>Ga0209164_1000085_pt1 | contig 293092 bp, 287 predicted proteins | sample MTBNYHSulfiMetaG_FD_187458 | JGI IMG/M metagenome (GOLD analysis project Ga0209164, IMG submission 187458) | Enrichment culture microbial communities from rom New York Harbor, USA that are MTBE-degrading - MTBE-NYH (New York Harbor Sulfidogenic)... | ecosystem: Environmental > Aquatic > Marine...
CAGGTGATCGACGACCAGTTGGTGAACGGGTTCATGCCGTCGACGTCCTCGGTGATGCCGACGCGGAAGATGAGCTCCTCGGCCGGCGAGGCCGCCGCCTCCGGCGAGGCCGACTCGGCGGTGGCGAGCGCCGGGAAGATGCACGCCAAACCGACGAGCAGGACGCCGAGAACAAGTGACAACCGTTTCATTTCTACCGCACCCCCGTGCCTGAAGGTCCCAGCCGGCGCACAGCGCCATGAGGGCCTGCCTGACAGACCGTGCGCGGCAGCTAATAGTCCCACCACCGCCAGTGGTAGACCCAAAGGTACGAAGTGACCCAGCCGAGGTCGTCCCACGGCATCGCGAGACGCGGCGGGGCCGACTGCTTCAGGCGGTCGACCCCGTGGCGTAGCGACGCCCCTCGAGCCGACGCCTTCCAAGGACCGGCTGCCGGCGGCATGACACCGTCCTCACGTGAGCCGCAGGCAGGCCGCCCAGTGGTTCTCGCCCACCTGCACGTCGACGGGCGACTGCTCCTTGCAGCTCTCGATCGCCTCCGGGCAGCGGGGGTGGAAGCGACAACCGGTGGGCAGGTCGATCGGGTTGGGCGTCTCGCCGGTCAGGATGATCCTGTCCTTCTTCTTGGTCGGATCGGGGACCGGGATGACGCTGATCAGCGCCTTGGTATACGGGTGGCGCGGGTTCTTGACGACCTCCTCCGTCTCGCCGATCTCGACGATCTTGCCGAGATACATGACGGCGATCCGATCGCTGATGACCCAGGCCAGCGAGAGGTCGTGGGTGATGAAGATGTAGGTGACCCCGAGATGCTCCTTCTGGCACACCATCAGCTTGAGGATGTCGTTGCGGATCGACACGTCGAGCGAGGCGACCGGCTCGTCGGCGACGATCACGTCCGGCCCCAGCACGACGGCGCCGGCGATGCAGACGCGCTGGCGCTGGCCGCCGGAGAGCTCGTGCGGGTAGCGGTAGAGGTAGTCGCGGGCCGGACGCAGACCCGATTCCTCAAGCGCCTTGATGACCCGGGCTTCTTTCTCCCGCTCGGAGTGGACCACCTGGTTGACCATCAGCGGCTCGGCGACGATGTCGAAGATCGTCTGCTTGGGGTTGATGGCGTTGTAGGGGTCCTGGAAGATGATCTGCGCCTTCTTGCGGTACTCGCGCAGCGCCTTCTCGTTGAACCTGTCGAGCGGCAGACCCTTGTAGAGCGCCGTCCCGCCGGTCGATCTCTCGAGCCGCAGCAGGGTGCGTCCCAGCGTCGTCTTCCCGCAGCCCGATTCGCCGACCAGGGCCAGGATCTCACCCCTGGCGATGTTGAGGTCGACGCCGTCCAGCGCGTGGACGTACTTCTTCTGGGTGGCCACCATGGCCTTGAAGAACCCCTGGTGGATGGGGAAGAAGACCTGGAGATCCCGCAGCTGGAAGAGCGTGCCGTTGCTCTGCGCGGCGGCGAGATCCTCGGGGCAGACGCGCCCGCTCTTGGCGACCTCCGCCGCGGCCAGCCGGTCGGCGCCGGACTCTGACGTCTGCGCGTTCACCCGGCCTCCTTCTTGCCGCCCCCGGCGTGGCCCGCCTTGGCCTTCGCCTCTGCCTTGGCCTTCGCCCTGGCGGCGGCTCTCTCTGCCTCTGCCTGGGCTTCGGCCTCCGCCGCGGCGAGGGCGGCGTCGAGGCCGAAATGCAGACAGCTGACCTGGTGGCCGGGGGCCACCTCGACCAGCACCGGGTCGAGCTCCGCGCAGCGGGGCGTGGCGTCGGCGCAGCGCGGGCCGAAGTTGCACCCCTTGGGCGGGTTGAGCAGATTGGGCGGATCGCCGGGGATGGACGAGACCATCTCCCGCTTGTCGTAGATGTTCGGGAAGCTCTTGATGAGCCGCTTCGTGTACGGGTGCTGCGGATCGTTGAAGATCTGCTCGACGGTGCCCGATTCGACGACCTTCCCGGCGTACATGATGACGCCCTTGTCGCACGTCTCGGCCATCACCGAGAGGTCGTGGCTGATGAGGATGAAGGAGAGGTCGAGCTCCCGGCGCAGACGCTCGATGAGCTCCAAAATCTGCGCCTGCACCATCACGTCGAGCGCGGTCGTCGGCTCGTCGCCGATGACGAGCTTCGGGTTGCAGGCCAGCGCCATGGCGATCATCGCCCGCTGGCGCATGCCGCCGCTCATCTGATGCGGATACTCGTTGATCCGCTTCGGGTTGATGCCGACCAGCTCGAAGAGGTCCCGGACACGCTCCGTCGCCTTCTTCTCGGAGACGTCCTCGTGCAGCAGGATCGGCTCGGCGACCTGCTTCCCGGTCTCTCTGACAGGGTTGAGGGCGTTCATCGCCCCCTGGAAGATCATCGAGATGTCCTTCCAGCGGATCTTGCTCATGCCGTACTCGGTGCGTTTCGTGAGGTTGACACCGTCGAAAAGCACCTCGCCGCCCTTGATGCGGCCGTTCTCGGGCAGCAGTTTGAGCAGGGCGGTCGCGGCGGTCGTCTTGCCGCAGCCGGACTCGCCGGCGAGCCCGAGGCTCGCGCCCGGCTCAACGGTGAAGCTGATGCCGTCGACCGCCTTGACCCAACCGGCGGAGAGCTTGAAGTAGACCTTCAGGTCGCGGACGTCGAGCAGCCCGGGGTGCTCGATGGGCGGGCTCTTGGGCGCCGCCTTCGCGGGCTTCTTCTTCGCCTTGGCGGCGGTGGCGGCACTCACGTCGTGCTCCCGGTCGGCGGTTCCTTGCGGTCACGTTTCAGATGCGGCAGGCCTCCCTCGGGGATGACGGCACCGGCGGACTCGACGACGGGCACGGCCGCTTCGGGCCGCCCCTCGGCGACCGCTTCGGCGGCGTCGGGGCCGTCCGGCCGCGCGCCGCCCTCCTCGCGCTTGCGCAGCTTGGGATCGAGCACCTCGTCGAAGGCTGTTCCCATGAAGGTGAAGGCCAGCACGACGAGGATGATGGCGAAGCCCGGCGGCAGGATGAACCACCAGGCCGGAAGGCCCGCGGCGCCCGACACCCACGCGTTCCGCAACATCGTGCCCCAGCTGAAGTTGAGCGGGTCGCCGAGGCCGAGGAACGAGAGCGTCGTCTCGGAGAGGATGGCGATGGCCACCACCAGGACGGTGTTGGCGAAGATCAGCGGGAAGACGTTCGGCAGGATGTGGCGCACCATCGTGTGGAAGTTCGATGAGCCGATCGCCCGCGAACGCTCGACGAACTGGAGCTCACGGACCGACATCGCCTGAGAGCGGACGATCCGCGAGGTGCCGGGCCAGCTGGTGATACCGATGATGAGGATGATCATCCAGTAGTTCTGGCCCCAGGCGGCGGCCAGCACCATCGCCAGCGGCAACCAGGGCAGGACCAGGAACCAGTCGGTGAGCCGCATGCCGACCTCGCCGCGCCAGCCGCCGTAGAAGCCGCTGAACACACCGATGGCGGCCCCCAGGACGGTGCTGATGGCGGTCGCCAGGAGCCCGACCACAAGCGAGATGCGGGCGCTCCAGACGAACTCGGCCAGCACTGAGAGACCCTGCTCGTCGGTGCCGAACCAGTGGTAATACCCGGATGCGGGCGGCTCGAAGGGCAGACCGATCTGGGCGTTCGGCGCCAGGTAGGCGTGGTCGGCGATGAACGGCGCTCCCAGCGCCATGGCCACGAAGAACACCATGATCCAGAGGCCGGCCATCCCCTGCCAGTTGGCGCGGTAGAGCTTCCACGTCTGACGGGTGTTGAAGATCGTCAACTCGGCCCGCTCGGGATTCGCGGAGCCCCAGGCCCACGCGACGGCCCCCGCCAGCACGATGGCGGCCGTCTGCCAGAGCCACCCCCAGGCGCCGCTGCGAGTACCGAGCGACCATTCGCCGCCGTGAAAGCCGGCCGCCACGCCCCACCCGAGCAGGACCGCCGCCAAAGTGAAGAGTGCATAGGCGACCCGGTGCGTATGGGCCCGACGAAGCAGGCTGACGGCTCCCAACGCCAGAACGATCACGCCGAGCGCGAGGATGATCCAGGCGGGATAAGCCGCGATCGAATCGGAGAAGAAGCCGCCGATCACGTTGCCGAACCCACTGCTCACCGGACGGTCCTTGGGGTAGGTGGCGAGTTCCAGGACCAGCCAGACGATCGGCGTCCAGATGAAGATCCAGCGCTTGAGCCGGGCCGGCATCTTGCCGTGTTCGACGACCGGCTGGGTCTCGTCGGGGCCGCCGGCCGGCTTCTGGGCCGCGGCCTCGGAGTTCACGCCACTCATGCCTTCACCCGGGGGTCGAGATAGTAGTACATGATGTCGGCGACAAGGTTCGCCAGGATCACCGCCACGGCGGCCACGAGGAACACGGCCTGCATCACCGGGTAGTCGCGGTTGAGCATCGCCTCATAGGCCAGCAGACCCAGTCCCGGCCAGTTGAAGACTGACTCGATCAGGATGGTACCGCTCATCACGAAGCCGAGGTTCATCATCACGATGGTGACCGTCGGCAGGAGAGCGTTGGGCACCACGTGGCTCCACAGCACCCGGTTGTCCGAGAGGCCCTTGGCTCTGGCGGTCAGAACGAAGTCCTCCCTCATGACGCCGGTCAGTGAACTGCGCATGATGAGGTGGTACTCGCCCACATAGGCCACCGCGAACACGCTCACCGGCAGGATCATGTGGTAGAGGACGCTGCCGACCTGCTGATACCAGTGGTCGAAAGTCGCACCCGGCTCTAACATGCGGCCGACAGGGAACCATCCTAAGTAGACCGAGAAGATCATGATGCAGATGAGTCCGAACCAGAACATCGGCATCGAGTAGAAGAACATGCCCACGTTCGTCGAGATGACGTCGTACTTGCTGTTCCGTCGCCAGGCGGCGAAGACCCCCGTCGTGTAGCCGATCAGGGTGGCGATGATGGTGCCGGTGCCGGCCAGCAGCACCGTCGGCCATATGCGCTCACCGACGACTTCCGCCACCGGGCGCTTCTCCTTGAACGAGAAGCCGAGCTCCAGCCGGACGGTGTCGTACCAGTAGTAGACGAACTGCTCGTGGAGCGGCTTGTCGAGCCGGAAGATCTTGCGCTGCTTCTCGATAGCGCCGGCCTGGAACCGGCCCTTGGGAAGCAGAAGCCGGGCGGGGTCGCCGGGCATGATCCTGAACAGGATGAAGTTGAACGAGATGACGACGATGATCGTCAGGAGCGCATTGGCGACCTTGCGCAGGAAGTAGCGTCTCTTGTCCACAGCCCCCTCAGCTCCGACATGCCGACGACATCATGCCATCGCCAGCCAACGATACCGAGAGGGCACGGCCCGCGACGTGCCCCGGTGTCCAACGTGGTCGTCGAACGCTCCTTTCATATACCTTGCGAAAGAGCGCCGCAACCACCGACGGGGGCGCCTGTGCGACGACGATCGAAGACACCTCTGCCGTCGACAGGTCGACTCCCGACGCTCGCGTTTATACACGTCGGAGGTCGTCATGGCAAGACGTCCCGGCGGCGGGGGTCGACCGCGCAACGCCACGCGGTGCCTGAGCGTCGACACAGACGGGCGGGCCGGCACCGCGGTGCCGGCCCGCCCGTATCACATCTCCGGTCGGTGACCGCCGGGTGGGCGATCACCGCAGACCGATGCGCGTCTCGAGGCTCGCTCAGTCCTCGAAGAGACCCTCGCGATGGCACTTGAGGTAGCCGCCGCAGTAGGCGTCCTCGCCGCGCAGCGCCTCGATGGCGCGCACGGTGGCCATCATCTGCTTGTTGCGCACGTCGACGATGATGCTGTCGATCCCGATGCCGGCGCACATGGAGACGAAGGTCCGGTTCAGGAGGCCGCGGTTCGGCAGGCCGAAGCTCACGTTGCTGAGACCGCCCGTCGTGCTGACCGGGAGCTTCTCCTTGACCATCTTCAGGGCGCCCATGGTGATGTTGGCCGCCTCGCCGTCGGCGGAGACCGCCAGGACCAGGGTGTCGATGTAGAGGTCCTTGGTCGGCAGACCGGCCTTGTCGACCAGGTCACACAGCTGACTGGCGACCTCGAAGCGGCCCTCGGCCGTGTCCGGGATGCCCTCGTCGTTCATGCACAGACCCACCACGGGGCACTTGTGCTTCTCGATCTGCGGGATGACAGCGTCGATCCGCGCCTGCTCCATGCTGATCGAGTTGATGAACGGCACCTTGCCGCCGTCCTTGATCGCCGCTTCGACGCCGACGGTCAGCGCTTCGCCGCTCGCCGAGTCGACCATCAGCTGCGTGTCGGTGACGCTGCGGACGGTCTCGATGAGCCAGACGATGTCGGCTTCCTCGTCGCCGCCGGCGACGCCGCCGTTGACGTCGAGGATGCCGGCGCCGGCCTCGACCTGCACGAGCGCGAGGTCCTTGATGAACTCGGCATCGCGGTTCTGAATGGCCTCTCCGACCTGCTTGCGAGTCCCATTGATCGACTCACCCATCAACAACATGTGTGACCACCTCCACGAGGACATGACGAGACCAAAGGGTCAGGTGCGGGAGATGATAACCGAGAAGACAGGCGCAGCAAAGAAGGCGGTGCCGCACTCGGGGATCGGGCAGGCATGGGACCCGTCCGGGAGAGCGTCAGAGCGTCTCTGGAGGGAAGACCCATTCCGGCGGCTGACGTCGCCGGTCGCGGCGCCGCCGGTCGGTCTCGTGCGGCCGCAGCGTCCGCCTGCGCTCCCCCTGACGGCGGTCTTTCACGACCTCGACGTCGCTGGCGCCGGAGTAGAGCCGCGAGAAACGCTCGTAGAGACGGTCGCGGAGAGGACCCGTCACGATCAGGAGATGCGGTCTCGAGGTGGTCGAGTCGTCGTTCATCACACGACAATGGTACCCGGACGGCGGCGGCATCACAACGCGCCACGCAGACGGCCGCCCGGTCGCGATCCCACTCCGTCACAGAACGGCCCGACGGCGCAGCGATATCGAGGAGCAGGGCGGTTGTGCGGCACGCAGCCGTCGAGATCGTGGGCTGCGAAGCAGCGGCCTCGCGGAGGAAGAGCGACGGGCGGGCCGGCTCGAATCGAGCCGGCCCGCCCGTCGTGATGAGTGCTCGCCGTCAGGCGAGGTGACTTGCGACCCGCCGTAGGGCGATGTCGCTGTCGATCACATCATCCCCGGAGGCATCCCGCCGCCGGCGGGCATGCCGCCGCCACCGTTCTCCTCGGGCATGTCGGCCACGATGCACTCGGTCGTCAGGATGTTCTTGGCGATCGAGGCCGCGTTCTGGAGCGCCGAGCGGGTGACCATGGCCGGGTCGATGATGCCGGCCTTGACCATGTCCTCGTACTGATCGGACTCGGCGTTGTAGCCCTCGCCCTCCGGCAGGGTCTTCACCTTGGCGACCACGACCGAGCCCTCCTGGCCGGCGTTGGCGGCGATCTGACGGAGCGGCTCCTCGAGCGCCCGCGCCACGATGGCCTTGCCGGTCTTGAAGTCCGCGTCGTCGCCTTCGACCTTCACGGCCGGGATGGCGTTCACGAGCACGACGCCGCCGCCCGGCACGATGCCCTCCTCGAGGGCGGCGCGGGTGGCGTTGAGGGCGTCCTCGACCCGATGCTTGGTCTCCTTGAGCTCGACCTCGGTGGCCGCGCCGACCTTGATGACGGCGACGCCGCCGGCCAGCTTGGCGAGGCGCTCCTGGAGCTTCTCGCGGTCGAAATCGCTCTCGGTGTTGTCGATCTCGCTCTTGATCTGCTTGATGCGGGCCTTGATGCCCTCGGCGTCACCGGCGCCGTCGATGATCGTCGTGTTGTCCTTGGTCACGACGACCTTGCGGGCGCGACCGAGCTGCGAGACCTGGGTGTTCTCGAGCTTGAGGCCCATCTCCTCGGTGATGACCTCGCCGCCGGTGAGGATGGCGATGTCTTCCATCATCCGCTTGCGGCGGTCGCCGAAGCCCGGGGCCTTGACGGCGACGCAGGTGAAGGTGCCGCGCAGCTTGTTGACGACGATGGTCGCCAGCGCCTCACCCTCGACATCCTCGGCCACGACCAGGAGGGCGCGACCCTGCTGGATGACCTTCTCGAGCAGCGGAAGGAGATCCTGCACGGCGCCGATCTTCTGGTTGGCGATGAGGATGTAGGGATCCTCGAGCACGGCTTCCATGCGCTCGGTGTCGGTGATCATGTACGGGCTCAGGTAGCCCTTGTCGAACTGCATGCCCTCGGTGAACTCGAGGTCGAAGCCGAAGGTGTTGCTCTCCTCGACGTTGACCACGCCGTCCTTGCCGACCTTCTCGATGGCGTCGGCGATGACGTCGCCGACCGCCCGGTCGCGGGCGGAGATGGTGGCCACGCGGGCGATGTCTTCCTTGTCGCCGATCTCGCGGCTGAAGCCCTTGATGGACTCGACGGCCTCGTCGACGGCCGCCTCGATGCCGCGCTTGACGGCCATCGGGTTGGCGCCGGCGGCCACGTTGCGGAGACCCTCATGGACGATCGACTGCGCCAGCAGGGTGGCGGTCGTCGTGCCGTCGCCGGCGATGTCGTTGGTCTTGGTGGCGACCTCGCGGACGAGCTGCGTCCCCTGGTTCTCGAAGACGTCCTCGAGCTCGATCTCGCGGGCGATGGTCACACCGTCGTTGGTGACCGTCGGCGAACCGAACTTCTTGTCGAGGACGACGTAACGGCCCTTGGGGCCGAGGGTGATCTTGACGGCGTCGGCGAGCGCATTGACTCCGCGCTCGAGTGCGCGACGTGCTTCGTCGTCGTACTTGAGTTCCTTGGCCACGCTTCCTCAGCCTCCTTTCTCAGCCGATCTTCGCGAGGATCTCGCTGGCGCGGACGATGAGCAGTTCCTCACCGTCGCTCTTGAACTCGGTGCCCGAATACTTGCCGTAGATGACCTGGTCACCCACCGCGACGTCGACCGGGATGCGGTTCTTGCCCGCCTCGTCCCACTTGCCCTCACCGACGGCCATGACCTCGCCCTTCATCGGCTTCTCTTTCGCCGTGTCGGGGAGCACGATGCCGCTGGCGGTCTTCTCTTCCTCATCGATGGGCTTGATGACGACCCGGTCTTCAAGCGGCTGAAGACTCATGCAGCGTCCCTCCTTCTTGTGATGTGTGACGTTCGTGAAGCTGCCGTATGCGCATAATCTGGCACTCTCCCGACGAGAGTGCCAAATCATGCGCCGGCCCATGGTATGGCCCGTCTGGAGCCATGTCAAACCTCGGGCTGGCACTCTCGCCTGTGGAGTGCCAGCACTCACGGGACCCGCGCGCCGCGGTCCGCCGCTCCACCCCTCGTGCCCGACGATAGACTGTGAGCCGGTCGAGCCGTGGCGCCGATCACGACGACACCGCGCCGCCGGCCACTCAGAGCGGTAGAGAAGGGAGGCTGATGAGGGTCCTCGTGCAGAGGGTCTCCGAGGCGCGGGTGAGTGTCGAGGGGCGACGCGTGGGCGAGGTGGGCCCCGGATTCCTCGCTCTTGTCGGTGTGACCCATGACGACACCGAGGACGAGGCGCGCAAACTGGCCGCCAAGACCGCGCGGCTGCGCGTCTTCGACGACGAGCGCGGGCTCATGAACCTCAGCCTGGCCGACGTGGGCGGCAACGTCCTGGCGGTCTCGCAGTTCACGCTGTACGGCGACGCCCGCCGGGGCAACCGGCCGAGCTTCACCGCCGCGGCGCCGCCCGAGCAGGGGGAGGCGCTGTATGAGTGCTACGTCGCCGCCCTGCGGGCTACCGGGATCGACGTGGAGACCGGGATCTTCGGCGCTCACATGGAGGTCGCGCTCGTCAACGACGGTCCCGTCACGATCCTGCTGGAAGCCTGAGGACCGCCACCGGGAAGCCCGGCACCCGACATCTGTGGCGCCGGACGCGCCGGCTCTCTAGTATTGGAGCCGCACCCGGGAGCGACACGCGACCAGAGGCCGGAGACGGAAGCCGCCGGCAGGACAAGGTACAGGAGGGTCTGCATGCCGTCGTCACGTGAGGAGTTCTGGGACAATGACAGCTTCGTCGTCATCGGCGACTCGAACAGCGGCCGAGCCTTCCCGAAGCTCGCCTACGGAGGGCTGAGGGACCTCGGCAAGACGGTCTACGCGGTCGACCCGGCCGGCGGCACCGTCGAGGGCGATACCGCGTACGCGGACCTCGGCGCACTGCCGGGCCCCGTCTCGGCGGCGGTCATCGAGGTCCCCAAGGACCAGACGGCGACCTGGGTCGGCCGCGTGGCCGACGCCGGCATCACGAACGTCTGGATCCACCAGCAGACCGACACGCCAGAAGCGCTGGCCCTCGCCGAGGAGCGCGGCCTGCGCACCGAACACGGCACCTGCGCGGTCATGTACGTCAAGCCGGGCTTCAACGGTCACGCGCTCCATCGCTGGATCATGAAGCTGACCGGCAAGTACTGAGTCGGTCACCGGGAGCGCGACAATGGAGACCGCACCATCGGAGCGGGCCGACGCGCCCGCCTCGACCCGCCGGATCCTCGTCGTTTACGCCACGCGACACGGCTCCACGGCCGACGTCGCGGGGTGGATCGCCGACGAGCTCAGGGGCCAGGGGACCGATGTCGACGTGGCAGCGATCGGCTCAGCGCCGACACCGACGGACTACGACGCCGTGGTCCTCGGCGGACCCATGATCCTCGGGTGGCACAAGGACGCCCGCCGGTTCCTCGGGACGCACGCGTCGATCCTCGAGGACCGGCCGCCGGCGCTCTTCATCACCTGTGCATCGCTGACCGACACCGGCGAGACGGAGATCGACGGCATCCCCATCACCATGGATCCCTGGCTGGCGAAGAAGCCGCGTCGGGAAGGTCGGCCGACGCGCAAGGAGCGCTACGCGCTGCCGGCGCACTACCTCGAGAAGGCCCGCAAGGAGGCTCCGGCGGCAAGACCGGTCGAGGTGGCGTTCTTCGGCGGTTCGCTGGACCTCACGACGATGAACCTGTTCGAGAAGCTGTTCGTCATGCTGGTGATCGGCGCCACGCCGGGGGACTCCCGCAACCAGACGGCCGTCCGCGAGTGGGCCCGCTCGCTGGCAGCGAAGCTGACGCTCCGTTAGGAGGGATCGCAGAGACCTCCGGGAGGCCAGTCGGCTTGCCGGCCGACGGTCCGCTCACATGGTCCCGGGCGCAAGCTGCCAGAGGTCGATGCCCAGCTTCTCGTTCTCGCGATAGTCGACGGGGATCTCGACGACCACCGGTCCGGAGGCTCGCAGCGCCCGGGCGAGCACCTCGGGAAGGTCGCCGGCGCGCCCGATCCGGACGCCGTCCACTCCGAGCGACCGTGCCAGGCCGACGATATCCGGGCTGTCGAACCGCGTCCCCATCACTCGCCCGAAGCGGCGCAGCTGGTGCATCTCGATGAGACCGAGAGCGCCGTCGGTCCAGACGAGCACGACCAGCGGCAGCCCCAGGCGATGCGCCGTCTCGAGCTCGACGGCGCTCATGAGGAAGCCGGCGTCACCACATACGGCGACCGTGCGTCGCGACCCCTTCGCGACCAGCGCGGCCGCGATGGCGGCGGGAACGCCGAAGCCCATGGCCGCGAACCCGTTCGAGATGAGCACGGTGTTCGGCTCGTACGCGTCCCACAGGCGAGCCACCCACAGCTTGTGAGCTCCCACGTCGCTGACGACGACGTCGTCGGCTCCCAGGGCGTCGCGGAGATCGTGCAGGATGCGCTGCGGCTTCACCGGCATGTCGTCGTCGTCACCGGTGTGGATCACGACGTCGAACGCGCGCCGGTAGTGCGGCACCTCGAACGGCGGCAGCGGCCGGTCGGCCAGCAGGTCGCCGAGCCGCGGGAGGGTGTGACCCAGATCGCCGATCAGCTCGACGTCGGGTACGAAGTGCGCGTCGATCTCCGGCGGGGCCGTATCGATGCACAGGATGGGGATATCGCCGTGCGGGTTCCAGGCCTCCGGCGCCCACTCGACGAGGTCGTAACCCACGCACACCACCAGATCGGCGCGGCCGAGGATCCCCTGGGGGTAGTTCTGCGCCCGCAGACCGGCGGTGAACAGGAAGTGCTCGTCGTCGGCGTCGACGACCCCCTTCCCCATGAAGGTGGTGATGACGTGCAGCCCCGTGTCGCGGCAGAAGTCGCGCAGCGCCCCGGCGGCCCGCTGGCGGACGACACCGTTGCCGGCAAGTACCACCGCCCGTCGGGCGCTCTGCAGCAGTTCCGCCGCCCGCTCCAGTGCCTCGTCGTCGGGCTCCATGACGGCGCTGGGTGTAGGACGGAGCGGGCGCCCGTCGACCGGACGGGCCATGACCGCCGCCGGCAGCTCGAGATGGGTGGCCCCCGGCTTCTCCGTAGCGGCGATCGCGAACGCCTTGCGCACCGCCTCAGCCACGATGCGGGGGTCGTGGATGCGCGTGTTCCACTTGGTCACCGGTCGCAGCATCCGCACCACGTCGAGGAACTGGTGGGTCTCCTTGTGCATGCCCTCGAGGCCGATCTGCCCGGTCAGGGCGACCATCGGCGCGTGGTCGAGGTAGGCGTCGCCGATCCCGGTGGCCATGTTGGTCGCCCCCGGTCCGAGAGTCGCCAGACACACGCCGGGACGCCCGGTGAGGCGCCCCCACGCATCCGCCATGAACGCGGCGCCGGCCTCGTGTCGCACCGGCACGAAGTCGATCTGCTCCGAGTCCTCCAGCGCCTCGTTGACGTCGAGCGTCTCCTCGCCGGGGATCCCGAACACGTACTCGACGCCCTCGCTCTCCAGACAGCGCACGAAGAGCTGGGCCGCCGTCTGGGCGGTCGAGAAGTCGAGGTCCGCTCTGGGAGGCGTCGCGCGACTCATCCTTCCACCGTCCTTGGTCGTCACGCTCTCTCGGCAAGCGCCGCCGCGGCATAGGCGTCGAGCGCGAGGTACTCGGGCCAGGGGATCGCCGGCAGGCAGGCGGCGGCCAGCCCCACCATAGCCGCGTTGTCGGTGCACAGGGCCGGCGCGGGAAGGTGCAGGGCAAGACCCCGCTCAGCGCACGCCTCACCGAGCGCGCGGCGCAATCCGGAGTTGGCCGCCACGCCGCCGGCGACCGCGACGTTCCTCATACCCTCCCGCTCGGCGCAGCGGACGACCTTGCCGACCAACTGCCGCACGATCGCGTCCTGATAGGCGGCGGCGATGTCGGCCCGCCGCGACGCCACCTCGGAGTCCGACAGGCCGCGGAGGTGGTACAGCAGCGCCGTCTTGAGGCCGCTGAAGCTGAAGTCGAGCTCTCCGGGGAGAGCGAGCGGGAAGTCGACGGACGACGGGTCCCCGTCACCGGCCAGCCGATCGAGCTCACGACCGCCGGGGTAGGGAAGCCCGAGCAGACGGGCGCCCTTGTCGAACGCCTCACCGGCGGCGTCGTCGACGGTGCGACCGACGATCCGGTACTCCACCCCCGCGTCGACGCGCGCGAGCAGGGTATGTCCGCCGCTGACGACCAGACAGAGGAACGGAGGCGTAGCGACACTGCGTCCGTCGGCGGCGTAGTTCGCCGCGATGTGCCCCTGCAGGTGGTCGACCGGCACGAGCGGCAGCCGCCGCTGCCACGCGAACGTCTTGGCGGCCGCCAGACCCACGAGCAGGGCACCGATCAGCCCCGGACCGATGGTGACCGCGACCCCCTCGAGATCGTCGAGTCCGACACCGGCGGTCGCCAGAGCCTCGGCGACGACGTCGTTGAGCAGCTCGGTGTGGCGCCGCGACGCCACCTCGGGCACGATCCCTCCGAACTCGGCGTGCAGCTCATGCTGCGACGAGACGATCGAGGCGAGGACGTCCCGGTCGCGCACCAGGGCCGCGCTCGTGTCGTCGCAGGAGGTCTCGATGCACAGCAGAAGCCCGTGAGAGGTCCGTCCGTTCACGCTGAACCGCCCTCCCAGTCCTTCCACATGATCAGGGCGTCTTCGTGGTCGCCTTCGTAGTAGCGCGGCCGCACGCCCGTGGCGACGAACCCGAAGCTCCGGTAGAGCCCGATGGCGGACGTGTTCGACGCCCGGACCTCGAGCGTGTGACCGCGGTGGGGACGGCGCTCGGTGATCTCGAAGTACGCCTCGATGAGATCGGAGGCGACGTGGGTCCGTTGCCGTGCCGGCCGCACCGCCAGGTTCATCACGTGCCACACGTCGACGAACATGTCCGCCACCAGATACCCGACGAGCCCCCGGTCCTCCTCGCAGACCAGCGTGATCGCGGAGTCACCGGCCAGCTCCTGGGCGAACAGCCGCATCGACCACGGACGTGGGAAGACCTCCCGCTCGAGCTCGTGGACGGCGGCGAGGTCGGTCACGGCCATGTCGCGGATGACGCGGCTCACGACGCACCTGCGGCACCCGCTCCGTCGCGAGCCGTCCAGCGAGCCGCGTCCGGACGTCGTCCGTAGACCGGCACGACCGCGTCGGGTCCCTCGACGACGCCCGGCGCACCGCCACTCCAGGCGCGCAGCAACATCGACGCGGTAGGCGCGCGCACGAGGTCGCTGAGGAAGACACCCTCCGGCAGCCTGTCGGCGTACAGATGGGCCCCGTCACCGCCGACGGCGGCCCCGGGGTGGCCCGCCAGGTAGCGCTCCAGGTCGTCGGCGCCCACGACGCTGAGCGGGTCCGACACGACCAGCGGGGGGGTGGGCGTCCCATCCTCCGTCTCGGGCCCCGCGGACACGGCATCGCGGTGGAAGGCGGCCGCGAACACCTCGCTCCGCTTGCCGTCGATGAGGGCCACGAAGCGTTCCACGCACCTTCCGGCATCCGCCTCGGCCAGACGCCAGCCCAGCGCGTTCAGCGACGGCACGCCGATGAGCCTGGCACCGGCGGCCTGGGCGAGCGCCCGCGCCGTCGCGACGCCGATACGGAGCCCGGTGAAGGTGCCCGGCCCGAGGCCGACCACGACGGTCTCGATGTCGCTCGGCGCGCCCGACGCCATCCGCACTGCATGATGCAGGTCGGGCAGCAGCCGCCCGGTGTGCGCCGGCCCGGTGGGGGCGACGATGTCGGCCAGGACCACACCGTCGGGCCCGGCGACGGACACGGAGCACGACGACGTCGCGGTCTCCAGCGCCACCGTGAGGCCCATCGTCACTCCCCGTCCCCGGGACGCACGTGTGGAGCGGGTCCGGACTCGCGGACAAGGTCGACCAAGGCCGCCTCCAATTCCTCGGGCGCCGAGATGCTGGCGGCCCTGACCGTCGGCGAGCGATGCTCGAGACAAACGGCCACGTCGGCCGCCGGCAGGCGCTCCGACCCCGCTTCCGGCCACTCCACCAGCGTGATCGCCTCCTCCGTCAGGTAGTCGTCCCACGCGAAGAGATCCGCGTCCGGACCGGGCGTCAGACGATACAGGTCCAGGTGGTGGATCGGCACACCCTCACGGTCACGGTAGCTCTGCGCCAACGTGAAGGACGGACTCGTCACGACGGCGGTGACGCCTCGCGCACGCAGGAGGAACCGCACCAGGGTCGTCTTGCCGGTACCCAGCTCGCCCGTGAGCGTCACCAGCGCGGGCGGACGCAGCGCAGCAGCCAGGGCGGCACCGAGCCGTTCCGTCGCGGCGAGTCCGGGGAGCTCGAGCGTCAGCATCGGGTGACGCGCTCGGAGCGAGGCTAGAAGAGCCCCAGTTGGGAGTCGGACGATGCCTGCCACGCCGACCCGTCGGCGGCCTCCCGGCCGTCCGCGCGAAGCCGTGCCGTCGATGCCGAAGAAGCTGCTGCCTCCACTCTCTCGATCCCCTCGTCGCGGGCAACGTCGGGGAGCGGGGTCGTCATGAGCTGCGGCAGGCGGAAGACATCGGCCCGCAGGGTGTCGAGCATGCGCGGCGTGTAGAGCGCCGCCGCGGGATGGTAGATGGGGTACAGATAGAACCGGTGGTCGCCGATCTCCTGCTCCTGCGGCACGCCGTGGACCTTCGTGATGCCGCGCTGACTGCCCGACAGCAGCTTGGTGGCGAAGTTGCCAAGGCTGCAGATGACGACCGGCCGGATGAGGGCGATCTGCGCCTCGAGGTACGGGCGGCAGGCGTCGATCTCCCCGGGCCGCGGGTCCCGGTTCTCCGGTGGCCGGGATTTGAGGACGTTCGCGATGAACACCTGCTCGCGAGTGAGCTCGATCGAGCCGAGCAGCTCTTCGAGCAGCTTACCGGCCGCGCCCACGAAGGGCCGCCCCTGACGGTCCTCATGGTAGCCGGGCGCCTCGCCGACGAACATGAGCCTGGAGTGCGGGTCTCCCTCGCCGAACACGGCCTGCGTACGCGTCTCGTGCAGCGGACAGCGCGTGCACGCCTCGACCTCGCGACGGAGGGCTGCCAGACGATCGACGACGTCGTTCGCTTCGCCGCCCGACACGGTCAGTGACAGGTCGAGCAGGACGTGGCGGCACAGCTGGAGCAGCTCCTGCCGCCCGCGCCACCGGAGGAAGAGGAAGAGGAGTGGACGGCGAACGACGACAACAGACGACGGACGTCGGCGGAGCGACACTCGGGGCAGGCGACGGCACAGTCCCCGCGCACGAGCTCCTCGAACGTGGTGCCGCACTCCCTGCAGCTGAACTCGTAGATCGGCATGGGCGAAGTGTACCACCCGTACTCTCGCCGACTGCCGTCATCGGGCCGCAGCGGCAGCCGGATTGACCGGGCTCCGTCGGGCGCCTAAGCTCCCCTCGACAGGTCGCCGCTCGCAGCCCCCGGCACGAGACGGCGACTCCGCGCAAACGCCTCAGGCCAGAGGCCGGCACGGTACCGCTCCACCACACGGACCGCAGCCAGGGAGGCCACGGCTTGCCGACGGACACACTCCGCGATCGTCGTCACTGCGTGATCGGACCCGGACGGGTCGGCTCTGCCCTGCTGGCTGCCCTGCTCGCCGCCGACGAGACGGTCGTCGCCGTCGGCGTCTCTCCCGGTGCCCCTGTCCGTCGTGACGCCGCGCCACCCCGGCTGCCCGTACGCTCGGCGGTCGACGCCACCCTCGCCGCCGGCGGCCGGACCGTCCTCTGGCTGCCCGTGCCGGACGACGCGATCCCGGCGGTGGCCGAGGAGACGGCCGAGGTCGTCGACGAGCATCGCCTCCTCGCCGACCGTCCGGTGGCCGTCCACCTCAGCGGCCTCGGACGGCTGGCGCTGCTCGACCCGCTCGCACGGCGAGGAGCGACCATCCTCTCGCTCCACCCGCTCCAGAGCTTCGCGGAGAGCGCGGACGCTCGCACGCTGGCCGGCGCGCCGATCGCCGTCACCGCGGTCGACGAAGCCGGCGAGATGCTCGGGCGGCAGCTGGCCGCCGGACTCGGTGGACGACCGTTCGTGCTGCACGACGACGACAAGGCCCTCTACCATCTGGCCGCCGTCACCGCCGCCAATCTCTTCGTCGCCCTCGAGGCCCAGGCGGCCTCCTTGCTCCGCGGGGCGACCGGCGGTGACGTCGACGCCGCGATGCGACGACTGGGTCCGCTCGTGGCGACCACGCTCGAGAACCTCTGTGCGTCCGGGCCGTCCGGAGCACTCACCGGGCCGGTCGCCCGCGGCGACGTCGGTACCGTGAGGGAGCATCTGACCCTTCTGCGCGGCCAGCCGCCGAGGTTCGCCGAGGTCTACCGGTCGCTCTCGCTCGACGCGCTGGCGCTCGCCGCGCCCCGTCTCGACGATGAGTCCGTCGCCGCTCTGCAGGACCTGCTCGGATCGTCCACCCGATCAGGCAGCACCGCCGACGACGCGCCCAAGACGAACGTCGGGGAGCCCCGGCAAGCGGGGGCGTGATGCCACGCATGCGGATCGTCAGGTCCATACCCAAGATGCGCGATGCCTCTGACGGCCTCCCCCGACCTCTCGGCTTCGTGCCGACCATGGGCGCCCTGCACGACGGACACCTCGCCCTCGTCCGGGAGTCGCGCCGCCGCGCGTCGGCGACCGTCGCCTCCGTCTTCGTGAACCCGGCCCAGTTCGCGTCGGCGGCCGATGTCGCCGGCTACCCGCGTGACGAGGCCGGGGACCTGGCCGCGCTCGAGCGTGAGCATGTCGATACCGTCTTCACGCCCCCCGCCGACGCGATGTTCCCCCCCGGATCGGTCACCCGGGTGGCCGTCCAGGGCCCGCCGGCTCGAGGCTTCGAGGCAGACGTCCGTCCCGGCCACTTCGACGGAGTGGCCACCATCGTCGTCAAGCTTCTGGGCATCGTGCGACCCGATCTCCTGTTCCTGGGCGAGAAGGACGCGCAGCAGCTCGCCGTCGTCCGGCGCGTACTTGCAGACCTCGACGTCCCGGTCCGGGTCGTCCCCGTCCCGACCGTCCGCGAGGCCGACGGTCTCGCGATGAGCTCTCGCAACCGCCTGCTGAGCCCGGCCGAACGCCGGGTCGCCCCACGGCTGTACGCCGCCCTCCGGGCCGGGAGGGAGGCGGCTCTGGCCGCCGCGTCCGATACGTCCCCGTCCGCAGGGCACGGAGAGAGGCCGGAGACGCCATCCGCCGGGACGATCACCGACGCGGCGCGCGCTGTGCTCGCCTCCGGGCCGGATGATGCCCCGCCGCTCCACGTCGACTATCTCGCGCTCGTCGATCCGGACTCGTTCCGATCGCTGACGCACGCCGACCGACCGGCGCTCCTCGTCGCCGCGGTCGCATTCGGCAATCTCCGCCTCATCGACAATCTGCCGATCGACGTCGCCCATGCGTCCATGCCGCGCGGCGATGACCACTGACCTCTCGCGAAGGACCTCACCATGAACGCACACCCGCCAGCACTCCTCGTCCACGAAGGCCCGGTACGGATCGTCACTTCCGACGTGGAGCTGGAGACTCCCGGCAACGGTCACGTCTCCAGGATCACCGACGCGATCGCCGAACGGCTGACGGCGAGCGGCCTCGGCGCGGGCACGCTGACGGCGTTCGTCCCGGGGGCGACCGGCGCCCTGACCACGATCGAGTTCGAGCCGGGGGTCGTCGCCGACCTGCAGCGGCTGTTCGACGACATCGTGCCGCCGGACGCCCACTACGTACACAACGACAACCTGGGCGACGGGAACGGACACTCGCACGTGCGAGCCGGACTGCTGGGGCCGTCTCTGACGGTCCCGTTCGTCGGCGGGCGACTCACGCTCGGCCGCTGGCAGGAGATCGTCTTCTGCGACTTCGACGTCCGTGCCCGCTCCCGGCGACTCGTCCTCCAGATGACCGGCGTGCCGGCCGGCGATGGCGCGGAAGGGAGGGCTTCATGACGTCGACAGACGAGAACAGCGCGCCGGAGCGCCGACCCGTCCTGCTCCAGGTCGCCCTCGATTTCGTCGACCTGCCGCGCGCTCTTGCCGTCGCCGGCGAGGCCGTCGCCGGCGGGGCGGACTGGCTCGAGGTAGGGACGCCCCTGATCAAGAGCGAGGGACTGAACGCCGTACGCGAGGTCCGCCGGACCTTTCCCGACCACGTGGTCGTCGCCGACATGAAGACGATGGACGCCGGGAGGGTGGAGGTCGAGTACGCGGCCAAGGCCGGCGCTGATGTGATCGGCGTGCTCGGCGCCGCCTCGGACGCCACGATCGAAGAGTGCGCCGAGGCGGCCCGTACGTACGGCCGGCGGCTCGTCGTCGACATGATCGAGGTCGACGACCCGATCGAGCGCGCCCGGCGGGCGGAGGTCCTCGGCGCGGACATGATCGGCATCCACACCGCCATCGACCGCCAGATGCGGGGCGAGGGACCGTTCGAGACGCTCGCCGCCGTGGTCCACGCCGTCGACATCCCGGTCGCGGTGGCCGGAGGCATCAACTCGGCGACCGCGGCGGCGGCGGTCACGGCGGGCGCGTCGGTAGTCATCGTCGGCGGCGCCATCACCAAGGCCGGCGACGCCACGGCCGCCACGACGGAGCTGCGTCGCGCCGTCGACGAGTGCCGGGTGATCGAGACCGCCCTCTACCGGCGCGCCGACGACGCCTCCATCCGGGAGGCGCTGCAGCGCGTCTCGACCGCCAACGTCTCCGACGGCTGGCATCGACGGCCGCCGCTGCCCGGCATCGTGGCTCGCGTCCCCGGGAGCCACGTCTGCGGACCGGCAGTCACCGTCCGCACCGCGCCTGGGGACTGGGCGAAACCGGTGGAGGCCATCGATCGCTGCCGGCCAGGCGATGTGCTGGTCATCGACGCGTCCGGCGTGCCACCCGCCGTGTGGGGTGAGCTGGCCACCCACAGCTGCCGGACGAGAGGGGTGGCAGGAGTCGTCGTCCACGGCGCGATCCGCGACACACCGGAGATCCGGCAGATGGGCTTCCCCGCGTTCAGCAGTTGTGTCACGCCCGCCGCCGGCGAGCCGAAGGGCTACGGCGAGACCGAGGTCCCGCTCGTCATCGGAGGCACTCGGGTCGAACCCGGGGACTGGGTGGTCGGTGACGACGACGGCGTGATGGTGCTGCCGCGTGTGCGCGCGGTCGAACTGGCGAACCGCGCGATGGACGTCCTCGAGCGCGAGAACCGCCTGCGCGAGGAGATCGAGCGCGGCGCGACGCTGGGAGAGGTGGCCTATCTACAGAAATGGGAGTCGGCCCGCTGACGGCTCTCAGGGGCTGGCCGACTCCGTCGGCGTCTCCGTGGGCGTCGGGGTCTCCGTAGGTGTCGGCGTCGGCGTCGGCGTGGGTGTGGGCGTCGGTGTGGGCGTCGGTGTCGGCGTGGGTGTGGGCGTCGGAGTGGAGGTCGATGTCGGGCTCGGGGAAGCGCTGGGCGTCGGCGACGGTGACTCGGCCTGCGTCCCTCCGCCGAGCGAGAGCGCGACGATCGCGATCACGATGCCGGTGACGATGACGGCGGCCGCGATGGCGACCCAGAACCGCCACGTGCGACGCGGCCTCCCGCCGGGTCCTTCACCGGACTGCGACGGCGCCGGAACCAGTGGAGGGGGCACCTGTGGTGGGGACGTCTGCGACGGCACGGCACCATACGCTGTGGGCCCGGCGGCCGGCCGGGCCGGGGTCCGCGGCCGTGGATCCATGACCCGCGTGACGTCCTCCGGCGGCTGGACAAGGGTATCGTCCTGTGCGGCGTCGTCCGCCTTGCCGGCCAGGGTGTCCTCGAGCGGCTCGCCGGCTTCCGGGGCGGCCGCCCCGCAGTTCTGACAGAACCGCGCCCCCGGCGCCAGCTCCGCTCCGCAGACCGCGCAGGTCGCCATCGCTTCCTCCGATCGTGGCTGGCCGCCGCGGCGGCGGCGACGACTGACACGCCCCGCGCCACCGCGAGTGGCGGCGACTCGCCCCGGATTCTACCGCCGGCGTGACCAGGTCGCGCCGCCGTCCGTGGTCCGCGCGACGAGCCCCTTGTGACCCGACGCGTCGCCCACGACCCAGCCGTGCGTCCCGCTGACCATGTCGACGGCTCGCGCCCGGGTACCCGCCGGCAGCGCCCGCCGCTGCCATGTCTCGCCGCCGTTCTTCGTCCTGACGACCTGGGAGCCGGCGCCGATGCCGACGACACAGCCCCTGGTCGAGCTGCCGAAGGAGATCCCCCTGAAGCTCGTGAACCGCCCCGACCGCATGGTCTGCCAGGTCGCCCCCCCGTCGGTACTCCGGGCGACGAAGCCCCGGGCGGCCCCGATCGGTCCGAGACGGCCCGCACACCAGACCCGCGTCGTGCCGCGGGACTCGACGGCGAAGAGCGTGGAGGAGCTCGTCTCCTCGAACCCGAGAGCGTCGGGTCCGCCCCTCTCGGACCACGTGAGACCGCCGTCGAGCGTCTCGAGCAGCAGCGCCTGCTGGTCGTCTGATCCCGCCACATCGACGATCCTCGATCCGACCGCCCAGCCGCGGAGCTCGTCGCTGAAATCGACGTCGTGCAGCCTGACCCCCGGCAATGACGCCGTGACCTCCCACGACGCCCCCCCGTCGTCCGTGCGCACGATGGTACCTGTGACGTCGTCTCCGGAGCCGGTCCATCCGACCGCGACGGCTTCCTCGAGCGCGACCGCCACCACACCACGCCAGTCGGCCGCGACGCCCGCGTCCTGCCGTTGCCATACGCCGCCGGCGTTCGTCGTCGCCAGCACGACGCCCCCTCTGCCAACGATCCAGCCGTGGTAGTGGTCGGCGAACGAGACGTCGCGAAGGCGCGCTCCCGACACACCGCCGGAGCGCTGGCGGTGCCAGAGCCGGCCGCCGGTGACCGTACGGATGACGACCTCCTTGTCGCCGACGGCCCAGCCGATCCTGGCGGCCGTGAAGTCGCACGCGGTGAGAGGACGCTGGGTGGTCGGGTAGGCCAGCGCCGGCCGCCCGGACAGCGCCACGGTCAACACGACCGCGACGCCGGCGAGCACGAGCGGCGTCAGCCACCGTGCCGATCCGTCCACGCGCCCACGGCGGGCGGGAATCGCAACGCGCACGCCGCTGAGGGGGTCGCCGCCACTCACAGGGCAGGCTCGTCTTCGTGGACCAGCGAGCGACCCTTCCAGGTCGCCCGGCCGCGCAGCGTCACCACGACCGACCGGATGCCGATGAACAGCACCCCGGCCATCGTCACCGGATACAGGAAGGGCTGGAGAGCGCCGAGACGACCGCGACGGGCGATGACGACCCAGCTCGCCAGCGCGAGGATGATGCTGACGAGCGCCCAGACGAGCGTCGACGAGTCGACCGAGCCGCCTGCGGCACCCATGCCCAGCACGACGAAGGGTTCAAGGTAGGCCGCACCCACGAAGATGAACACGACCGCCGCCAGGGTCAGATTGCAGCCGAGCGCCGGGAAGATGTTCTTCGTCAACCCCTCGATCACGCCCTGTCGGTCGCTGTACATCCGACAGGAGATCCGTCTCGAGGCGTCGACGAACCGCCAGCGGCCGCCGGCCGCCTTCACCCGCCGGGCGAGGGCCATGTCGTCGACCACCTCGGCGCGGATCGCGGCGTGGCCGCCGATGGCTCTGTAGGCACCGCGGCGGAACAGCAGGAGCTGCCCGAGTCCGACGGCAAGGAACGACCAGCGGACCCTCTGTGCGAGCCACAGCGGCATGACCGCGAGGGTCGCCCACGCGATGACCGGTACGACGACCCGCTCCGCGACGGTCTCGTTCTCCTGCCGGGGCAGACCGGTGACCAGATCGGCACGCTCGCTCAACAGCTCGGCGACGGCGTCGCGCACGGCGCGCGGATGGTGCCACGTGTCGGCGTCGGTGAAGAGCAGCAGCTCCCCGTCGGCCTCTTCGGAGAGCTGGTGGCAGGCCCACACCTTGCCGAGCCACCCGGCCGGCAGGGGCCGTCCGCGGATCAGCCGGAGGCGGTCCGACCGACGCGCGAGGGCCGCGACGACGGCGGCCGTCGTGTCGGTCGACTCGTCGTCGAGGACGAGCACCTCGAAGTCCGGGTACTCCTGTGCGAGCAGCGACTCGACGCAGCGGCCGATGGTGCGCTCCTCGTCGCGCGCCGGCACCAGCACCGAGACCCTGGGAAGGGCCGGCGCATCGGCGGTGGCAACGCCCCCCGAGGTCGCGCCGGCGTCGACCGGAGCGTCCAGTCCTCCAGGCTCGCCACCCGGCTCGACGTCGTGCAGGCCGAGGATGTGAGCCGCCCTCAGATTCCAGACGGTGCTGACGAGCACCGCTGCCAGGAACGCGAGCTCCAGCAGGCGATGGTGCTCCCAGACGAACCCGCCGATGGTCACCAGCACGTGGTAGGCGCCGACCATGAGATCGACCCACGTGAGAGCCAGACTACCGCTCACTCACCCACCGTCTACCCGCACGTCGACATCCCCCATCGTGACACAGACCACGACCGCCGTCTGAACGCAGCCGGCCACCCGAGGCGGAGGGCGGGGCGCCTCACGCGACGCCGCTCTGCCCACGCAGCACTCGGGACCATTCGCGCCATTCTAGACCCACGGCACGGGGGCGCTCCACTGCGAGACGTCTCACGATCGGCTTCCTGACACGACCCGGATGCCGACAGCCAGCGAGAGGAGAGCCGCGATGAGGAGAAGGAACGGTCCCACTCCCGGCTGGACCTCGCTGCCGGTCGACATCCATCCCTGCGTCTGCGTCGCGATGTCGAAGAGCTCCTCGCGGGCGACGTGGGTGTACGCCGCCTCGGCGAGATCACGACCGTCCGGTGGGTCGAGGAGGGCGATGATCGAGGTGACGACCGCGAGGCCGCCCGCGACCGTCGCCACACCACCGGCGACCCAGCGCGACAGCGGCCTCGAGCGCGGGACTCGGCGCATCCAGGTCGCCGTCGCCGCCGCCAGTATCAGTATCCAGGGGAGGAGGCCGGCGCCGAAGTGCCAGCCGCTCACGGCCACGGACACCTCGCCCTCCTCGAACCGACCGATCAGCCGGTAGAAAGCGAGTGTGAGCGCCAGCGTGCCGATGGCGACCGCCCCTGCCGCCAGCAGGTCGGTCGACACCCTGCGGTCGGCCAGGGGGTTACTCCTGCTCGACCTTGCTGACCTCGATGGTCGCGTCCTTGGGGAACGCCAGCTCTGCCGACACCTCGATCGCCTTGATGATGCCGCTCGCCACCGGGCAGGCCGTGTGCTGGAGATGCTGCTCGGCCAGCTCGAAGGTCCTCGGCCGGCCGTCGCGGTAGCTGATCTCGCCGAACGCGTCGACCTCGGTGAGCTCGGCGGCCAGTTTCTTCACGTTCGGGCACTCGCTCTCAATGGCGATGTCGCACTTGTAGTCGTCACCGCAGGACACGTCGACCGTCGTCGTGAACCCGCAGATGCCGGAGTTGATCTCGGAACGCGCCTGCATGGTCTCCACTCCTCGCGTCTCTTGCCGTTGCACGTGCGCCGCTGACGCCGGGCCCTCGCCCGACCCACGCGGCAAGGCTCGGCAGCGCCGTCGGCATTATACCCCGACAGGTATCAACGAACCATCGCGTCGACGCCCAGCCGCGACGCCGCCTCCGCCACGGCCGCCACGAGCTCCGACCGCGAGTCGAAGCGGATCAGATGCCCCGGACACCCGCAGTCCGACGCTCCGAACCGAGGTGCTACCAGGCGACCGGCGGCGGCCAGCGACTCCGCCAGCCGGCACTCCTGCCAGCTCCCCGCCCCCGGTCGGTCGCCACTCTCCGCCTCTGGGAGGTCGACCGTCCACGCCATCGTGGCGGGATGCGCGGCGAAGAGGTAGTCGGCGTGCCAGCGCAGCGGCTTCTCGGCCCGGCGGTGCCTCCGTATCCTCGCGTCTCTGCCTCGCCGAGCGCTGCCGACGTAGGCATACCAGCCACGCGACAGGTCGGACTCGCCGAGCGCGCCGATCCGCCTCCGTTCCCGGCGCGGGACCCGGGTAGCGACCACATACAGGCGGGCGACGCCGGTCGGCTCATCCCGTTCTCCGGGCGGCGCGCAGGCCGTCGGCCGCCGGCCGACGGTCGGATGCTGATCGCTCGTACGCACGCGCATGCTGCGGCGCGGCTGGCACGAGGGGCAGAAGTGCGTGGAGCGACCTCCTGCCACAACGCGCCGGATCGCCGTCCCGCACGCCCGGCAGGGCTGGCCGGTCCTCTGGTAGACGTTCAGGATCTCCTGGAACCCCCCGCGGTCGCCCGCCGGATCGACGAAGCTCTCGACGCTCGATCCCTCGTGCTCGATACCGAGCCGGAGCGTCTCCCTCACCGCGACGTATAGTCTCTGTGCTTCCCGCGGTCCGACCGAGCCGGCCGGTCGCAGCGGGTGCAGCCGCGCCCTGAACAGCGCCTCGTCGGCGTAGATGTTGCCGACACCCGCCAGATGGCGCTGGTCGAGGAGGAACGACTTCAGCGGCGCCCGACGACCGGCCAGAAGCTCCCTGAGCCGGTCGACGGTGAACGCGTCGTCGAGCGGTTCCACACCGAGACGGGCGAAGAACGCGGAGGCCTCTGCGGCCGGCACCGCGTCGAGGCGTCCGAACCGGCGCGCATCGTAGAAGTGCAGGCGCGACCCGTCGTCGAAGCCGATCTCATACCGAGGAGCGCGGCCCTCCTCGCGATCGCGCCGGTCGAAGAGAAGGCGCCCCGTCATGCGCAGATGGATGATCGCCAGCATGTCGACCGGACCAGACGTCGAACGGGACAGCTCGAGGATCAGCCACTTGCCTCGTCGGGCCGTGCCGAGGACGTGCCGACCGACGAGGCGGGTCCGCAGCTCCTCGTCGGAGCGCGAGCTCACCGTCGGGTCGGCCACGTCGATGGTCTCGATGCGCCGGCCGACGACCCGCGGAGCCAGTCGTCGCCGGACGATCTCGACTTCGGGCAGCTCAGGCATTACCGCCGTCGCCCTCACCTTCGTCGCCCTCGTCGGGCCTCTTCCAGGCTGCGAGGAACGCTCGCGCCGCCGAGGCGTCGCGGAGAGTGCCGGCGTCCACTTCCTCGCGCACCGCCTCCAGCGCCTCGCCCACGATCGGGCCTTCGCTGACGCCGAGGAGGTCCATCACGTCACGACCGTCGACCGGCAGAGGCGCTTCACCCTTGGGGACCTCGAGCCAGACCCGCCGGGCAAGACGGTAGTGGCGGGCGAGCGCGGTGGCGGAGGCCTTCGGGCCCCGTGTCGCCAGCCGGTCCGCGAGGGAGAGGACGACCGACTCGAACACGAAGGGCTCGACCGCCCGCCGGTAGCGTGAGAGCGCCCGCCGCGTGAGGGGCTGCTCTCGAACGAGGAAGCCGAGGCGGAGATGGGTGAGGATCAGGGTGCCGAGGAAACGCGAGAACCGGCGGCTCAGGCCGAGACGTCGAACGACCACGTCGGCCATCGTGGCACCGACCTCGTCGTGATGCCAGAAGATGATCCGCCCGCGATCGTCGACTTTCCGTACCGGCGGCTTGCCGATGTCGTGCAACAGGACGGCCCACGCCAGCGGCGCCAGCTCCGCGGCACCGCTCAGACCGCATTCCTCGGGCGAGGCGAGGAACCGGCGGCCGCCCATCTGGTCGACGACCGCCGGCAGGTGAGCCAGCGCCTCGAGGGTGTGCTCGAACACGTCGACGTGATGGTAGGGGTTCTGGATGCACCCCTTGAGCGGCTCCAGCTCCGGCAGCGCCGCGGTGAGGCCGTCCGCTTCGTCGAGAAGCCGGAGAGCGGCCGACGAGGTCTCCAGGCCGAGGATCGCAGTGAGCTCGTGTCCGATCCGTTCCCCGCTCGCCGACGTCAGCGCCCCGGCAGCGGTCCGCGCGGTCGGCAGCAGTCCGGGCACCGGCCGCAGCTCCAGCGCCGACGCCAGTCGCGCCATCCGGATGACGCGGACGGGGTCGTCGTCGAAGGCTGCCGGCGAGCACGCCCGCAGCCGGCGGCGGTTCAGATCCTCGAGGCCCCCGAGCGGATCGATCGGCAGTCCGACGCCGAGGCGACCGGCGGGGTCGCCGGCCCGTACGGGCAGCGCCATCGCGTCGACGGTGAAGTCGCGGGCGGCCAGATCCTCCGTCAGCGAGCTTCCGCGCAGCGGCGAGAGGTCGACCACGCCTCCTGGGAGCACGACCCGGAAGGTCGAGAACGCCTCCGAGTACTCGAAGCAGGCGCCGCCGAGGAGGTCGGCGAGACGGCGGGTCAGACGGGCCACGTCGCCCCGGACGGCGTAGTCGAGATCCTCGCTGGCCCGACCTGCCAGTCCGTCGCGCACGGCCCCACCGACGAGCCAGGCCTCCTCTCCTTCCTGCAGACAGGAGGCCATCACACTGCTCACCTGCGCCGCCTCGAGCATCGCGTGGCCGCGATCCCGACCGTCACGAGGAGACGTCACGACCGCGCCGTGGGAGCGCGACGACGCGGAGCGACTGCCCTCACTCCGCAGACCGCCCCTCGACGTAGGTGCGCGCGGTCCGCTTGCTCACTCCGCACACGACCTCGTAGTTGATGGTGTCGAGCACGAGCGCCACCTCCTCGCTGAGGATCCGCCGCCGGCCGGACGTACCGATCAGCACGACCTCGTCGCCCGGCGCGCAGGCATCCCACGGCAACGTCACCGTCAGCTGGTCCATGCTGATGGTCCCGGTGATCGGGCAGCGCCGCCCCGCGATCAGCACCTCGCCGCGGTTGGTGAGCGCCCTCCGGACCCCGTCGGCGTAGCCGAGCGGGACGATGCCGATGCGCGTGCGCTCCGTCGCCCGGAACCGGCGACCATAGCCGACCGTGCCGCCCGGCTCGACGATGCGTTCACCGGCGAGATAGCTCGTCCAGCGCATGGCCGGCCTGAGACCCCATGTGTCCGGACTGTGGTTCGCCGGGTCGAGTCCGTACACCGCGACGCCGGCGCGAGCCATGTCGCGGTGCGCCTGCGGCTCACGGAGGATGGCGGCACTGTTGGCGATGTGGGCGACGAGCCCGGGGGACCGGGCCCTCAGCTGCTGCTCCAGACGGACGAAGCGCGCCACCTGGTCATCGAGGAATGTGCGGTCGTCCTCGTCGGCAGTCGCCAGATGGCTCATGAGGCCGACAAGCCGTCCGCCCCCGCCGACCGTCTCCTCGGCCAGCTCGAGCGTCGTCCGCTCGTCGACACCGAGGCGTCCCATGCCGGAGTCGTACTTGATGTGCACGGAGGCGCCTGCGCGACACGCCGCCGACGCGAACGGCCGCGACCAGACGACCACCTCCGCGCTCGTCGCAACTGCCCGGCTGAGACCTTCCCCCGTCAGCGGGCCGAGAACGAGGAGCCGAGCCCGGATGCCAGACTCGCGCACCTCCTCCGCCTCTTCGGCGGTCGCGACGGCCAGCCACGCGGCGCCGCTCTCCAGCGCCGCGCGAGCGACGGGGACGGCGCCGTGGCCGTAGCCGTCGGCCTTGACGACGACGCACAGAGCCGCGGCGGGCGACAACGCCCGGCGCAGCACCGTGACGTTGTGCCTGATCGCGCCGAGATCGACGACGGCGCGTGCGCGCTCCCGGCCCCGAAGCATCGGCCGCTCAGTACCCCATCGCGCGCAGGACCTCGTGCCGGCCCATGAGCCCCACCAGCTTGCGGCCCTCGACGACGGGCAGCCGATTGATGTGCTTGTCGGCCATGATCGTGGCCGCGCGTCGCACTGGTGTCTTCGCCGTCACCGTCAGCACGTCGGCCGTCATGACGTCCTTCACCGTGTACCCGGTGATCTTCCTCAGCCGCTCCTCGAATTTCTTCGTGCTCTGCAGGTAGATCTTGCTGTCGAGGAACTGGATGTAGCGAGGCGGGTGGAGCTCGGCATCCTGAGCGACCAGATCGCCCTCCGTGACGATGCCGAACAGGTTGTTCTCTTCGTCGACCACCGGGCAGCCGCTCACTCCCGTCTCGTGGAACTTCTGCGCCAGCTCCTTCACCGTGGCGCCGGGCCCGATCGTGACGACATCGGTCCTCATGTACTCCTCGACGAGGGGTTCGCCCTCCACCGATTCATCGTCGCGTGCTGCCATCCGTCGCCTCCTCCTCGCCCGCTCCGGGGCGATCCGTCTGCTTCACGACCTCCAGCGCCGTCGGCAGGAAGTCGAAGAGGTCGCCGGCGATCATGCCGTCGGTGCCGACGGCCATGTCGGCGGCGAGATCGGCCGCCAGGCCGTGAAGGTAGCCGCCCAGACAGGCGGCCTCGGTCGCCCCGAGACCCTTGGCGAGCTGTGCGACCACGGCGCCGGTGAGCACGTCGCCCGTGCCCGGCGTCGCGAGTCCGGGGTTGCCGGTCGGGATGATGTAGGCCGGTCCCGAGGGATCGGCGACGATACTCGCCTCGCCCTTAAGGAGCACCGTGGCCCCGCTCCTGGCGGCCCCCTCCCGGGCGGCGGCCAGGCGGTGCGCGGCGACATCCGCCGCCGGTCTGCCCAGCAGCCGGCCGAGCTCGCCTTCGTGCGGCGTGAGGACCGTCGGCGCGCACCTCCCCTGGAGCCGCTCGGGCCCGTCGCCGAGCGCCCAGAGGGCGTCGGCGTCGACGACCATCGGCGTCTCTCGCTCGAGCAGCGCGACGATCGCCTCGACGGTCTGTGGCGCCCGGCCCAGACCGGGACCGACCGCCAGTGCCTTGAGCGTCGAGAGCTGGCCGTCGATGGCCTCGAGACTCGCCGGGCCGAGCTCGACGTCGTCCGGCAGCGCCACCGTGATCACCTCGGCGAACGGCTTCTCGGAAGCGGCGGCGGCGGGGACGGCGCAGTGGACGAGACCGGCGCCGGCGCGCAGGGCCGCCATGGCCGTCATGAAGGCCGCCCCGCTCATGCCCGGCCCGCCCCCGACGATCAGCGCGGTGCCCACCGATCGCTTATGGTCGAGGGCGCCCTTCGGCCGGACCAGAGCCGTGAGGCCGTCGACCGTCAGCAGCCAGACGTCCGCGTCGCGGCGGCACGACGGCGGTATGCCGATCGGCGCGACGACCACCTCGCCCGACAGCGCTCCGCCGGGGGTGACGAAATGCCCGACCTTCGCCTCCTGGAAGGTCACCGTCAGGTCGGCCTCGACGGCGGGGCCCCCCACCTCGCCGGTGCTCCCGTCGACGCCGCTCGCGATATCCACGGCGACCACCGGCGAGGCCGCGTCTGCCATCTGCTCGAGAGCGTCCTCCGCCGGTCCGTGAGGGACTCCCGAGAAGCCGGTGCCGAAGACGGCGTCGACGACCACGTCGGCGAGGCGGCAGGGATCGTCCTCGTCCGGGAGCCCGTCGCGGATGTCCACCGGCAGACGCTCCAGGATCGCCAGATTGAGGGCCGCATCGCCCGCGTAGGCGTCTCTGCCGGCCACGGCGAACACGGTCACTGCGCAGCCGGCGTTCGCCAACTCGCGGGCGATGACGAAGCCGTCGCCGCCGTTGTTGCCCTTGCCGCAGTAGACGATGACGCTGGCGGGATCGTATCGGTCGAGGATCTCCTCCGCGACGCCCACTCCGGCACGTTCCATCAGGTGGCCGCCGGGGATACCGAGACCCTCGATCGCCGCGGCATCCATCTCCCGCATCGCGGCGGCGGAGTAGAGCCCCCTCAGGAGCGAGTGGTTCATGACGACGCCTCCCGGTCCACGTTGCCTCCGAGGGTGTGGCCGGCCGGGCTCCCGGCGGCGCCGACGGCGACGGCCACCGCGGCGGCATGGGCCGCGGTGTGCGTCAGCGACAGTTCGACTCGTCGCACGCCGAGGTCGGCGGCCGCCTCCGCGGTGCGGCCGGCGAGCCGGACGCCCGGTCGGCCGCCGCCGGTCACCTCGATCTCGCGCCAGGCGACGACACCGATGCCGAGCGCCTTGCCGACCGCCTCCTTGGCCGCGAAGCGGGCCGCGAAGCGCTGGGCGGCCGTCGAGGCCGCGCGGCAGTAGGCCCGCTCGTCCTCGGTGAACAACCGCGTCTCGGCGGTCCGTCTCCGCTCGAGCAGACGGGCGACTCGGTCCACGTCGACGAGGTCGACGCCGATGCCGACGACCCCTTCCACGTCACTCGACCGTGACGGTCTTGGCGAGGTTCCGCGGCTGGTCCACGTCGCATCCGGTCAGCCGGGCGATGCGATACGCGAGCAGCTGCAGGGGCACGACCGCCACGATCGGGGCCAGCCACGGGTCGCAGCGGGGCACGTGAAGCACTGCCGTGGCGAGCTCATCGATGGCGGTGTTGTCTTCGCTGGCAACGGCGATCACGTCGGCCTTGCGGGCCCTGACCTCCTCGATGTTCGACACCAGCTTGGGGTAGACCGGGCCATCGGTCGCGACGACCACCACCGGCGAGCCCTCATCGAGCAGCGCGATGGGACCGTGCTTCATCTCGCCGGCGGCGTAGGCCTCGGTCGGGATGTAGGAGATCTCCTTCAGCTTGAGCGCGCCCTCGAGACAGACGCCGAACCCGGTGTGTCTGCCGAGATACAGGAAGAAGCGCCGGTCGTGGTAGCGCTCCGCGATCTCATCGAGGCCACGATGGTTGTCGAGGTAGGCCTGCACGTCCTGAGGGACGTTGCGCAGTGCCCTGCCGACGCGGATGAGCTCATCGGTCGGCGCCGCCCCGCGCACCTCTGCCAGGTGCAGCGTGAAGAGCAGGAGGGCCGCCACCTGGGCGGTGTGGGTCTTCGTCGCCGCGACGCCGATCTCGAGCCCGGCCCTCGTGAAGAGGACGGCGTCCGCGTCGCGTGTCGCCTGGCTGCCCATGATGTTGGTCAGCGCCAGCACCGGGGCCCCGGCGGCGCGAGACAATCGCATGGCCACCAGGGTGTCGAGCGTCTCGCCGGACTGAGTGATCGCGATGACGAGTGTCTCCGCGTCCAGTACGGGATCGCGATAGCGGAACTCGCTGGCCACCTCGATCTGCACCGGCACGCGGGCGAGCCGCTCGAGCGCGTAGGACGCCACAAGACCGGCGTGGTACGAGGTGCCGCACGCCACGATGTAGATGCGCCGCAGCCGCCGGAGAAGATCGTCGCTCAGCCCGACGTCGCTGAGGTCGACGCCACCGTCGTCGTCCAGCCGCCCGGCGAGCGTGTCGGCGATGGCGGTCGGCTGCTCGTAGATCTCCTTGAGCATGAAGGTCTCGTAGCCGCCCTTCTCGGCGGCGTCGTCGTCCCAGGGGACCTCCTGCGCCGGCCGGTCGACCGGGCCACCGGCGACGTCGGTGACCGTGACGCCGTCGGCGCGGACCACCGCGACGTCGTCGTCCTCCAGCACCACCATGCGCTTGGTGTGACAGAGGAAGGCGGGGATGGCGCTGGCGAGGAACATCTCGCCGTCGCCGACGCCGACGACCAGCGGCGCCTCGTGCCTGGTGCCGACGATCAGACCGGGCTCGTCCACCGAGGTCGCGCAGAACGCGTAGTGGCCGTCCAGCCGTGCGACCGTCTCCCGTACCGCGGCGGCGAGCCCGTCACCCATGTGCTCCTCGATCAGGTGCACCACCACTTCGGCATCGGTCTCCGAGGTGAAGACATGCCCCCGTCCGACGAGCTCCTCGCGCAGCGACTTGTAGTTCTCGACGATGCCGTTGACGACGATGGAGATCCGCCCGCCGCAGTCCTGATGGGGATGTGCGTTCTCCTCACTGGGCCGCCCGTGGGTCGCCCAGCGGGTGTGTCCGAGCCCTGTGCAGGAGCTCGAATCGAGGCCGTCTGCGGCGGCGAACAGCGAGTCGAGGTTGCCGACCGCCCGCACGACCGCCAACCTGTCGGGTTCGACCATCGCGAGACCGGCCGAGTCGTACCCGCGGTACTCGAGACGTCTCAGCCCGGAGAGGATGATGGGTTGCCCCGGCCGTCGTCCGACGTAGCCGACGATGCCGCACATGCCACCCTCCTTCCGTCGCCGTACCCGGGATGCCGGGTCGTGGATCGTCGCGCCACCGCGATCGTGTCGACGAGCGGTACAGGAGCCGCGAAGCAGGTCGATCGCTGCATCCGGACCCGGCGCGAGCGGCCCCGACGTCGCGGCGCGGCCACTATTCTACCCGACGACTGCCTGGCTCGACGGTCTCAGCCGAGGTGCTCGCGCACGACCGCGGAGAGCCGATCGGCCACCGCCTCGCACTCCTCGCTTCCCGGCGCCTCGACCATGACCCGCACCAGCGGCTCGGTCCCAGACGGCCGGACGAGCACGCGGCCGGCGCCATCAAGGCGCTCCTCTTCGGCCTCCACGGCCCGCCAGACGGCGGCGCACTCCGACAGCTCGTCCCTGTCGCGGACCGCGATGTTGACCAGACGCTGGGGCAGCCGCTCCATGATGGTCGCCGCTTCGTCCAGGCGGCGGCCGGACGTCCGGAGGGCCTCCAGGAGCAGGAGTGCCGTCGCCAGCCCGTCGCCCGTCGTCGAGACGTCGTGGTCGATGATGTGGCCGCTCTGTTCTCCGCCGAGCACGTAGTCGCCGGCAAGCATCGCGGCTGTGACGTAGCGGTCTCCGACATCGGTCACTTCGACCGCGATCCCCTCACGCTCCATGGCGTGGTGGAACCCGAGGTTCGTCATGACGGTGGTGACCACGGTGTCGCCCCGCAGCCTGCGGCCGGCTTTGAGGTGCCGGGCCAGGATGGCGATGATGAAGTCGCCGTCGACGAGCCGTCCTTCGCCATCGACGGCCAGCACCCGGTCGCCATCGCCGTCGAAGGCGAGGCCGAGGTCGAACCCGTCGGCGCGCACGACCTTCTGGAGCGTCTCGATGTGCGTCGAGCCGCAGCCGGCGTTGATGTTGAGGCCGTCGGGCTGGCAGGAGAGACACGTGACGTCGGCGCCGACGGCCGCGAAGGCGCGGGGAGCCGCGACGGTCATCGCCCCGTTGGCGCAGTCGACGGCGAGCCGCAGGCCGCTCAGGTCGGGCGCCAGACGTGACAGGAGGCCGTCGACGTACAGCTCGGCCGCCCCCTCGAGAGGCGAGCAGCTCCCGAACCCGGCCCCGGTGGCACATGGCGGATCGTCGGCCAGAAGCTCCTCGATGTCCGCCTCTTCCTCGTCGGAGAGCTTCCGCCCCTCGCTGCTGAAGAACTTGATGCCGTTGTCCGCGAACGGGTTGTGAGAGGCCGAGATGACCACACCCGCGTCGGCCGACCGCTGGAGCACGAGCGCCGCAAGGCCCGGCGTGGGGAGCACGCCGACGCGCTCGACGACGCCGCCGCCGCTGGCGATGCCCGCCGTGAGCGCCGCCTCGAGCGCGGGCCCCGACAGGCGCGTGTCGCGACAGACGACGAACCGAGGGTCCGCCCCGTGTCGCGCTGCCATCGCCACCGCCGCGGCGCGTCCGACCCTGAGCGCGAACTCGGGCGTCAGCGACTCGCCGGCGACGCCGCGGATACCGTCTGTGCCGAAGTAGGTTCCCATCAGCGACGCTCGGTCTCAGGTCGCGGTAGGTGAGATGTCCCCAGGTACACTGGAGCAGACCACGACGGAGGACACCCGCCTCCGGAGGATCCCCCGAAGGCCCCGGTCAGCGCTTGGAGAACTGTGGCCGCTTACGGGCCTTGTGCAGACCGGCCTTCTTGCGCTCGACCTTGCGCGAGTCGCGCGTGAGGAAGCCGGCTCGCTTCAGCGGCGTGCGGAGATTCTCGTCGGCCTCGCAAAGCGCGCGAGCGATGCCGTGCCGCATGGCCCCGGCCTGTCCGGCCACTCCGCCACCCTGGACGTTGACCTTGACGTCGAACTTGCCCGTGGTGTGCGTCGTCTCGAACGGCATCAGGGCGACGGTCTGGAGCACCTTGCGGCCGAAGTACGACTCGAGGTCGCGTCCGTTGACCTCGACCTTGCCGGCTCCCGGCATGAGGAGCACGCGCGCGACGCTGCTCTTGCGCTTGCCGGTCGCCCTGTACACGACTGCTGCCACAGGTTACTCCTTGATCTCCAGCGGCTCGGGCCGCTGGGCCTCATGGGGATGGTCGGCGCCCGCATACACCTTGAGCTTGCGGAGTTGGGCACGGCCGAGCCGGTTCCGGGGCATCATGCCCCTGACGGCGCGCCGCACGATCTCCGTCGGCCGCCGGGACTGCAGGTCGGCGAACGATTCTGCCTTGATGCCACCCGGATAGCCGGAATGGCGGTAGTACATCTTCTGGGTCGCCTTGTCGCCGGTGACCACGATCTTCTCCGCGTTGATCACGACGACGAAGTCGCCGGTATCGACGTTGGGCGTGTAGATCGGCTTCCGCTTGCCGCGCAAGGCGTCGGCGACGGCCGAGGCCACCTTGCCGAGCGTCTTGCCGGAGGCGTCGACGACGTACCACTTCTTCTCTATCTCGCCCGGCTTCGCGACGTACGTTCTCATGGACTCGTTTCTCACGGAGATGACGACAGGGACCGCGAGTCGGTGGACACGCGAGCGGGTAGTCTAGCCCAGCCCCGATGGGTATGCAAACGACCGTGCGCGGCTGCTGCCACGCCGGCGCTCACCTCCGGCGCCGGATGCGGACCAGGTCGCCGCCGGCGACCGCCAGGAGGTCGGCCGCGGAGCCGTTCCGCACGCAGACCGCGACCTTCCCGTAGCTGTCGATGAGGACGACGACGCTCCCCGGGTCGACGTCCGCGAACGTGGTCGCGACACATGCGGGATGCAGCCGGCCGCCGGATCCGACCTCGACGCCGCCGTCCAGCCCGGCTGCCTGAAGCGTCTCTCGCCCGCACTCCAGCGAGATGTTTCCGAAGTGGTCGACGAGCACCGCCGCGGCCTCCAGCCCGTCCGCCGCGAGTCGGGGGGCGGGGAGGTCCGGGGCCAGCAGTTCGGCGACCGGCAGTCGGCGGCCCGCGGCCGACAGCGGCGAGCCGCTCGCCAGCGCGGCCGCCACCGGCGCGAAGATGTCGCGGCCGTGGAAGGTGGCCGACACCGGGTCGAGCCAGAGCGCCCGCTCGGTGAGCTCGACGGCGGCCTCAGGGCCGCCGTCGGCCGTGACGGCCGGCAGAAGGAGCCCGTTGTCCGGGCCCACGAACAGCCTCCCGCCGCCACTGCGCACGGCGACCGCACGACGAGCACCACCGACGCCGGGATCGACGACCGCCAGGTGGACCGCGTACTCGGGCATGTACGGAAGCGTGTTCCGCAGGACGACGGCCCCAGCGGTCACGTCCTGAGGGGACACGCCGTGAGTGATGTCGATCACCTCGACAGCAGGCGCCAGCCGCCTTATGACCGCCCGGCAGACGCCGGCGAAGTCGTCGCGGTAGCCGTAGTCGCTCAGGAAGCAGATGTCGCGCACAGTCGCCCTCCCTGTCGCCGGTCACGCTCCGACTCCGGTCCATGGTACCCGCCCGGCCCGCCGGCGACGAGTCGCCGGGCATCCACGACCGGGCCGACGGCAGGATTGGCGCTCCCGGCGGATAAGGAAGCAACGCCATGGCTATCGAGACCCGCAAGGACCGGACGCCCATGGCGGCCGTGTGCGCCGACGTCATCGGCTCGAAAGCGATCGCCGATCGCACCCTGCTGAAGCGCTCCCTCGAGCGCGCGGTGGAGACGCTGAACCACGGTTTCCGGCCGGTCCTGGCCGAGCCGTTCGACGTAGTCGCCGGCGACGAGATCCGCGGCGCCCTGACGGAGCCGCCGACGGCGCCGCTCTCCGTGAGCGTCATGCGGGAAGAGCTGGCCCCGATCCGGGCTCGCGTGAGCGTCATCGTCTATCCCGGTCGCCCCCTTTCGGTCTCCGAGCGGGGCCGGCCTCACCTGCCGACGGCGGACGAGGCGCTCGCGGCGCTCAAGGACAGCGACCGGCTGACAAGCTACGTCGGCACCGGCCCCGCCGGCGACCTGCTCCTCAACGCCGTCTGCCGGCTCGTCGAACCCCTGCTGCTGGCTCGCTCGGAGAAGCAGTGGGAGGCGATCGCAGCCTACCGCCGGCTCGGTCGGCAACGTGCCGTGGCGGAGCAGCTCGGAGTGACCCGGCAGAGCGTCGGCGACAGGCTGGCGGCGGGCAACTGGCGGGCCGTCGAAGAGGCCGACGCCGCCGTCGCCGGCTATCTGAGCTACATCTGCGCCTGAGGCCCCCGGGGAGCCCGCCGTCAGCGGGCGCAGTCGCCGCCCTCGTCACGGAGCTTCTCGACGGCGTGCGGCAGGGCCGCCCGGATCATCTCGAACTGCTCGGCGCAGGCGCGCGGGCTGCCGGGCATGTTGACGATCAACGTCCGCCCACGGATGCCGCTGACTGCCCGTGAAAGCATGGCGTGCGGGGTCTTCTCCAGGGAGAGGGACCGCATCGCCTCGACGAGGCCCGGCGCCTGGCGGTCGATGACGTCGAGCGTCGCCTCGGGGGTCACGTCGCGACTGGTGAACCCCGTGCCGCCCGTCGTCAGGACGAGGTCCACCCCGTCCTGATCGGCCAGTCGCCGCAGGGCTCCGGCGATCTCGTCCCTGTCGTCCGGCACCAGGACGCGCCCCACGACCTCGGCGCCCAAATCGGCAAGGCGTCCCTCCAGGACCGCCCCGCTCTCGTCGGCGCGCTCGCCCGCAGCCCCCTTGTCGGAGGCGGTGAGCACCGCCGCCCGTATCGTTCCACTCGCGGAGACGGGCTCCGTCTCACGGCTCTCAGCTGCCACCGGTCGTCCCTTCGCTCGGCGACCCGTCCTGGTCTTCGCACCGAAGCGCGTCCCCCGGTCGCACGACTCCGCCCTCGAGCACCCGCCCGAAGACGCCTTCCCGCGGCATCACGCAATCGCCCACCTGACGATAGATGGCACAGCGGTCGTGGCACTCCTTGCCGATCTGGGTGATCTCGAGGAGGCAGGCACCGACCCTCACCCGGGTGCCCACCGGCAGCCGGGCGACGTCGATCCCCTCGGTGGTCACGTTCTCGCCGAAGTCGCCCGGGCCTACGTCCGCCCCCATGGTCCGCATCTTCTCGACGCTCTCGACGGCCAGCAGACTCACCTGACGGTGCCACGGCCCGGCATGCGCATCCCCGACGACACCCCGCTCGACCTCCAGCTCGACGGCCGGCTGCGGTCGCTTGCGCACGCCGGTGGCCTCCGACGTGTTGACCGAGACGACGCTCCCGCTGCATGCGGCTCGGGACATCAGTCGCCCGCCTCCCTGCGCCAGTGGCCGCTGCGCCCCCCCAGCTTCTCGAGGAGCCGGACGCAGGAGATCTCCATACCGCGATCGACCGCCTTGCACATGTCGTACACCGTGAGAGCGGCCACCGAGACCGCCGTGAGCGCCTCCATCTCGACACCGGTGCGGCCGTCGACCCGGGCTTCCGCGACGATGCGCAGCCCGGGCAGCTCCCGATCGGCCTCGATATCGACCGCGACGGCGTCCAGCGGGAGCGGGTGGCAGAGCGGGATCAGCTCCGACGTCTTCTTGCCGGCCATGACGCCGGCCAGACGGGCGACGCCGACGACGTCGCCCTTGGGCACTTCGCCGTCCACGATGAGCGAGAGCGTGGTGGCCGCCATCCGCACCGTCGCTTCGGCGCGCGCGACGCGCCGGCTGATCGCCTTCTCGCCGACGTCGACCATGCGCGCGCGCCCCTGCTCGTCGACGTGCGAAAGTCGGTCCCCGGCCACGACCTCAACCACCGATCTGCGACATCGAACGCTCGTTACCGAGCAGCTCCGCATGCCGGTCGTAGGTCTTCGAGTCCAGCGCCCCCGCGACGGCCGCCCGCAGCTCGGCAGGGCGGTCGAGCAGAGGTCTCACATCGAGCTCCGACCCCGAGAACAGACAGGTCCGCAGCAGCCCGTCGGCGGTCAGCCGCAGCCGGTTGCAGGTACGGCAGAAATGGTCTGAGACGCCGGCGATGAAGCCGATGGTGCCTCGAGCGCCGGGCTCCCGCCAGTAGACCGCCGGGCCGTGTCCGTACGGTCCTTCCACCATCTCCAGTTCGGCATCGCGGCGCAACTGCTCGAGGATCGCCCCGGCGCCCACCAGCGGCCGGCGCTCCGCGTGCCGCCGGTCGACGGGCATGAACTCGATGAAGCGGACGTGCACGTGACGCTCGCGCGCCAGGCGCAGGAACGCATGCAACTCGTCCTCGATGCCCTCGAGCAGGACGGCGTTGACTTTGACCGGGTCGAAGCCGGCCTCGAGCGCAGCGTCGAGTCCGTCGAGCGCCTCGCTCAGCGTGCCGCAGCGAGTGATGCGTCCGTAGCGCGCCGGATCGAGACTGTCGATGCTCACGTTGACCCGTCGTAGCCCCGCCTCGCGGAGCGCAGGCGCAGACTTCCGCAGCAGGATCCCGTTGGTGGTCAGCGAGAGGTCGGACACGCCCGGCAGCGCCGCCAGAGTCCGCACGAAGCCGACGCAACCGCGGCGCACAAGCGGCTCGCCGCCGGTGATCCGGACCTTGGTGATGCCGAGGTCGACGGCCGCTTCCGTGAAGCGCACCAGCTCCTCGTAGCTGAGGATCTCGTCGTGACGGCGGGGAGGCACGCCCTCGGGGGGCATGCAGTACACACATCGCAGGTTGCACCTGTCGGTGATCGACAGACGCAGGTAGTCGACGCGAGGATGCCCGATGTCGAGGTCGGATGTCTGCAACGTCTGGCTCTGGTGTGGTGGTCGCTCGCGCTGCTCGCGGAGACACATCGCCTCCTCGAGTCAGCCGGGTGAGTCAGCCAAGTCTAGTCTGCGTGAGTACGGGCGTCACGCCGACGCCGCCACAGCGGGGGCCGGGTCCTACTTCTCCACCATGACCTCGGTCGCCTTGACGACGGCGGACACCTCGTCGCCGGGCTGGAGATCTAGCGCCTCGACCGAGCCGCGAGTGATGGCCGACGCGATCGTCTCGCCGCTCCGCAGCTCGATCACGACCTCCGCCATGACCTCACCGATGACGATCGTCTTCACCGTGCCGGAGAGCCTGTTCCGGGCGCTGAGCATGGCACCACCTCCGCAGCCGCCTGGGGCGAAGCAGCTCCGCGTTCGCCCGGAGCTGCGGGTCCGCAGCTCCGCGTGCAGCTTTCCCGCCCCGGCCGCAGCGCCAAACGGCGGTCCCGTCATGGCGGGCGCGCGGACGCCGCTCAGAAGCAGCCGAGCTGGCAGGCGACGATCCTGATCCCGAGCTCGTTGCAGGCGCGCCCGACCTCGGCGACCGGTACGTCCAGTTCGGCGGCGATCCGGAAGGCCTCGCCGCACGCCAGGCGCCGCTCCTCCCCGGCCCGCTTCTTGAGCGTCTCGATGAGACGCGGGATGTTGCCGGAGGCCATGTCCGCAGTCTACCTTTCCGTCCCCCGGCGACGCTACGGTCGTGGCTCCGGTCACGTACCCGGTCGGTCAGCGGCTCCTGCTTGAGGCCGCCACAGCTCGTCTGGTAGCCTTCGTCGGCTGTGCCGCCCAAGGGCGGCCCTCACCCCTGCTCCGGCATCCGGGCCGGGGCCGCGACAGACCACAGGAGGTGATGGTCATCAACAAGTACGAACTGATGGTGATGCTCCATCCGGAGACGGACGATGAGCGTCGCGCCGAGATCCACGGGCGCATCCGTACGGAAGTCGAGAAAGGCGACGGCACCATCGTCGGGCTCGACGACTGGGGCCAGAAGAAGCTCGCCTACGAGATCGACGGCCAGAAGGAAGGCCTGTACAGCGTCCACACCTTCACCGCCGAGCCGGACACCGTGAACGAGATCGAGCGGCAGCTCCGGATCACCGACGAGGTGTTGCGGTTCATCACGATCCGACCGCACGCCCGCGCCCCGAAGTCGGAGTGAGAGGAGCTCGCCATGGCCGGTTCCATCAATCGCGTCATCCTCGTCGGCAACCTCACACGCGACCCTGAGCTGCGTGCTCTTCCCAGCGGGACGAGCGTGTGCCAGCTGGGGATCGCCGTCAACGACAGGGTCAAGGACCGAGACACCGGCGAGTGGACCGACTACGCCAACTTCTTCGACATCTCCGTCTTCGGGCGTCAGGCAGAGAGCTGCGCCCAGTATCTGAGCCGCGGCCGCCAGGTCGCCATCGACGGCAGACTGCGCTGGCGGCAATGGGAGAGCCAGGACGGCCAGAAGCGCTCCAAGGTGGAGGTCGTCGCCGACAGAGTGCAGTTCATCGGCCCCCGCGAGGGTGGCGGAGGTCAGAGCCCGCAGCAGCGGGGGCCGGCCTTCAACGACGCCGGCATGGACGTCCCCGAAGAGGACTACGACGGCGACATCCCCTTCTGAGCTCGGCCATCAGAGAAGATCGTTCGGGGCGACAGCATGACGCCCCTCATGGAAAGGCAAACGGATGCCACAGACAAAGCCCAAGCGGCGGAAGAAGCCGAAGGGCGGCGGGTACGGACAGGCCAAGCGCCGCTACTGCCAGTTCTGCAAGGAGAAGGTGGACGACGTCGACTATAAGGACGTCACCACCCTGAAGCGCTTCGTGTCGGAGAAGGGCAAGATCCGCTCTCGCCGCATCACCGGCGCCTGTCGTCGTCATCAGATCCAGCTCGCGTCCGCGGTCAAACGCGCTCGCGAGATGGCTCTGCTCCCCTACGTCGCTGGAGTCCAGGATGGAGATCATTCTCACCGCCGACGTTCCCGGTCTAGGAACTAAAGGCACACTCGTCAACGTCAGCAAGGGCTACGCTCGCAACTACCTGCTGCCCAAGCATCTCGCCGAAGTCGGCTCGCCGGGCAAGCTGGCCGAGTTCCGCCGCCGCGAGGAGGAGCGGAAGGCCAGAGAGGCGCGCCTCGCCGTCAAGGCGGAGGAGATCACCAACACACTCAACCGCACCGTCATCACGGTGGAGGCGCGTGTCGGCGAGGAGGACCGTCTGTTCGGCTCCGTCACCAACGCCGACATCGCCGACGCCATCTTCGAGGCCCGCGGCGAGCGCATCGACAAGCGCCACGTCCTTCTCGAGGAGCCGATCAAGGAGGTCGGCGGCTTCATGGTCGACGTGGAAGTGGCCGAGGGCTTCGTCGCGACCGTGAAGGTCCTCGTCGTCCCGGAGTGAGTCTGCACCCTGACGGACCGGAGGTCTGAGCGGACCATGGTCGCCGAGAAGGCCGCAGCGGTAGACGCCCGCATGCCGCCCCAGGACACGGAGGCGGAGGAAGCGGTCCTCGGCGCCATGCTCATCAACCCGAACGCGATCCCCATCGCGTGCGACGTACTGGTGCGCGACGACTTCTGGCGCGAGAGCCATGGCGTCGTGTTCGAGACCGTGCGGCGACTGTATGCCGCCGGCACCGAGGTCGACGTCGTCACGGTCAGCGCCGAACTGGAGCGTGAGGGCGCCCTCGAGCGCGTCGGTGGCCGCGACTTCGTCCACGCCCTGGCGGAGGCGGTCCCGGCCGCCACCGCGGCCGGCCACTACGCCGACATCGTGCGGGAGAAGAGCGCCCTCCGGGGCCTGATCCAGGTCGGCAACGAGATCGCCGAGATGGGCTACCAGCGCCCCGACGACGTCGTCCAGCTGCTCGACCGCGCCGAGCAACGGCTGTTCGCCGTGGCCCAGCAGCGCCGCACCGGCGAGTTCATGCCCATCAAGCAGGTCGTCGACGAGAGCTTCGACCGCATCATGAGCAGTCAGGAAGGGTCCTCCAAGGAGGGGGTGCCGACCGGCTTCAAGGACGTCGACGATCTCATCATGGGGCTGTTCCCGTCCAACCTCATCGTGCTCGCCGCCAGGCCGAGCATGGGAAAGACCTCGCTGGCCCTCAACATCGCCCACAACGTGGGCGTCGAGAAGCGGATCCCGACGGCCATCTTCAGCCTCGAGATGAGCGGCCTCGAGCTCGGCGACCGGTTCCTCTCCGCCGCGGCTCGCGTCAGCACCCACAAGTTCCGCAAGCCCCAGCTCCTCCGTCAGGACGAGATGGACAAGCTGGTGCGCGCCTCCGCACAGCTCACCGAGGCGCCGATCTACATCGACGACTCCGCCGGGCTCACCATGTTCGAGCTCCGCTCGAAGGCCCGCCGCCTGCACGACAAGCACGGGCTCGGGCTCCTCATCGTCGACTACCTGCAGCTGATGACCGGCGACACGAAGGTCGAGAGCCGTCAGCAGGAGGTGGCGGGGATCTCTCGCTCGCTCAAGCAACTGGCCCGCGAGCTCGCGGTGCCCGTCCTCGCGGTGAGCCAGCTCAACCGCGGTCCCGAGAAGCAGACCGGCGGCGGACCGCGCAAGCCCCAGCTGTCCGATCTCAGGGAGAGCGGCGCCATCGAGCAGGACGCGGACCTGGTGCTGTTCATCCACCGCGACCCGACCGACGAGACGAAGAAGGGGGTCGTCGAGCTCATCGTCGCGAAGCACCGCAACGGGCCCGTCGGCACCAAGCGTCTCGCCTTCGTCGAGGAGTACACGCAGTTCCGCGACCTCGCCCGTTCGGACGAGCCCGAACCCTTCTGACCGGCGACTCAGGGACGCTCGGCATGGACGCTCGCGCCGCAGAGCTGGAGCTGGAGGGCTTCGACCCCGTCGCGGTCATGCGTGCTCTCGGCCTCGAAGGCACGGCGCCCGTCGTGCTCCTCGACTCCGCCGGCGGGTCTCCGTCGCTGGCCCGCCGCCACTACCTCGTCTGGCGGCCGGCGCTGTGGGTGCGCGCCAAGGACGCATCGGTCCGGGTGACGAGCGGATCGGCCGATCTCGCCACGGAGGCCGCCGGTCCGTTCGACGCCGTCCGGGCCGCCTCGGCGGCCGCGATGCGCCTGCTCGACGACGCGCCGTTCCCGGAAGCGCGCTCGCTGTTCGGCCTCGTGAGCTACGACGCCGTGAGGTATCTCGAGTCGCTGCCGGACGCCACCCGGGACGACCTCCGGCTCCCCGACATCGACCTCTTCCTGCCGACGCGCGTCATCCGCTACGACATCGAGAGCAGCCGCGCGGCCGTCGTGTGCTGGCCGCTGCCCGCGGCCGAGCCCCCACGGGAGTGGCCGCAGGGCGACAGGCCGCCCGCCGCGCACGAAGCTCCCCCCGTCGTCGGCTCGTGTCCGGGCACCGAGGCAGAGGCCGCGATCGCAGACCTCGAACGCATCGTGGCCGTACTGCGGAGGAACCCCGAGACCGGGACGAGGCCCCCCGCCGGGACGGACATCCCCGTCTACCGCTCCAACTTCGCCCGCGTCCACTACGAGAACGTCGTCGGACGCACCCGCGAGTACGTGTTCGCCGGCGACATCTTCCAGGCCAACCTCTCGCAGCGACTCGAGGTGCTCTACGCACTGCCCAGCCTGCACCTCTACGACACACTGAGGAAGGTGAACCCCTCCCCGTTCGCCGGCTACCTCGCGTTCGGCGATTACGAGCTCATCTCGTCGTCGCCGGAACGGCTCGTCGAGCTGGCGACCGACGGCTGGGCGCAGACGCGACCCATCGCCGGCACGCGGCCGCGCGGCACCCACGACGCCGACACTCTCGACGACGGGGAGATGACGGAGGAGCTCAACCTCGATCCCAAGGACCGCGCGGAGCACGTCATGCTCGTCGATCTCGAGCGCAATGACCTGGGCAAGGTCTGCGCCTACGGTACTGTCCGGGTCAGCGAGCTGATGGTCAACGAGTACTACTCGCACGTCATCCACATCGTCAGCAACGTGAGGGGCCGCGTCCACGAGTCGCGCGACGGCGTCGACCTGCTCAAGGCGATGTTCCCAGGCGGCACCATCACGGGCTGCCCCAAGGTGAGGTGCATGGAGATCATCGACGAGCTCGAGACCGTGCGTCGCGGGCCCTACACCGGCTCGTTCGGATGGCTGTCGCTCGACACCCTCGACATGAACATCGTCATCCGCACACTGGTCCGGGCCGGCGATCGCCTCTACCTCCAGGTGGGAGGCGGCATCGTAGCCGACTCGGTGCCGGAGAAGGAGTACTTCGAGACGCTGCACAAGGCCCGCGGCATGCTGCGGGCCGTCGCCGCCAGCGTCGTCGAGCGCCCCTCCTGAGCCGTCGCGGAACGCCCCTCTCGAGCGATCACGGAACGACCCTCCCCAGCCTGCGACCGTGCGTCGGCCCACCGCCCGCCGTCGATATACTGGCTGCCGTACCCCCGCGAGAGGAGGAGAGATGGACGTCACCCTGGACGGCGGAGCCCTCGTCGCCGTGATCATCATCGGTGCCATCCAGCTGGGTCTGGTCGTCTGGTCGCTCGTCGACCTCTTCCGCCGTCCGACCACGTCGGGACTGCCCCGCTGGGCATGGGTCATCGTCATCCTGCTCCTCAACATCCTTGGGCCGATCCTGTACTTCGCGATCGGCCGCTCGCGGCCGACGCTCGTCGACGACGGCGGTGTACAGAGACATCAAGCCACCGCATCGCCGGCCACCGGTCCGAGGGACACAGCAGCGCCTCAGACCTCAGCGCCGGAGGGTGCCGGAGCGACGGTGTCCGACGACAGCTCGAGAGCACGCCGGGCCGTTGACAGCCTGTACGGACCGGCAGATCGAGCCGGTGACTGACCGGACCGCCGCCGCGACTGCGACCTCGGCGCCCGACGGCTCGCCGGAGACGGCCGCGTCCACCGCTCCGGCGGTCGAGTTGCGCGGCGTCGTCAAGTCGTTCGGAGACCGCCGCGCCCTCGACGGGCTCGATCTCACCGTCCCGGCCGGCTCCGTGTTCGGGTTCCTCGGCCCGAACGGCGCCGGCAAGACGACGACCCTCCGCATCCTCGCCGGCCTTGCCCGTCAGGACTCGGGGACGCTACGTATCCTCGGGCATGATCCACGGACCGACGGCCGCCGCGTGCGGGGGCTGGTCGGCTACCTCCCCGACGTCCCCGGCTTCCCGGCCTGGATGACGGCGGCCCGGTTCCTCCGCTTCTGCGGCGACCTGTACGGCGTCCCGGCCCCGGTGCTCGAGGAGCGGGTGGTGTCGCTGCTCGACCTCGCCGGCCTCGAGGGCGTGGACGCCCGCATCGGCGCCTTCTCGCGGGGGATGAAGCAGCGACTCGGGGTCGCGCAGGCCCTCGTGAGCGCCCCGCGTCTGCTGATGCTCGACGAACCGACGAGCGCGCTGGATCCGCTCGGCCGACGCGACGTGCTCGAGATGGTGGCCGCCCTCCGCGGCAGGACCACCGTCTTCTTCTCGACGCACATCCTCGCCGACGTGGAACGCGTGTGCGACACCGTCGCCATCCTGGACCGCGGTCGCGTCCTGGAGCAGGCGCCGATCGGGGAGCTCCGCGCCCGGCGACGTGAGCGGCACCGGCTCCTCGCCGAGGTCGACGACCCCCGGTCGCTGGCGACGGCGGTGTCCGGCCAGGCCTGGGCGGACGACGTCGAGACCGCCGATCGCGGCGTCCTGGCGATCACGACCCGGGACCTGGCGGCGGCTCAGAGGGGTGTGCCGGAGACAGTCGCCCGACTGGGACTGGAGCTGCGCAGACTCGAGACCGACGAAGCCTCGCTCGAGGACGTGTTCGTCGACCTCGTCGGCCGCGACGGCGGGAGGGCGCAGCCGGACGACACGACACGGGGGGAACGGTCGTGAGCCCCTCCCGCGCGTTCACCCGCCAGGAGCTCGACCAGATCGTCCACACGTGGCGGCTGTACGTGCTCCCCGGTCTCCTGTTCTTCTTCGGCCTCACCTCCCCGGTGCTCGCCGCCCTCATGCCCGAGCTCGCCGAGTACGCCGCCGGCGAGACGCCCGGGGCGGTCATCGAGATACCTCCGCCCACGGCCGTCGACGCCTATGTCCAGTTCCTCGGCAACCTGCAGCAGCTCGGCTCGCTGGTCGCGGTCATCATCGGCGCGGGCGTGATCGCCGCCGAGGTGCGCAACGGCACCGCCGCGCTCATCCTCGCCAAACCGCTCGGCAGGACCCAGTACGTGCTGACCAAGACGGCGGTGCACTTCCTCCTGACGGTACTCGCCGCGCTCCTCGGTACGGCGGCCTGCGTGGCCGTGACCGCGCTGATCTTCGACATCGGCCCGCTTGCTCGCTTCATCGCCGCCGTCGGTTGCTGGGTGCTCCTGGTCGCGTTCCTGATCGCCGTGGCGACACTGCTGTCGGCGATGCTCCGCTCGCAGATGGCCGCGGCCGCTGCCGCCGCCGTCGTCGCGATCACGGTCGGCGCCCTCTCCCAGCTCCCCGCCGTCGGCGACTGCTCACCGGCCGGACTGTGGTCGGCGAGCGGAGCGATCCTCGCCGGACGGCCGTCGCCGCTGGTGGTGCCCATCCTCACGACGGTCGCCGGGACCGTCGCGGCGCTCGCGGCAGCGGTGATCGTCTTCAGGCGGCGCGAGATCTGACCGGCAGGCGCGATAGACTCCCGCCGGATCGTCGTACGCCGAGAACGGCGTGCGGAGGACGGAACGCACCCCGACGGATGCGAGGAGGGATTCATCGTGAGAGAAGGAGTCGGTGAGCCCTGATGACGATGGTCATGCTCAACGGACGCCTCGAGCCGGCGGACCGCGCGATGGTGCCGGCCCTCGACCGCGGTCTCACGCAGGGCCTTGGGCTCTATGAGACGCTGAAGCTCATCGGAGGCGCGCCCGCCTTCTTCGCCGAGCACATGGCGCGCATGCGCACGGGGCTCGCGACCCTTCACATCGAGCTGCCCGACACGGTGGACGACCTCGGCCGCCAGATCACTCACCTGGCCGAGGCAGCAGAGGTGCCGAACGGCGCCTGCAGAGTGCTCGTCACCGCCGGCCCGCCCGAAGGCCGGCCGACCGTGCTGATCCAGGTGGACGTCCGGGAGTTCCCCGACCACCCACTGGACCTCATCACCTATCACGCCCTGCGCTCGACCGCCGACATGAAGTCGAAGAGCTTCACGACATCGTTCCTGGCGATGCGCGCGGCGAAGGAGGCGGGAGCCGACGACGCCCTCTTCGTCGACGAGGAGGGACGAGCGCACGAAGCGACGACCGCGAATCTGTTCGTGCAGTCCGACGGACGGATGGTCACCCCGCCGCTTGACGGCTCCATCCTGCCCGGCGTGGTGCGCACCAAGATGATGGAGCTTCGCACTGACGTGGGCCTGCCGGTCGCCGAGGAGCACATCCCGGCCGGACGTCTCGGAGCCGACGACGCGGTCTTCCTGACCAGCAGCGTGCGTGGCGTCGTCGCCGCCCGCTCACTCGACGGCCGGGAGCTCAAAGTCGACGAGGGGCTCCTCGCCGATCTCCGCTCCCTCCTCGGCACCGCCGAGATCGCCAGCGCCGAGCGCTTCCGCCAGAAGTACGCCTGACCGGCGGCCGCCCTCAAGCCCTTCATCGTCGCTGCCGACTCTAGATACGAGGACCATCGCACGACAGCCGGGCCCAGCCTTGGGAGCGACCCGTTCCTCATGGAGTCATCGGCGTCCCCTGTCGGGCAGCACGGGAGGTCGAGATGACCGGCAGATCGATCCTGGAAGCACGGCCCAACGCAGGTGCGAGGGTGTTCGCGGCCGCCGCGATGACGTTGGCCGTTGCCACAATGCTCCTCTTCTGCCACACGGAGGGCACGAGCGCCGCGCCGCGACCGGTGATCGCGCCCGCCAATCCCGCCTACCTGCGAGCCATCGAGAACGCCGACGTCCCCATGCTGGATCGCGGTGACGGTCAGACGCCGACGCTCGGTTGCCTGCCCGACCCCGTCCTGACCCAGAGGAACAGCCGCGCTGAACAAGCCATCCTCGACGACCTCCCGGCGGCGTACGACCTGCGGGACCACGACAAGCTCACGCCCGTCAAGGACCAGGGCCCGCTCGGGACGTGCTGGACCTTCGCCACCATGGGCGCCCTCGAGTCCTTCCTCATGCCCAGGGCACCGAAGAACTTCAGCGAAGACAACCTGGTCAACTGCTCCGGCTACACGTCCACGGACAACTACGACGCTGGCGGCAACTACGCCATGGCCCTCGCCTATCTCCTGCGACAGGCCGGACCGAAGTACGAGTGAGCCGACCCCTATCCCACGGCCGAGTGGACGCGCGGCGCGGTCACGAAGAAGTGGGTACGCCGGGCGCTGCTGCTCTACCCGAGAGGGGACGGCGGCGACCCGCAATGGGGAGACATGATCAGGTCGGCAGTCATCCAAAGGGGCGCGGTGGGGACCTACATGCATTGGGACCCGGACTGCTACGACGAGACGCATGCCGCCTTCTTCTTCGACGGCGACGCCGACATCGACCACGCCATCTGCATCGTCGGCTGGGATGACGACTTCCCCCGTTCGTACTTCCCGGTCGGGAATCAGCCGACCTCGGACGGCGCGTGGCTCATCCGCAACAGCTGGAGCACCGCCTGGGGCGAGGAGGGCTACTTCTGGATCTCGTACGAGGACACGGCGCTCGGCACGAGCGGCAACGGCCTCGTCTTCACACGTGTGAGGAACCCAGACGGCCGCTACCGACTCTACGGCCATGATCGCCTCGGCGTGACGCAGAGCATGGGCTTCGCGGGCAGCGTCGCCAGCGACAGAGCCTGGATGGCAAGCGTCTTCCGCGCCAGGAGCAGGGAGCGGCTGGCCAGCGCCGGCTTCTACATGCTGAGCGGTGGGACGGCGACCGTCTACGTCGGACGAAGCCTGACACGGTTGAGGAAAGCGGCGGTGCTGAGCGTCGACCTGCCCGGCTACTACACCGTGAGCCTTCGCCGTACGCTGCGGCTGCGCAAGGGGCAACGCTTCGTCGTCGCAGTCCGCATCTCGACGCCGGACGTCGTCTTCCCGATCCCACTGCAGGCATCGACCTCAAGCCAGCTGGGCAGCTCGGCGGCGGCCGAGTGCACCGCTCGCCGCGGGATGTCGTTCGTCAGTCCGGACGGCAGACGCTGGACCGACGCGACGGCGCTCGAGGCGGGCACGGCCGCCTGTCTGAAGGCCATCACTCGCCGCTGAGAGCCGGTCGCGCAGGCGTGCGAGGCGACCCGGCGAGTCGGACCTGCGCGCGAGAGCCTGTGGTTCGCGATCGCGCCCTGCGGGCACCACTCAGGCATGTGTGAACGTGGCAATCGCCGCGCGGGCGTCGCCCCCGGACGCCTGCTCCGGCTGTGGACGCTCGTCGCCGTGATGCTCGCTCTCGCCGCGGTCGCGTCCGCATGCGGCGGTGGCGAGGCGCCCACGAGCCCCGCCACCACGGAGACCGCGTCACCGAGCGACCCACCGTCCCGACCGGCGACCGGCGAACAGGACCCGCCGCTCCCGGCGTTGGCCCTCGAGCAGGTCGGCGAGTTCGAGCAGCCGGTGTTCGTGACGACCGCTCCGACGGACGTCGACCCGCTCTACGTGGTCGAGAAGACCGGTCGAGTGCGGGTCGTACGCCGCGGTCGGATCCTCGCGGAACCGTTCCTCGACGTCTCCGACACCATCTCATCGGATGGCGAGCGGGGTCTGCTGTCGATCGCGTTCCATCCCCGGTTCCCGAAGGTCGACTCGGTCTTCACGTTCAGCACCGCCGGCGACGGCGCGTTGACGATCGACCGGTACCGGGTCTCCGCGGACGGACTCACGGCGCGGGCCGAGACGAGGGACACGCTGCTCTCGATACCCCATCCACTGACGAACCACAACGGCGGCCAGCTGGCGTTCGGCCCCGACGGGCTGCTCTACGCGGGGACGGGGGACGGCGGCGGCGCCGGAGACCCGGAGCGCGACGCGCTCGACCCCGATAGCCTCCTCGGCAAGATCCTGACGCTGAACGTCGACCGGGAGACCCCCCGTCCCGCCGTCTACGCGCTGGGAGTGCGGAACCCATGGCGGTTCTCGTTCGACAGGCAGATGGGCGATCTCTGGATCGGCGACGTCGGCCAGGACGAGCGCGAGGAGATCGACTTCGTCCGGGCGGGCAGATCCCCGGTCATCAACCTCGGGTGGCCGGCGTACGAGGGAACGCTCGAGTACGACCCCCAGGGACTGGCTCGCGAGGGGCTCGTCTTCCCGGTCCACGAGTACGGTCGTGACGCCGGCGTCTCGGTCACCGGGGGCTACGTGTACCGCGGCACCGCGCTCCGCGACCTGCTCGGGGTCTACCTGTTCGCCGACTACGGTTCGGGACGCGTCTGGGGGATGCGCGGTCCCCGAGGGGCTCCCGAGGAGCTCGACCTGGGCACCTCCGTCACCAGCCCGGTGTCGTTCGGGCAGGACGGGGACGGAGAGCTGTACCTCGTCTCACTCGACGGTCCCGTGTACCGTCTCGTCGGACGCTGAGCTCCCGAAAGAGCTGGGGCCGGCGGACGGCGCGGCGTCACTGCATGTCCGGCTGCGGCGAGGCGCAGAAGCGGCACAGCCTCGCCCCACGCGGGATCTCACTGAGGCACTCCGGGCACTCCTTGGTCGCCGGGTCCTCGCCCGCGGCCTTGCGCTCGCGCCACCTGTTCATGGGCGCGACCACGACGAAGTAGATGGCGAGCGCGACAAGCAGGAACGAGATCACGGCATTGATGAAGTTCCCGTACATGAACTTCGAGCCGTTGACCGTGAACAAGAGCCGCGAGAAGTCCTGCTGACCGAAGATGGCCGCGATGAGCGGTGTGAGCAGGTCGGCGACGAACGACGCCACGACCGCGCCGAACGCGGCCCCGATGACGACCGCGATGGCGAGGTCGACGACGTTGCCCCTGGCGATGAACTCCTTGAAGCCCTTGAGCATCTTCATGTTTCCCTCCTCAAGACGACGAGGCGACCATGTGCCGACCTGGGCGGCGCCGACGCCGCAGGCGTCACGCGCCACCGGCGACCGGAGCGATGCCGCCCTCCCGGTGCCGGCGCTCGATCAGGCGGAGGAGCGCGAGAGCGGCCTCCTGCGGCCCCCGCTGCTCGAAGCCCTCGATCCCGAGACGGGTACGGAGCTGGCCGACATACGTACCAGCTGCGAAGGCGGCACGGAAGACCTCGCAGGCGATCGACTCATGCTGCTCCCGGCGCTGCGTGGCGCCGAAGATATTGACGAAGTACGTGCTCGTCAATCCCGTCGAGGTCGTCGTCCCTCGCGACATCGCCCTGCCCTCGCGGAACACGGCCAGCGCGGTCTCCGCATCGGGGAACTCCTCCACGAGAGGGTGTTCGTCGTCGACCCACTCGTAGTTGTTGGCGTAGAGGAGGATGTCGACGGGGTAGCCGTGAAGCACCTCATCGAGTGTGGTCACCGGGACCACGACCCGGGCGTTCGTCCGCTGGGGGCTCATGAAGATGGCCCGGTCGAGCTGACCGAATGCGTAGCCTCGGCTGAGGTCGTCGAGGCGGACGAACGCGCCGATCTCGGTCCCGAAGCCGCGGATCCGTCGTTTCTCGCCGATCGTCAGTGACCCCATGTCGTCGGCGATGATGCGCAAGTCGCTGATCTCGTCGCCGGCGAGCTCTCGCAGCGCTTCGAGCGTCTCCGACTTCCCGGCGGCCGTGTCTCCTACGAGCAGGACGTTGGCCGCCGACCCGTCCTCGAGGACGACGCGCACGTACGCACCGTGAAAGGGGAGTCGCCCGGCCTCCAGAGCCACGACGTTGTGGAGCGTGAGGATCATCTTCTTCAGGTAGCCGAAGTAGGCGAACCGGTCTTCGGCCGGGACCGCCGCGACGAGAAGGCCCGTCTCCGGGTCGGCGTGGAAGACGGTCGGCATGTCGCCGTACGCCGAGAGCGTCTCCGGAGGGACGCCATACAGGTACACCGCGTCCGGTCCGGCCGCGATCCGCTCCTCGTCCGCCAACTCGAAGAGGTTGGCCAGCGCGGTGCCAAGTGCGACGAACCGCTGGTTCACATAGACGAAGACGACGTGCGGTCCCGCGATCACCGGATAGCACACCCAGCGCGCCGGGTCGATCTCGAGCCCCCGGACGGGGTCCTCGTCGATCTCGAGGAACTCACCGGTGCGCTTGTTCATCGGCGGATCGGTGATGAAAGGTGGGTCGATCACCACGTGCCGCACGAACGGGATCTTCGTGAGCGTGGAACGGTACGGCTCGGGCACCGGCCACGGGAGACGCCCGACGACCAGACCGACCTCGCAGCCGGCCGAGACCTGTCGGTAGACGCGCGGCTGGTCCAGACCGATGTTCTCGGCGACGTCCCGATAGAGACCCCGCACGAGCATCGCGAAGGTCGCCATGGTGCGGTTGAAGTCCCGATACGAGTGATGAGCCTCGGGCGCCTCGTCCTCGAGGTGCGCGACCATGAAGCGGTCGAACGACCGCCAGAAGTCGTAGAGGCCCTCGACCAACTCGTGCACCGCCTCCCGGCGCTGCGGAGAGGCAGGGCCGGCGGCCTCGGCGGCGACCGCGACCCGATCGATCGGGTTGTTCGCCAGCAGCCGCAACAGGTCGAGCACCGTCCGGACCGCCTCCTCGGTCCCCTCCGGCAGCCCGTCGACGCCGAGCTCACGCAGGAGCGGCGCGTGATGGGCCCGCAGCCGGCCGAGGTAGGCCGCGACGACCTCGGCGAAGGCCTCGCTCTCCACGATCTCCTGGGTGGTCCGGCAGATCGGGCCGCCGGTGTGCAGGACGATCTGTCGCGCGCCCCTGTCTACCCGCAATATCGGCATTCAGCCTCCCGCTCGTCGTACGGCCGGAAGCGCCATGATAGCGGACCGGGCATGGGACCCCCACGAAGCTCGGCGGCTCACCAGCGGTCGTAGTGCACCCGGTCGGGGCGGAAGCGCTTCGACGGCGCCTTCGTCTCGGCAGGGTGCCCGAGAGCGACGAGTGCGAACGGCACGATCTCGGGCGGGAGGCCGAACAGGGCGCGGACCTCGCGCTCCCGTTCGGGCAGCAGGTGGACGCCCAGCCAGACCGCACCGAGCCCGAGGGCCTGCGCCTCCACCAGGATGTTCTCCGTCGCCGCCGAGCAGTCCTGGACCCAGATGTCCGGCATCTTCGAGCTCTTCATGTCGCAACAGACAAGGATGACGACCGCCGCCTCTGATGCCATCGCTACATACGGGTCCATCTGCGCGATGCGGCGTCGCGAGCTCTCATCACGCACGACCACGAAGGCCCACGGCTGCTGGTTCCCGGCCGACGGGGCACTCATGGCAGCTACCAACAGACGCTCCACTGTCGCGTCGTCGACGGGCTCGTCGGTGTATTTGCGGATGCTTCGGCGATCCAGGACTGGGTCCCCGGTGAGAGCCCTTTCAGCTGCGGAACTCATTGCATCCTTCCTTCCGTTGCGTGGATCGTCCGTTGCGTGGAAGTCCCACGAGCGGGGCGGCCGACGCATGCGTCGGCCGCCCCGCTCTCGACGTGCTCATCGCCGCCGATCCGGCGACGCGTAGTCCTCAGGGGGTCGCCATGTTCTTGCCGACGAACTCCCAGTTGACGAGTGTGTCGAGGTACGCCTGCACCCAGTCAGGACGGCGGTTCTGGTAGTCGAGGTAGTAGGCGTGCTCCCAAACGTCGATCGTGAGCAGCGGCTTCATCCCCATGGCCAGCGGCGTCTCGGCATTGGACGTGCTCAGGACCTTCGGCACGGCGCGCTCGTCGAGCACCAGCCAGGCCCAGCCGCTGCCGAACCGGTTGACGGCGGCCGCCTTGAACTCCTCGACGAACTTGTCGTAGCTGCCGAACGTGGAGTCGAGGCAGCCGGCGATGTCGCCGCGCGGCTTGCCGCCGCCGCCATCGGGCGTCATGCAGTTCCAGAAGAACGTGTGATTCCACACCTGGGCGGCGTTGTTGAAGACGCCTGCTTTCCCCGCGTCACCCGCCGTCGCCTTGATGATCTCCTCGAGCGACTTGTCGGCAAGGTCGGTCCCCTCGACCAGTCCGTTCAGCTTGTCGACGTACGTCTTGTGGTGCTTCCCGTAATGGAAGCTGATCGTGCGCGCCGAGTACTGTGGTGCCAGCGCGTCCTCGGGGTACGGAAGTGGGGGCAGTTCGAAAGCCACGAGCTCCTCCTTCGTCGGTCTACTCTTCGATCTCGCCCGGTCTCTCCGGGATCTCGACCTCGATCACGCCGTCCCGTACCCGGAGCGGATACGTCGGCAGATCGTGGGTCCGTATCTTCGACTCGAGCCGCTTCTGCACCCTCCCGAGGCGCTCATAGGGTTCGGGAGGCTCCTTGCGCCCGAGGTTGTGTTCGACGGGGGGGTTGAGCGCCTCACCGGTACGCACGTCAAAACGGACGAAGTGCAGCGGACAGACGAGGTACGGACCGTCGAGGGCGCCCTGCTCGAGCGGAGCGTTCATGTGTCCGCATCGCCGCCCGACGGCGAAATGGGCGCCGCCGACGTTGCAGACGGCGACCTCCACGTCGCCATCGCAGACACACCTCACCCCGCCCGGCGCCAGTTCCTCGGACCTGCATGCCTTCACCCACATACCGGCGCCCCCTCAGTCGTCCTGGATGCGGCCGGCGGGGATCTGCGGCAGTGCGTCGGGGTCCTCGACATCGAGATGCACGAACAGCCCGCACCAGCAGCGCTTCATAGCGTCGAAGTGCCGGCGATGGTAGGGGATGCAGGGGCAGACGATGCGCATATCCTGCGCACGCACCTCGGTGAGACCCTGGCAGGGGCAGAAGGGCGAGCCGTGCTCGGCCTCGAGCGCGACCTCCTGCTCGAGGCAGAAGTCGACGAGCTCCTCGTCCGGCGTGAACTTGTAGCCGAGCGGCGCGACCACTCGTCCGTGGAAATGGCGCAGAGCCTGCTTCCGCGTCTCGATGCTCATGTGCGGCTCCGGGGACCACGCATCGTCGTCGCCACCCTCATCCCGACGCCTTCCACCCCGCCTGCTCGAGTGCGGCCTCAAGCTCACCGGGGTTGTACCCCTGGACGACCGTCCCACTGATCACCGCGACCGGATACTGCAGCGATCCGGCGAGCTCGACGACCTTGTCCCGCGTCTCCTTGCGCTCCTTGCGGCTCAGCGTGTCGACGTCGGTGAAGTGATAGGGGATGCCGCGCTCGTCGAAGAACCTCTTGGTCTTCCGGCACCACGGACAGGTACTCAGCGTGTAGAGCATCACATCGATCTCTGTCATTCGTCACTCTCCCGGGAGCCTGATGGACACCTCCGGTCCATCGAGCCTCACGTCGTAGGCTGTCAAGCGCAGCTCGGGCGCGGCGACCATCTCGCCGCTCCGTACGTTGAACGACCAGTCATGGCACGGACAGGTGAGCACCCCGCGGACCAGACGTCCGCTCTCGAGCGGACAGCCCATGTGCGGACAACGGTTCGCGACGGCGAACAGCTCGCCGTCGAGACGCATCAGCAGGACCGCCACCCCTCTGGGGTAGACCGGCAGGACGCCCTCGTCGGGCACCTGCTCCTGGGTCGCCACCTGGACCCACTGGGGCTGCGACACACGGCCTCCTTCCGCGACGCACCGGGGTCGGGCTCACACTTCCCACAGCCGCTCGGCCACAAACGCCGCGAGCGTGGGCGAGCGCCGATGGCCGACCGTTGCCGCCGTTCGGTCGCGTCACCGATGACCGGCGCCGTCGCGCATGTTTGTCGACGGCCGGGAGGGGCAGTATCATCCCGGACCTGGGACGGACAGCCCGGCCCCGACCCCATATCGCATGGAACCCTCACCTTCTCGCTTCGATGCCATCATCGTCGGCGCCGGCCCCGCCGGGATCTTCGCGGCCCTCGAGCTCGTACGGCGTAACGGTCTGCGCGTCCTCGTCCTCGAGAAGGGTCCGGACATCGACAAGCGCGACTGCCCGGCCCGGTCGACCGGCGTCTGCGCCCACTGCGACCCGTGCGACATCACCTGCGGATGGGGTGGCGCCGGTGCCTTCTCGGACGGGAAGCTGACGCTGTCGCCCGCGGTCGGCGGCTGGCTGACCGACTTCGTCCCGGAAGCCGAGCTCGACGCCCTGATCGGATACGTCGACAACGTGTGGCTCGACTACGGGGCCCCGGACGTGGTGCACGGCACCGACCCCAAGAGATTCGAGCACCTGCGACGGGAGGCCTTGCTGCACGGGCTCACGCTCGTCGCCGCGCCCGTCCGTCACGTCGGCACCGAGCGCGCCTACAAGACGCTGACCCGGATGCGGTCGGACCTCGAGGACGAGATCACCGTCGCCACATCGACGGAGGCCGTGCGCGTCATGACCGACAACGGACGCGTCACCGGCGTCGCCGCCTCGGACGGCAGCGAGTATCTGGCCGACGCGGTGCTGATGGCGCCCGGACGCCAGGGGGCGGGCTGGCTGATCGACGAGTGCCGGCGGCTGGGCATGGAGATCGTCGTGAACGCCGTCGACATCGGCGTGCGAGTCGAGGTCCCGGCCGTCGTCATGGAGCCGCTCACCGACGCGCTCTACGAGGGCAAGCTGATCTACTACTCGCCGACGTTCGACGACCAGGTGCGCACCTTCTGCATGAACCCGTACGGCGAGGTGACCCTCGAGAACTACGGCGACGTCCTCACCGTCAACGGCCACAGCTATGCGGACGAGCGGACCGGCAACACCAACTTCGCCCTGCTCGTCTCGACGCAGTTCACAGAGCCGTTCGACGACCCCATCACGTACGGCAAGTCGATCGCGCGCCTGGCGAACCTGCTGGGCGACGACATCCTCGTGCAGCGCCTCGGCGATCTGCAGCAGGGCAAGCGGTCGACCCCCGAGCGGGTACGGCGCGGCACGGTGCAGCCGACGCTGCGCGGCGCCACGCCGGGCGACCTCTCCTTCGTCCTGCCGTACCGCTACCTCAAGGACATCCTCGAGATGCTCGAGGCGATGGACGCGCTCGTGCCGGGCGTCAAGGCCCGCGACACGCTCCTGTACGGGGCCGAGGTGAAGTTCTACTCGGCCCGACCGCGTCTCGACGCCGGGCTGCAGACGCCGATCCGTGGCCTCTACGCCGTGGGAGACGGCGCCGGTGTGACGCGCGGGCTCGTGCAGGCGAGCGCGTCGGGCATCCTGGCGGCGCGCTCGATCGTCGCGGCGCGGGCGGGGCGCGACGCGCCGCCGCGCGGCGGCGGGAGAGCGTCGCCCCGACCAGAGGACGGAGGCCGCGCGGCACGCCGTCACCCAACGACCAGAAAGGGGCCGTGATGCCCGCGACAGTCGTGATCGGCGCCCAGTGGGGCGACGAGGGCAAGGGCAAGATCACCGACCTGCTGGCCGCCAAGAGCGACGTCGTCGTCCGCTTCCAGGGCGGCAACAACGCGGGGCACACCATCGTCCGCGACGACGAGGAGTACAAGCTCCACCTCATCCCCTCGGGCATCCTCTATCCCGAGAAGACCTGCGTCATCGGCAACGGCGTGGTCGTCGATCCGCACATCCTGTTCGGAGAGATCGACGCGCTGCGATCGAGAGGTCTGCCGGTCGAGAACCTCCGAGTGTCCGGCAACGCCCACCTGATCATGCCCTGGCACCTGCTGCTCGACGGGGCCTGGGAGAAGCAGCTCGGCAGGCTCCAGATCGGGACGACACGCCGTGGCATCGGCCCCTGCTACACCGACAAGTACGCCCGTCTCGGCATCCGCGTGCAGGACCTTCTCGACGACGACATCCTGCGGCGCAAGGTGCGGGCCGCCCTGGAGGAGAAGAACTGGCTCCTCCACAACCGCTTCGACATCGGCATCCTCGACCCCGACCAGGTGGCCGATGAGTACCTCGGCTACAGGGCCCGCATCGAGCCCTACATCTGCGACGCCAGCCTCCTGGTGAACGTGGCGCTGGACGACGGCAAGGAGGTGCTCTTCGAGGGCGCCCAGGGGACACTCCTCGACGTCGATTTCGGCACCTATCCGTTCGTGACCAGCAGCAATCCGATCGCCGGCGGCGCGTGCATCGGCGTCGGGGTGGGCCCGACGCGGATCGACCACGTGGTCGGCGTCGCCAAGGCCTACACGACCCGGGTCGGCGAGGGACCGTTCCCCACCGAACTCTTCGACGCCGACGGCGACGCCCTCTGTGAAGCCGGCCACGAGTTCGGGACCACCACCGGACGCAAGCGACGCTGCGGATGGCTCGACCTCGTGGCGCTGCGCTACGCGGTACGCGTGAGCGGGGTCACCCACCTGGCACTCACCAAGCTCGACGTGCTGGCCGGCCACGACACGATCAAGGTCTGCACCCGCTATCGGTCGAACGGCGACGACGGCGGCGAAGGCGGGACCTTCGACGAGTTCCCGCTCAGGCAGACCGACTTCCACCACGCCGAGCCGCTCTACGAGGAACTGCCCGGGTGGACGGAAGACATCAGGGGCTGCGAGGAGTGGGCCGACCTGCCGCAGGCGGCCCGCGACTACGTCCAGTTCATCGTCGAGTTCACTCGCACGAGGATCAAGTTCATCGCCGTCGGCCCCGGCCGGGACGAGACGATCATCCTGCCGCGCAGCATCGGCCGCGGCGGCGGGGTCTGAGCGGGACGGCGCGACCTGCCGGGTACGCCGATCGGTCAGTCGCCGTCGCTGGGCCGTTGCGCGTCGTCGTCATCGGCCTGCCGTCCCGCGAGCGGCACCTGCTTCCACCTCAGCCAGATGTAGACGGGGATGCCCAGCAGCAGCAGGATGAACCCGAGCATGACGGTCTCGGCGCCGGCGCCGTAGATGGCCCACACCGAGTAGGCGAACGCGAGACCCGCGACGGCGAGCGACACACCCAGACGCCTGCCTGAGAAGCGGCCCGGGTCGGTGGCGAGGAAGTAGATCTGGGCACCGGCCGAGAACGCGTACGGCACCAGGATCGTCAACGTCGCGAGCAGGATGATCGCGGTGAAGACCTGGGCCAGCCCCTTGCCGGCCGAGTCGAACATGACGAGGACGCTCGCCAGGATGCTGCTCAGCAACAGGCCGAAGATCGGCACGCCGCGACCGGTGACGCGCGAGAAGCGAGCCGGGAAGAGCTTGTCCGTGGCGGCGGCCAGCGGCACCTGACCCTGCAGCATGATCCACCCGTTGGCGGTGCCGAAGGTCCCGATGATGGCGCCGACGGCGACGATCGCTCCTCCCGCCCCGCCGAACATCTCCTCCGCCGCGGCGGCGAAGGGGAAGGCGGAATCCGCCAGCTCTCCGCGGGGCAGCGCTCCCATGACCGCCATCGTGCTGGCCAGGTACACGGCCGTCGCGGCCATGGTGCCGAGCATCGTCGCTCGCCCGATGGTGCGCTGTGCGTCCTTCACCTGACCGCCGAGCACCGTCGCCGACTCGAGTCCGGTGAAGGCCCACAGCGTGAGCGTCGCGGAGGCGCCGAGTGCGAAGAAGAAGCCCTCCCCGCTCGGATTGAAGGGAAGGAACCTGCTCCAGTCGGCCATGAGCAGACCGGTCACGGCGACGCCGACGAGCACCACCAGTTTCACGACCGTCGTGATGTTGGTGACGATCGAACCCTGCCGAACGCCGAAGGCGTTGACGAGGGTCAGCAGCCAGATGACGGCGACCGCGGCGACGCCGGTGAGCAGACGCTGTTCGCTCAGAGCGGGGACGAAGTAGGAGATGTACCCGACGCCGGCCACGACGATCGCCGCGTTGCCGGCCCAGATCCCGATCCAGTACCCCCAGGCGATCCAGAAGCCCATGAAGTCGCCGAAGGCCGCCCGGGTGTACGCGTAAGGACCTCCGACCGAGGGGATCGCGTGCCCGAGCCGGGCGAAGACGAGGGCCAGCAGGACGGCGCCGACGCCGGTGAACACCCATCCCAGCAGTGCCACGCTGCCGTACTTCGCCAGTGAAGACGGCAGCAGGAAGACGCCCGAGCCGATCATGTTGCCGATGACGAGCATGGTCGCCCCGAACAGCCCGATGCTGCCCGCACGGACCGGTCCGCTCGTCGACGTCGTCTCCAGAGCCGGCTCGACCTCGGCCACCGACATGGCACTCGCCTCCTCGCAGCGTCACCGGGCCGCAGCGACCGGACTTCGGCATGCTCGCCCACCCGACAGTTATGCGCGACCGTCCACAGTCCTCTTGCCCGTCTCCGCGTCTCATCGCTCGCCGACCCGGCGCGGACAGCGTCCGTGGTCCCCGTGCTGTATGCCCGGCAGACCGGACGACGATCCTCGTGACGCAGAGCGGCCCGGGGCGCCTGAGCGCTCCGGGCCGCCACATCTCGCGCTGAGAACTCGTCGTCCGCTACTTGACGGACACCCAGAGCGACCAGACCGAGTCCGGCACGCCCTCCTGGTCACCCGGCGCGACGTACTTGAGGAGCAGGACCCCATCTCTGGGGCTCTCGACGCTGTCGTCGAGGCTGTCGTTGACCTTCCACTCGAGCGTGAACACGCCCGGTGAGCCCACCATTCCCTCGCCGTCGTCGTCGCTCTCGCCCTCGTACATCTCGCCTTCCTGGCTCATGAGGGCGTCGTCCATGTACCTCAGGTCGGCGACCCAGCTGTAGCCGGTGGAGGCGTTCCCGGGGAGCTTGATCTCGAGGATGTCGCCCTGAGCGACCTCGACCGACTCCTGTACCGCCGGCCCCAGTTCCACCTTCGACTCGCTGATCCCATCCTGGGCCTCAGCGACGTCGAAGCACACGGTGCAGGTGTTGGCGGGCATGCCGTCCGGCTCGCCCGGGGGCATCTCCCTGAGGACCACGATGGCGCTGCCGGCCTTCACTGCCTTCATGGGGATCGTGACGATCCCCGGAGCTCCCTCGGCGTCGCTCTCGGGCTCGAAGGAGAGATCGCCAGCCTGCTCGACCGCGTCATCGTCGCTTGGCATGACCTCCCACTGATACCCCGTGGTCGGGTTGCCCGGTACGTCGATCTCGATGGTATCGCCGACGGCGACGTTGGCCGTCTCGAACGGGTCCGCCGCCTTGACTTCCACCGTCTTCCCGGCGGCGGTCGTCGCGGAATCGCCCGGATCTGACGATGTGTCGCCGTCGTCCGACGAGCCGCAGGCACCGACCGCCAGCGCGAGCCCGGCGACCGCCAGCAGGCACATCATCGCCATGGCCGTCTTCTTTCTGTACATGTCCCGACCTCCGATCGACGCCTTCCGCGCGCTCGCGACCCCTTTGCGTGAGCTCGCTGTGTCCCGCATCGGCGAGACACTTCAACGTATCGGCGTCGCCGCGAGCAGACTGAAATCAGCGCGGGGGCAGGAGGACCCCACCGACCGGTTCGCTTACGCCGCGCAGCGGGAACAGGGTCGTCAGGGATGCCGACCGGGGAGGGCCGACGGGCGATGCTGATCGGCAGACACGTGGACGCTCCGCACGTCGCGTTCGCCGACCGCGCGGACGCCGGCCGCCGGCTGATCGAGTTCATGGCGGCGGCGCCGGAGGACGCCGCGGTCGTGCTCGCGCTGCCACGGGGCGGCGTGCCGGTGGGACGAGTGCTCGCCGACGCGCTGGAGGCGCCGCTACGGCTGGCGATGGTGCGGAAGCTGCCGATCCCGTCGTCGCCTGAGATGGGGTTCGGCGCCGTCGCGCTGGACGGCAGGGTCAACCTCGATCGGGATGTGATCGACGCGTTCCACATCGGTGAGGGAGAGATCGAGCACGTCGTCCGCGAGACCCACGCTGAAGTGCGGCGGCGGGCGGGGGACTACGGAGCGACGCGGCAGCCGCCGCTCGACGGCCTGAGCGCTTACCTGGTCGACGACGGGCTGGCGACCGGTTGGAGCATGCTGGCCGCCCTCGAGTGGGCGCGAGACGCCGGAGCGGCCCGGACGGTCGTCGCCGTGCCGGCGGCGCCGCTCGGCACGCTCGAACGACTCACCGGCCGGTGCGATCTTCTCGTGTGCCTGTACGCTCAGCGACCGGGTCCTTTCGCGGTGGCCTCGTACTACCGGGATTTCCACGACCTCAGCGACGACGAGGTCCGCTCTCTCCTGTAGGGATCCGACCGATCGGGCGAACGCGGACCTCCGACCCTCGCCGAGTCCGTGCAGAGCCCTCCCAGCAACGTCACAGACATCTCACAGCATCTGTCGGTAGACTGCTCAGGCGGCACCCGAAACCGTTCGCAGGTGTGGACACGACGAGGTGGGCGACATGAACGACGCAGTCACGACCGGGGCAGACACCCGTATCCTGGTCGTCGACGACGAGGCCAGCATCACCGAGCTGCTGGGGCTGGCCCTCCGCTACGAGGGATTCGAGGTGGAGACCGCCGCCGACGGCCGCAACGCGATGGCCGCCGCGACGGAGTTCCGGCCCCATCTCATCGTCCTCGACATCATGCTGCCCGATTTCGACGGTTTCGAGGTGGCGCGCCGCCTCTCGGCCCAGGGCCAGCGGATCCCGATCCTCTTCCTCACCGCCAAGGACGCGACCGAGGACAAGGTGCGAGGGCTCACGCTGGGCGGCGACGACTACGTCACGAAGCCGTTCAGTATCGAGGAGCTCGTCGCCAGGGTCAGGGCCATCCTCCGACGCGCGGGCGCGGACGGCGGCGGCTCGTCGCGACTCACCTTCGCCGACCTCGAGCTCGACGAGGACACACACGAAGTGTGGCGTGCCGGCACGCCGCTCGAGCTCACAGCCACCGAGTTCAAGCTGTTGCGCTACCTGCTCCTCAACCCACGCCGCGTGCTCACCAAGGACCAGATCCTCGACCACGTGTGGCAGTACGACTTCGGCGGCAACGCGAACGTGGTCGAGACGTACATCAGCTACCTGCGGCGCAAGCTCGATCCGCTCGGCACGCCGCTCATCCACACCGTCCGCGGCGTCGGCTACAGTCTCCGCCTTCCGGCCGGCTGACCGGAGCGACGTACCCCATGACGCTCCGCCTCCGGCTCATCCTGACGCTGCTCGGGCTCGCCGCCTTCGGGCTGCTCGTCGTCGACGTGGCGACGCACCGCTACCTCGAGAGCTTCCTGACCGAGCGCGTCGACCGGCAACTCGACCTGGCGCAGGCGGCGACGGCGGCCTCGCTTCGGACCGGTGTCCAGCTTCGCGATCTCGGCATCGCCGGCGGTCGAGCCGGTCAGGCACTCATCCCTCCCGGCACCTACGGCGAGTGGCGCGATGCCGACGGCCGGACGGTCGACTCCGTCCTGTTCGCCTACGGGTTCCGCACCGCTGAGGCGCCGTCGCTGCCCGACGATCTCGGCGAGGGTGCGAAACACGGCAACCGCGGCATCGTGCTCACCGTTCGTGCGGAGGGTGACGGTGAGATGCGCTACCGCGTGCTGGCCACCGCGCTGCCCCTCGGCCAGGGAACCCTCATCACCGCCATCCCGCTCACCGACGTAGACGAGACGCTCTCACACGTCGTATGGATCGAGGTGCTCGTCACGCTCGGCGTGCTCGGTCTGCTCGGTGGCCTCGCCTGGTGGCTCATCCGTCGTGAGCTGCGCCCGCTCGACCGGATGGCGACTACCGCCGGAGAGATCGCCGCCGGCGACCTCTCGCAACGGGTCTCGCCGGCCGAGCCGAAGACGGAGGTGGGCCGCCTTGGGCTGGCACTCAACGACATGCTGACCCAGATCGAGCGCGCGTTCGCCGCCCAGGAAGCCTCGGAGCAGCGCCTGCGCCGGTTCCTCGCCGATGCGTCCCACGAGCTGCGGACGCCCCTGACGTCCATCCGCGGCTACGCCGAGCTGTTCCGCCGCGGCGCCGACGAGCGACCCGAGGACCTCGCCGTCTCCATGCGCCGCATCGAAGACGAGGCGCGCCGGATGGGCGTGCTGGTCGACGACCTCCTTCTGCTCGCCCGGCTCGACGCCGACCGTCCGCTTGCCCGCGAGCACATCGACTTCGCCGCCCTGGTCGCCGACTGCGTCCGCGACGCCCGGGCGGCGGACCCCGATCACGACATCACCCTCGCGGCACCCGCCCAGCTTCCCATGACAGGCGACGGCGACCGCCTCCGGCAGGTCGTCGCCAACCTGCTCGCCAATGCCGTCCGGCACACTCCCTCGCAGACGCCCGTCGAAGTGACCGTCGAGACCGACGACGGACAGGACGCGGCGACACTCCGCGTCCGCGACCACGGCCCCGGCCTCTCCGAGGACCAGCTCGACAAGGTCTTCGTCGCTTTCTACCGGACCGACAGCGCCCGCGACCGCGACAGCGGCGGCTCCGGACTCGGGCTGGCCATCGTCAAGACCGTGGTCGAAGCCCACGGCGGATCGATCGAGGCGGCGTCCGTGCCCGGTGACGGAGCGACGTTCACCGTCCGACTGCCGGTGAACCCCACGCCGGCGGACGGCGGCCCGAGCGGCCACGAAGAGCCGTCCCTTCCCGAGACACCCGTCGGTGAGGGCGAGACGCATGAAGCCGACTGACCGGACCGGCTGCGCGACCGCATTGCCCGGGTCGGGCGCCCGCCGATAGACTTCGTGGCGCGCGGCGCGTGGCGCGCGGCGCGCGGCGCGCGGAGCGCCACCCTGCCCGAACGGCTCCCGGAGGTGTCCAGTGAAGGTCCTCGTCGTCGGCGGCGGCGGCCGCGAGCACGCACTCGTGCACTCGTTCGCCGCCTCCCCCCTCGCTCCGACCATCTTCTGCGCCCCCGGCAACGCCGGGATCGCCGCGGAGGCCGAGTGCGTCTCCATCGGCGCCGAGGACATCGGCGCGCTCGTCTCGTTCGCGGCGGGCGAGAAGGTAGATCTCACCGTGGTCGGCCCGGAGGCGCCGCTCGTCGGCGGCATCGCCGACGCGTTCGCGGAGCGCGGCCTCGCCGTGTTCGGGACCGACGGTCAGGCGTCGCTGCTGGAGGGGAGCAAAGCGTTCGCCAAGGACATCATGGCCGACGCCGGCGCACCCACAGGGGCCTTCGCGCGCTTCGACGATGTCGACGATGCGCTTCGCCATCTCGAGCGCATCGAGACCTACCCGGTCGTCGTCAAGGCAGACGGTCTGGCAGCCGGTAAGGGGGTCGTGATCGCGGAGGACCACGAGACCGCCCGATCCGCCGTCGAGGCCGACCTGCGCGATCACAAGTTCGGCGCCGCCGGCGATACCGTGCTCATCGAGGAGTTCCTCGAGGGATCCGAGGTCTCCCTTCTGGCCCTGTGTGACGGCGAGACCATCGTCCCCATGGCTCCGGCGCAGGACTACAAGCGCATCTTCGCCGGCGATGAGGGACCCAACACGGGCGGCATGGGGAGCTACTGCCCGGTCCCGGGTTTCGGTCGGCGCGAGATCGACTACGTCGTCGCGACGGTCTACGAGCCGGTCGTCGACGCGCTGCGACGCCGGGGCATCACCTTCCAGGGCGTGCTGTACGGCGGCCTGATCATCACCGAGGCCGGGGTCAGGGTGCTCGAATTCAACTGCCGGTTCGGCGATCCGGAGACCCAGGCGATCCTGCCGCGCCTCAAGACCGACCTCCTCGAGCTCTGCCTGGCCGGCAGCAGAGGCGAGCTGGCAGGCGTCGAGCTGGAGTGGCACCCCGACGCCTGCGTGTCGGTCGTCATGGCCTCCCGGGGCTATCCTCAGTCGAGCTCGAAGGGCGACGTGATCGAAGGACTCGACGAGGCGGCGGCGCTGGAGGACGTGACTGTCTATCACGCCGGTACCGGCTTCGGAGAGCGAACCGCAGACGGAGACCGTCCGGTCGTGACGGCCGGCGGCCGGGTGCTGGCGGTGAGCGCGCTGGGCGACGGGTTCGCGGCCGCGCGGGAGCGGGCCTATGAGGGCATCGGCCGCATCTCGTTCCCCGGCATGCAGTTCCGTCCGGACATCGCGGAGCGGGCGCTGGCCGCTGAATCCGGAGAGACCCGGCTGTTCCCGAGCGGCTGGGCGAAGTGAGGAGCCGAAGATGGAAGAGACACAGACGGAGGTCGAGTCCCTTGTGGGGAGCATGGACATGAGCCCGGTGCTGGTGGGCATCGTGATGGGTAGTGAGAGCGACCGCGACATCATGGAGAAGGCGGCCGCCGAGCTTGAAGAGCGCAAGATCAGCTTCGAGGTCAACGTCCTCTCGGCGCACCGTACGCCCGACGCGGTCGCGGAGTACGCGAGGAGCGCACACGCCCGGGGGCTCAAGGTGATCATCGCCGGCGCCGGCAAGGCGGCCGCGCTGCCCGGCGTGATCGCTGCCTACACCAACCTGCCGGTGATCGGCGTGCCCATCAAGACGTCCGACCTCGGCGGACTCGACTCGCTGCTGAGCATCGTCCAGATGCCGTCCGGGGTGCCGGTCGCCTGCGTGGCGATCAACGGCGCCCGGAACGCCGCCATCCTGGCGGCTCGCATCCTCGACGTCTGAGCGGCACAGAGGCGGAGGCCTCTGGTCACGAAGCAGTCGCCCACGCGCTTCCGAGCGGAGTCGCGGGGCGCTTCGGCGTGGTCTCAGCCCCGGCGCGGCATGAGGCCGATCCGCAGCCGCAGCGTGATCCCCGCGCCGACCGCCACCGTCGCGGCCCCAAGCGACAGGGCCGTGCGCAGACCCGCGACCGCCGCGACATGTCCCCAGAGGGCGCACCCCGCCGCGGTCGCGAGGTACAGGCCGGCCAGCGTGACGCCGAAACTGCGCGCGCGGAGGTGTGGCGGCACCGCCGTCAGTGCGACGAGTTCGTAGAGGATGATCGCCGCGAACCAGGAGGCCCCGCAGCCGAAGAGGCAGACGGTGGCGACGGCGGGGTCGTGGACGTGGATCAACGCGGTCACACACGCGGCCCAGACTACGGCCAGCGACGAGCCCAGAACGCCGGCCGACAGAGGCCGCCGGATCCGCCGCACGGCCAGGACCCCGGCGACGCCGCCGAGGGCGACGGCGCTCTGCAGCAGGCCGAAGGCGACGACACCCAGGCCGAGCTCGTCGCGGACGAACAGGACGAGCAGCGACCACAGCGCCGCCGTGCCGAGGCTGAGGGCGGCGGCCCTGATGATGGTGTTGCGGACCGTCGGCGTCAGCGCGGCCGCCGTCACGCCGTCACGAGTCGAGCCGAACAGCGCCCCCACGGTCAGCGGCCGCGCCGCTCTCCCGGCCGGTACCCGCCGCAACGACAGGCTCACGGCGAGGAGCGCGACGGCGTCCGCGAAGAACGCGGCCGCCGCTCCGACGGTGCCGATGAGGACCCCGCCCGCGGCGGCGCCGGACCCGCCGGCCGCGTGGCCGGCACCCGGCGCTACCTCGGGCAGTGGCGGAGTCTGGCGGGCGGCAACCGTACCGCCGAGCGTCGGCCAGCCGGCCATCGCGACGCCATGCCCGAGGCCCATGCCGGCGGTGAGGATGAGCAGGAGTCCGGGCCCGAGGAGCTCTGTCAGCGTCAGGATGCCCAGACTGAGGGCGACGAGCGAGAGCACGAGGTGCGTGCCCTTGAGCAGCCGCCGGCGGTCGACGAGATCGGTGGCGGCCGCGGCGGGGAGCAGGGCGATGCAGACGGCGAACGTGGTCACCCCCTGCACCGCTGCGACCAGCCTGACGTCGTCCGCCAGTTCCGCCATCAGCCACGGCGCGGCGCACTCCTGCAGCCAGGCGCCGAGCGCCGCGAACGTCACGGCGATCCAGAGCCAGCGGACGGCCGGGTCGGGAGCTGCCCTTGGCGATTCTCGGCGGCGCGATCGGCCACGCACGTCGCGACGCACGGACTCTTCGGCCTCGCGCTCCGGCTCAGATGCCTCCAGCGTTCCGCCGGTTCCTTCCGCGATCGAGCTCACCGCTCACCGCCCACAGATCACCACCATGTACACTGTCCGCACGATTCGTCACCGCTCGAACGGGGGTGTCGCCGATGCCCAGGGAGACCTTCGCCTCCGCCGATGGTCCGCCACCGGCCGGACCCTACTCGCACGTGGTCGCCGAGGCGGGCCTGCTGTTCCTCTCCGGCCAGATCGCCCTCGATGCCGAGGGCCGTGTCGTCGGCCAGACCGCCGCGGAGCAGGCCCGGGTCGTCCTCGAGAACGTCCGTTCTGCGTTGAGGGCCGCGGGAGCCGACATGGACCGCGTCGTCAAGACCACGATCTTCGTCACCGACATGACCGATTTCGCAGCCGTCAACGAGGTCTACGCCGAGTTCTTCGCCCCGCCCTATCCGGCCCGGTCGACGGTCGGCGTAGCCGCGCTTCCCAAGGGCCTCAAGGTCGAGATCGAGGCGATCGCTCTGCGCTGAGCCGGTCTCGACGGAGCCGCTCTCGGGTACGAAGGCGTCTCAGGCGCCGTGAAGGCCGCGTTCCCGGTCCATCTCACGCTCGATCTCCGCCTCGCTGATGCCCGGCGCCGACCTGAACGTGCTGAAGGCGCTGAAGACGAGGCCGACGCCCCAGAAGCCGAGGACCCAGCCGGGCCAGAAGTAGCCGGCTCCGGTCACCGCCCAGATCACGATGAGTACGGCGTTGACGATCACGTAGGTCGCGACCATGCCCCAGAACGCCTTCTTGCGCTTGATGCGCTTCACCGCCGCTTCACGCAGTTCCTCATCAGCCGCCATCAGCGTCTCCTTCCCTCGCCCGGCCCGCTGCCGGGGCCCCACTGCAAAATGCATCGGCAACGGGATCTCCAGACGTGAATCCCGCCCAACGGGAACAACGTGGATATGACGCGACGACGCCTTGCATCGAAGTCGGTAGGGGGGCCGGCGGGGCCGTTCTCACCGGCGGTGGAGTCGAGCCACTACGCGTTCGTCTCGCTCCAGCTGCCGCTCGACGGTGACGGCCGGCTCACCGCCGGCCCGCCGGCCGAGCAGGCGGCGCGGGCCCTTGAGAACGTGCGCCTCCACCTCGAGGCGGGAGGTCTGTCGCTGCAGAGCATCGTGCTGCTGACCGTGCACGTGCGGCGGCTTGAAGACGTCGCCGCCGTCGACGAGCGACTGGCCGGTGCCTTCACCCCGCCACGACCGGCGCGGACTGTGATCGCCGTCGCGGACCTTCCCTACGGCGCCGCGGTCGCCATCGAGGCGCTGGCGGCCCGTTACTGACCGCGCTCCCGGTCGGCGCGCGCAACGATGGCCTCCAGCTCCTCACGGACGCCGTCGGCGAGCGGCTCTCTGCGGTGCTCGCAGAGGATCTCCCTGACCCGACCGGCCGCGCGAGCGTACATGTCGGTGGCGCCGTCGGCGTACCACTCCTCGTGGACGCGACGGTCCATCAGCGCCGGCATCGACTGTCGGCGCGCGCCGGCGAGCGTGCCCGGCAGGCTCAGGAAGTCGCCGAACGGTCCCACAGAGGCGATGTCGGCGATCGCCAGCGAGGCCCGGTCGACAGGCACCCCCCGCTGGAAGTGGCGGATCATCGCGATCCACTCGTCGTCCATCGCGAGCTGGACCGGGTCGAACGTCATGCCGGACTCGGTCATGCCGGCGCCGTAGATGCAGTCGACACCCGCCAGAGCGGCGGTCAGCGCCGTGAGGGTCTTCTCGTGACCCAGCTGGGCGTCGCTCACCTTGGCGTCGCCCTACATCCCCGCGATCAGGCTCGGCAGACGGTAGCGATGGGCGAGCTGGGCCACGGCGACGCCGATCAGGGCGATCTCCGGGGTACCCACCGCAGCCGCCCCGGAACGCAGGTCCATCGCCGTCGTGGACGACCCGTAGACGACCGGGACTCCCGGCTCCGTGAGCTGCGCCAGGACGATCCCCGAGAGGACCTCCGCGTTGTGGACGACCAGAGTCCCTGCCAGGGTGACCGGTGCCGACCCGCCGGCCATGGCCATGGACAGGATGGTGTCCGACAGACCGAGACGGGCACACTCGACGATGACCTCGGTCGCCTCACGCGGAAGCTGCAGCGGGCTCACCGGGCAGATGCCGAACGACACCGTCTCCTCGGTCCGCAGTCGATCCATGCCCCCGGAGACACACGCCCCGAGCTCGGCGCAGACACGCACCTCCCACGCGCTCGTCGCTTCCGAGCCCACACTCTTGGAGGTCTCGAGCAGCGCCGTCCGGCACCCGTGGACGGCCGCGGTGGCCGCGGGCACGTCCCGAGGACGGACGGCGGCCGCATAGCTGTCGATGTTCGGCAATGCGTCGACGAGGCGGGCGCAGTGAGCGACGTCCTCTCTGCCCGGGTCACGCCGCTCTCCGGTCCAGGGGTCGACGTAGAAGATGCCTTCGTCGAAGTTGGCGTACTCCGGACGGCGCACCGACTCCCCGGCGCCGGCACCAGCCTGTTCGTGAGGGCAGGCGCGGATCGCCTCCTCGACGACCTGGCCGGGAAAGCGGACCACGTGCGTCTCGCGATCGACCACGCAGCTCCCGTCGGCGAAGAGGTCGAGCGCCGCGTCGTCCTCGACGAGCACGCCCGTCTGCTCCAGCACCGCGAGGGTCCCCGCATGGATGTCGTCGACATCGGCCGCGGTCAGCACACCGATCGTGAGACCCGGCTCGCTGTGGACGCCCGGATCGTCGCCTCGTGCCCCATCCATGGCTGCCTCCGTCGTCGCGACGTCGTCAAGGTATCACGCCGGCACGGCCGCGGGCGCCACTCATCACCTGTCAGCCACGATACCGTAGGGTATGCTCGCCGACCATGAGCACGAGCGGAGGAGAGCGATGATCGAACGCTATACCCTGCCGGAGATGGGGGCCGTCTGGACCGACGAGGCCAGGATGAGCGCCTGGCTGGACGTCGAGGTCGCCGCCGTGAAGGCGTGGGCGGAGCTCGGCAAGGTCCCGCCGGAGGCGGTGGCCGAGATCGAGGCGAAGGCCGCGTTCGACGTGGACCGCGTGCGTGAGATCGAGGAGACGACCAACCACGACGTCATCGCCTTCCTCACCAACGTGGCCGAGCACGTCGGCGAGGCCTCCAGGTTCATCCACTACGGGATGACGAGCAGCGACATGCTCGACACGGGGCTGGCGGTGCAGGTCAAACGGGCCGGCGAGTTGCTCCAGCGCGACGCGGCGGCGCTCGGAGAGGTGCTGAGACGACGGGCGTTCGAGTTCCGCGACGCCGTCCAGGTCGGCCGCACCCACGGGGTCCACGCCGAGCCCATCACCTTCGGCATGAAGCTCGGCATCTGGGCGTTCGAGATGCGTCGCGACCTCGATCGCCTTCGCACGGCGACCGACGAGGCCGCGGTCGGCAAGATCAGCGGCGCGGTCGGCGCCTACAACCACATCGATCCGCGTGTCGAGGAGATCGTCTGTCGCGAGCTCGGCATCGGCGTCGAGCCGATCTCGAGCCAGGTGGTGCAGCGCGACCGTCTCGCCTGCTTCCTCGGCGCCATCGCCGTCACCGGCGCCACGGTGGAGAAGATGGCGACCGAGGTGCGTCACCTGCAGCGCACCGAGGTCCGGGAAGCCGAGGAGGCGTTCGGCAAGGGGCAGAAGGGCTCGTCGGCGATGCCGCACAAGCGCAACCCGATCCTGAGCGAGCGGATGGCCGGCTGCGCACGCGTACTGCGGGGCAACGCGATGGTCGGCCTGGAGGATGTCGCCCTCTGGCACGAGCGCGACATAAGTCACAGCAGCGCCGAACGCATCGTGCTGCCCGACAGCTGCATCCTGCTCGACTACATGCTGCAGAAATGGACGAAGCTGATGGAAGGCCTCGTGGTCGACACCGGCCGCATGCGGGCCAACCTCGACGCCAGCCATCGCCTGGTCTTCAGTGAGGCCGTACTGCTGGCGCTCATCGACAAGGGGATGGCGCGCGAGGAGGCCTATCGGGTGGTCCAGACGAGCGCCATGAAGGCCTGGCACGAGGGCGTGGACTTCGGCGACCTCGTCAGGGGCGAGCAGACCGTCCGGGCCCTCATGACCGACGAGGAGATCGACGCCGTCCTCGACCCGTCAGCGCACACGGCGGGCAGGGACGTCATCTTCGAGCGCCTGGAGCAGCTCACGTTCGACGATTGAGACGTCGCGGCGCAGCACCGGCGATCCCACCGTCGGTGCGTCGGCTCCGGCCTGGGCGGCTCCCGCGTCCGCCCATGCCGGACTCCGTTCTCGATGCCCTGCCGATCAGATGGGGTCGCGGAGGATCGGGCAGCTCATGCAGTGTCCGCCGCCGCGACCGCGTCCCAGCTCGAAGCCGGCCATGGTGAGCACCTCGACACCCGCCTCACGCATCTTCGTGACCGTGTAGGTGTTGCGCTCGTAGGCGACGACGACGCCGGGCTCGAGGGCCAGCGTGTTGTTGGCGTCGTCCCACTGCTCGCGCTCCTGCTCGTACGTATCGCCGCCCGTCGGGACGACGGTGAGGTCCTTGACCCCGAGCGCGCCCTTGACCGCGTCGACGAAGCTCTTCTCGACCCGCACGTCGAACGCGTGATCCTTGTCGGCGGGCCTCACGCTGACCGCCGTGATGCCGTCGGTGACCTTGGTGTAGGCGGTGACGATGTCGCGGTCGAGCATCGTGAACACCGTGTCGAGATGCATGTGAGCGCGATCGCGGCCCATGCCGCAGGCGATGACCCGCTCGGCGGCGTTGTTCTGGAAGAGGTGGTGGGCGACCTGCTCGATCATCTGCCACGACGTCCGTTCGCTCATGCCGATGAGGACGGCGCCGTTGCCGATCGGCTGCACGTCGCCGCCCTCCATCGAGGCGGTACCGAAGTCGCTGGCGTGCAGCCGCTCGTGCTGATCGCTCGCCGGGTACCACCAGTCGAAGTCCGCCTCGGCGAACATCGGATGGTACTTGTAGATCACCATCATGTTGAACGCCTCGCGGCGGCGGGCCGGCCAGAACATCGGGTTCACGGTCACGCCGCCGTAGATCCAGTCGGACGAATCGCGCGTGAACAGCGAGTTCGGCAGCGGCGGGAGGATGAAGGCGCTGGGATCGGCCCCACGCCACGCGGCGCCGAGGGACTCCGCGCCGAGCCGCTCGACGTCGACCCTGGCCTCGGCGACCGTGAGCCCGCCGACGAGGTGCTTGGCGAGGCGGTCGGGCTCCATGGCGTTCATATACTCGGAGAGGTCGTCGACCAGCGACCAGCCGATCGTGTACGGCGTGCAGACCTGCTCGATGATCCACTTCCTGGCCTCATCGCTGGCGGCGAACGCCTCGGTGAGCAGCGCGTGGACCTCGAAGACCTCGATCCCTCGATCGCGCATGAGCTTCACGAACTGGTCGTGTTCCGACTGGGCACGGTCGACCCAGATCACGTCGTCGTAGAGCAGCTCGTCGTGGTTGGCCGGCGTGAGCCGCCTCATCGCGAGCCCCGGCCGGCAGACGATGACTTTGCGGAGCTTCCCGCACTCGGACTCGACTGAGTAGGTGGCCATCTCGTCTCTCTCCTTCGCTGCCGCGTGTCGCACATGCCGTCTTCAGCACCGATCGGGCGTCCGGAACGCCCTGTCAGTCGGGCAGGATCTGGGTCCCGGCGTCTCCCTCCACGATCCCCTCGATGTCCTTCAGCGCCCCGATCGCCGCCCGGCGGCCGGTGTGCTCAACGAAGTGGCAGACCGCCCCGACCTTGGGGCCCATCGAGCCGGCCGGGAAGGAGTGCCTTCCCAGCTCGGCCGGGGTCGTCTTCTCGAGCCGTCGTTGCTGCGGCGTGCCCCAGTCGAGGTAGACGCCGTCGGCGTCGGTGGCGATGACGAAGACGTCGGCCTTCAGATCCCGGGCCAGCAGCTCGCTCGCCCAGTCCTTGTCGATGACCGCTTCCACGCCCAGCAGCGTCCGTGTGCCGTCGGACGCGTAGGCCGTGGGGATGCCCCCGCCGCCGGCGCAGACGACCACCGTCCCCTTCTCCAGCAGCCACTGGACGCTGCGGATCTCGAAGATGCGCCTGGGCTTCGGCGAGGGGACCACGCGGCGCCACGTGTCGCCGTCGCGCTTGAACGCCCATCCCTTCTCCGTCGCCAGCCTGTCGGCGGTCTCCTTGTCGTACACGGGACCGACGAACTTCGTCGGGTCCCCGAAGGCGGGGTCCTGCGGATCGACCTCGATCTGCGTGAGCAGGGTCGCGAACGGCGTCTCGAAGGGCAGCAGGTTGCCCAGCTCCTGTTCGATCATGTAGCCGATCATGCCCTCGGTCTGGGCGTCGAGGACGTCCAGCGGGTAGGGCTCGACGGCCGTGCAGGCCTGCGACTGCAGCGCCAGCAGGCCGACCTGGGGCCCGTTGCCATGCGAGAGCACCAGCTGATGCTGCTCGGCGACCGGGGCCAGCTGCCTGCAGGCGACCCGCACGTTCTCCCGCTGCGCCTCGGCGGTCATCGGCTGACCTCGCTGAAGCAGGGCGTTGCCGCCGAGCGCCGTCACGACGAGCATGGGGTCCTCCTCACGTCCGGAGTCGTATGGGTGTTCTCCGCCCGCGCACCACCGTCAGGCGCCGAGGGTGGCGACCATCACCGCCTTGATGGTGTGCATGCGATTGCCGGCCTGGGTGAAGACGATCGACGCCGGACCTTCGAAGACCTCCTCAGTGACCTCCATGCACTCAAGTCCGTACTGCTCGTGGATCTGCTCGCCGACCTCGGTCTCACGGTTGTGGAAGGCCGGCAGGCAATGCATGAACTTCGTGTCGGGGTTGCCGGTCTTCTTCATCACGTCCACCGTGACGCGATAGGGCGTGAGCAGGTCGATCCGCTTCTTCCAGACGTCTGCCGGCTCGCCCATCGAGACCCAGACGTCGGTGTACAGGTAGTCGGCGCCCTTGACGCCCTCATCGACGTCGTCGGTGATCGTGAGGCGGGCGCCGGTCTGCGCGGCGATCTCCTTGCACTGATCGACGAGCGCCTCGTCCGGCCACAGCGACTTCGGCCCGCAGAGACGCACGTCCATGCCCAGCTTGCAGCCGCCGACCATCAGCGAGTTGCCCATGTTGTTGCGGGAGTCGCCGAGGAAGCAGTAGGCGATCTGACGCATGGGCTTGTCGGAGTGCTCGACCATGGTGAGCACATCACACAGGATCTGGGTAGGGTGGAACTCGTTCGTCAGGCCGTTGTACACCGGCACGCCGGCATACTCGCCGAGCTCCTCGACGACGTCCTGGCCGAAGCCGCGGTACTCGATGGCGTCGTAGATCTCGCCCAGCACCCGGGCCGTGTCCTTCATCGACTCCTTGTGCCCGATCTGCGAGCCGCTGGGGCCGAGGTAGGTCACTTTGGCGCCCTGGTCGTAGGCGGCCACGTCGAACGAGCAGCGGGTGCGCGTCGAGGCCTTCTCGAAGATCAGGGCGATGTTCTTGCCGGTGAGCGTCGGCTCCTCGTAGCCGCCCTCCTTGGCGGCCTTGAGAGACGCCGCCAGCTTGAGCAGATAGCGGATCTCATCCGGGGTGAAGTCGAGCAGCTTGAGGAAGTTGCGGTTGCGGAGATTGAACGGCATGGTCCCGGTCCTCCTTGACTCGTGAGTGCCTCGACGTCTTCGGCGGTGCGCGCTCCTACCCTATCGCCGCTCCTATGCCGAGCACGATGTAGTTCAGCGCCAGAAGCGCTACCAGCAGTGGCCAGAGGAAGCGCCAGAGAGTCCCATAGCCGACCATCGCGATCGCGATGCCGCCCATGACGACGGCCGACGTCGGGGTGATGAGGTTCACGATGCCGCTCGCCGACTGGTAGGCGGTGATGAGCAACGCCGACGAGACGCCGGCGAAGCCGGCCAGCGGCGCGAAGATGGGCATCGCGACCGCCGCCAGACCCGACGTCGACGGGATCAGGAACGACAGCGGGATGAACAGCGTGAAGACGAGGAGGATGAAACCGACGGGGCCGAGACCCGCCACCGCCTCCTCAGACCAGTTCAGGACCGTGTCGGTGATGTTCCCGTTGTTCATGACCACCGTGACGCCGCGGGCGAGGCCGATGATCAGAGCGACACCCAGCAGGTCGCGGGCGCCGTCGACGAACGAGCCGACCAGCTTCTCCTCCGACAGTCCGCCGACGACCCCGATGAGGATGGCGAAGAAGAGGAAGGAGGCGGTCATCTCGGGGAACCACCAGCCGAGCGTGGGGAAGGGGATGTTGAGGTCGTCCCAGGGGATGACGCCGTAGATCATGGCGATGAAGGCGAGCGCGAAGAGGCCCATGACGATCTTGCGCCGCAGCGTGAACTCGCCGAACTCCAGGCCGCCGCCCGACTCGGACAGATAGCGGCGCTCGAGCTCCTCCTTCTTGTCGTGGACGAGCGATCTCGTCGGGTCCTTGCGGACGCGCTCCGCGTAGCGCATGACGAACAGGATGCCCATCACCATGCCGACCACGAAGATGATGATGCGCAGGACCGCCCCGTCGCTGATGGAGACGCCGGCGAACTCCGAGGCGATACCGGTCGCGAACGGGTTCAGCGTGGACCCCATCGTGCCGATGCCGGCGCCCAGGAGGATGGTCGCGGCGGCCGTGAGCGAGTCGTAGCCGGCGGCCAGCATGACGGTGATCACGAGGGGATAGAAGGCGAGCGTCTCCTCGGCCATCCCGTAGGTCGTGCCGCCGAGCCCGAACAGGACCATCAGGACGGGGATCATCCACTTCTCCCGCCCCTTCATCCGGCTGACGACCCGGGCGATGCCGGCATTGATGGCACCGGTCTTCATGGTCACGCCGAGGAACCCGCCGATGATGATCACGAAGAACGCGACGCCGATGGCACCGAACATGGTGCCGACGGTGTCGTCCCTGGTGTTGATGTTGCCGGTCTTCGCATCCTCGACCCCGAAGGTGCCGTTGTTCGGCGCCATGAGCGTCTCGAAGAACGGGTTCTGCGGCGTCTGGTCGACGCGGTGGTAGGTCTTGGGGATGGGATTGCCGTTCTTGTCGTACTTGTACGTGCCGGCCGGGATGACGTACGTGAGGATCGCCACCACGATGATGAGCAGGAAGAGGATCGTGTAGGCGGTGGGGAACCTGAAACGGTGCTTCCTCCCGGGGTCCGGCAGCTGCTCAACGGCATCGTCAGACATCTCCCCTCCCTCCTCTGTCACGACCACTGCGACGGACGTCGCAGACTGTGCGGCGCACACCGAGTGAGACCGACGGCCATGCCGACGACGGCGCCGTGGGGAAGTGCCCGCACCGCGGCGTCAGGTGCCGATGAGCGCCGGGTGCACGGGCAACGGCACGCGCAACGACAGGGCTCATCGCCACCACACTCCGCGCCTCGTACGCCATGTTCGTCGCGCCACCCATGCGCCCTGCATACCGGCGGCTCCAGCGACGGTCGGATGCCCGTGTACTGTCTCGACAACATGGCTCTCCGACTTGACCTTCGTGGAGCCTGGAGGGAGTCGCGGGCTGAAGGCGGAGCGCCTCCGTGCCGATAGACGCGACTGAGGGCTCCGTGCCGGCCGACGGCGCGCGCGGCATGGATGGTCGTGCGCGCGCCGAAACCTGTCGTGTCGTGGTCGCCGCCCGGCGCAGAGAAGGGCGACGAGGATCAGAAGGAGCGAGACATGGCCAGCTGCCCCGGGTGCGGCAGAGAGATCCGTGACGACATCTGGGTCTGCGGGTACTGCGGTGAGCTGGTGGCGGGCTCACGACGCGAGACGGAACGGCCGCCGTTGCAGACGACCGGGAGCGCGACCGTGATCTCCCCTCACTCACCCGCCGAGCCCTCCCCGGCGGACGCGCCGCCGGGCGACCCTGTCAACGAGTCGAGATCGATGCCGACGCTGCCCGGCACCGGCGCTCCAGCAGCGGCCGGCGTCATGCCGTCCGCTCCGCCCCCCTCCGAGGGCTCGCCGCCGGACGCTGTCATGCCGACGCTGCCACCTTCCGGAGGGCAGCGACCCGGGCCGGCGCCACTGCCGCTGGGCACGCCCGCCGTCGCGACGTCAGGCGCGGGCGCCCTGGACTCCGTCGGGGCCCTGGAGTCCACCGGAACCCCGTCCCTCGCACACGGCACACTTCCTTCCACCGCGCCCGCGAAGGAGCGCACGGGGATCTCGCACGCGGTCCTGATCGCCGCGGTGCTGGGGATCGCCGCCGTCGTGGCCGTCGTCGCGGTGTGGTTCTTCGTTCTCAGAGGCGGTCCGGGCGGCGATCTGACGCCGTTCGTCGGCGACTGGCAGCTGACGGTCCCCGGAGCCACGGTGACGCAGACGATGGTGATCGAGGACGCGGACGGCGAGGGCCAGCTGCTCTTCGACGTCCAAGGTCAGCGGGCGGGCCCGTACAAGCTCGAGTTCGACGGCGATCGGCTGGTCACGAGCTTCGAGCCCACCGACGACGCCAGCGAGGAGCAGAAGCAGGCCGCCGAGATGATCCGCTCGGCGTTCGGATCGATGGTGGACGACTTCCGCATGGTCTTCGTGCCCGGCGCGGACGCCGACTCACTGACGATGACCGTCGAGGGCGAGATGAAGGGCGCCGGGACGATGGGCGACCTCTCGGGTCAGGCGGTCACCCTGACGAGGGCGCCGACGGCACAGTGAGCCGTCACGGACCTCCGCCGGGGCCGGAGCGCCGGATCTTGTCCATCTCAGCCCGCACCTCTGACTCACTCACCTCTGTGCGCCCGAAGGCATCCCACGCGTTGAAGGCGAGCCCGATACCCCAGCCGACCATGACCCAGACCGGCCAGAAATACCCGCGCGACGTCAGATACCAGATCAGGACGAGGAACGCGTTGATGATGACGTAGGCGACGAGGTGGCCGTAGAAGTCGCGGCGCTTCTTGATGCGCTTCAGCGCGACCTTGCGGAGTTCGTCCTCGCTCGTGATCGGATCGTCCATCTCTCTCCTCCCTCGATGACCCCGTATGCTGGATACTATCGGCAGAAGTCGGGTGCCGGGTGAAGGCGCTGTGGGTATGCAGTGGTGACGGCCGTTCGGTGACGGCCCTTTGGTGACCGCACGTCGGCGACGAGCACAGGAGGCAGCATGACCGAAGAGGCCCGAGACGTCGGCGGAGCCCTGTACGAATCGAACGAGGCGGACCTCCGGCTCCTGGCGCGCGGCAAGGCGCGCGACATCTACGAGCTGTCCGCGGATGAGTTGCTGATCGTGACCAGCGACCGCATCTCGGCGTTCGATGTCGTCCTGCCCACGCCCATCCCGGGGAAGGGCATCGTGCTCAACCAGGTCTCGAACTTCTGGTTCGGGAAGACCGGCGACCTGATCGCGAACCACGTCGTCGACCCCGACCCCTTCGCCGGTGTCTCCGGCAAGGAGCACCTGCGGGGGCGATCGGTCGTGGTCCGGCGGACGCGTCCGCTGGCCATCGAGGCCATCGTCCGCGGCTACATCACCGGCTCGGGGTGGGCCGAGTACAAGCGCGCCGGCACCGTGTGCGGCATCACCCTCCCGGACGACCTGAGCGAAAGCCAGCAGCTGGAGGAGCCGCTCTTCACGCCGTCGACCAAGGCCGAGCAGGGCGCCCACGACGAGAACATCGACTTCGCGAGTGCCGCCGGGATCGTCGGCCGCGAGCTCGCGGAGCGCGTGCGCGACATCAGCCTGGCACTGTACCGGTTCGCCGCCGATTACGCGCGCGAGCGCGGCATCATCATCGCCGACACGAAGTTCGAGTTCGGCCGGCTCGACGACGGCGAGCTCATCCTCATCGACGAGGCACTCACGCCGGATTCGTCGCGTTTCTGGCCGCTCGACGGCTACGAAGCGGGCCGGTCACAGCCGAGCTTCGACAAGCAGTACGTACGCGACTACCTCACCGGGCTCGGGTGGGACAAGAAGCCGCCGGCTCCGGAGCTGCCGGACGAGGTCGCGCGCAAGACGGCCGAGAAGTACCGCGAAGCACAGCGGCGGCTCACCGGACAGGAGGTCACCTGATGCCAGACGACGAGAGTGCAGTGAACGAGATGACGGCGGTCGACGGACCGGCCGACGAGCCCCTCCCTCACCCGACCGCTCTCGACAGGAGGGTCGTCGCCCGGGTCGAGGCCGACGAGGCCGACGTCCGCATGAGCGCCGTCGGCTACCTCTCCGCCGACAGCGCCGAGGTGAAGATGAGCCCGACGGCGTTCACGTACGCCAGGGGGTCGGCGGACCTCAAGCTCTCCACCGCGAACGTCCTCGCCGTCGGCAACGACGTGCACCTGCAGTATTCGGGCGGCCAACTGGTGGCCGCCAAGGGTGACGTCCGCCTCGACATGGCGGCTGCGGGGGCGGTGATGAGCCGTGAGGTGCACGTCGACCGCGGCCTGGTCGGCCTTCTCATCGCCAGCAACGTGGAGCTCGGAGAGGGCACGCGGGTCATCCTGCGCCCCGCCGGGGCGGCGGCCATGGGCGCCGGGTTCGCCGGTGGCCTGTTCCTGGCGGTCGCGCTCCTCTGGAAGCTGTTCTCCGGCGCGCTCAAGAAGCGCGGAGACGACGACTGAGGCGACCCGACGGCGGCGTCGGACGCCGCCTCACCCGGCCGGAAGCCGAGCGTCGCCGTGATCAGGTGGCGCGGCGCAGGCGACGGGTGATCAATCCGCGCCGCGGCGCGAACAGGTAGGCGAGCAGGAAGAACCCGGTCGCCACGAGGACGACGGCCGCGCCCGACGACACGTCCAGATAGTAGCTCGCGTACAGGCCGATGACGCCGGAGGCGACGCCGAACGCGGCCGCGGTCGCCATCATGCTCGGCAGCCGCCTCGTGAGCAGGTACGCCGTCGCCGCCGGCGTGACCAGGAGGGCGACCACCAGCGCCACGCCGACCGTCCGCAACGAGACCACGATGGCCACCGCCAGCAGCAGGATCAGGAGCGTGCGGTAGACGCCCGGTCGCTTCCCCAGCGTGTGCGCCAGGACGGGGTCGAACGACGCCAGCAGCAGCTCCTTGTAGAGGACGACGACCGTCACCAGGACGAAGAGCGCCAGCCCGCCGCTGAGCCACAGGTCGAAGCGTCCGACCCCGAGGAGATCACCGAAGAGGATGTGCGTGAGGTCGGCGGCGTAGGTCCGGATGGTGCTGATGAGGAGGACGCCGAGCGCCAGCGCGGCGGCGAACAGGATACCGATGGCCGTGTCCTCCCGGATGGTCCCGTGCTGGGCGAAAGCGCTGATGCCGAGCCCGACCAGGACGGCGGCGACCAGCGCCCCGACCAGGGTGTTGACTCCGGCCAGGTACGCGACCGCCACGCCGGGAAGCACGGCGTGCGCGAGGGCGTCGCCGAGGAACGCCATCGAACGCAGGATGACGTAGCACCCGAGGACCGCGCAGACGATCCCGACGATGACGGCGGCGATGAGTGCCCGTTGCATGAACGGCAGTGTGAACGGCTCCACCAGCCAGTCGATCATCCGCCGACCCCGTCGCCGCCGACACGGTGATCGTCCGGCGACTCCCATTCATCTGGAGCATGGGCATGTCCCCGGCCCTCGCAGCACTGGTCCACCACCACCATCCCGCCGAGGAACATGGCGCCGCCGCCGAACGCCGCCCGCACGTGTTCCGGCCGGAACACCTCGTCGGGGGCACCGTACGCCACCAGGCGACCGTTCAGCAGCGCCACCAGCTCGAAGCGCTCGCTGGCCAGCCGCAGGTCGTGCGTGGAGACGAGCACTGTCACGTCAAGGCGCCGAAGCGTCTGGAGCACAGCGAGCACCGACTCACGGACGGCGGCATCGACACCGGTGAACGGCTCGTCGAGGAGGAGGACGTGGGGCTCCTGGGCCAGCGCCCTGGCGAGGAACACCCGCTGCTGCTGCCCCCCGGAGAGCTCGGCGATGGGGCGCTCCGCCAACCCGGCCAGGTCAAGCGCCTCCAGCGCTCGGTCGATCGCCGCGCGATCCCTCTCGTGCAGCCGGCGAAGCGGCCGCACCCGCCCGAAGCGGCCCATCGACACGACGTCCCGGACGTTCACCGGGAACCGCCAGTCGACCTCCTCGCGCTGAGGGACGTAGGCGATCGGGTCGAGCTGGTCGTTCGGGGGTCGGCCGTGGACGAGGATGCGGCCGCGCTTGTGCGGCAGCAGTCCGACGAGCGCCTTGAAGAGCGTCGACTTGCCGGCGCCGTTGGGACCGACGACGGCGACCTGCGCGCCGTGCGGCACGACCATCGACACGTCCTGGAGGGCCTCACGTCGTCCGTAGCTCACCGTCACGGTGTCGAGCGTGAGCGACCCCTCCGGCGACGTCTCACTGCGGTCCATCGGCCAGTGCCTCACTGATACGCCTCGCGGTGTCCTCGATGAGGTCCGCGTACGTCGGCGCGGGACCGTCGGGTCCGCTGAGCGAGCCCGTGTAGAGGTCCTCGACGACCGTGACCCCGGCATCGGCCGCGATCCTCTCCGCCAGCTGCGGGTTCTCGCCCACCTGGACGAACACGGCTGGGACGCCCTCGCGCTCGATCGTCTCCAGAAGGTCCGCCAGATCGCGCGCCGTGGGTGCCGCGCCCGAGCTCACGCTCGGGATCACCGCTCCGACGATCTCGAACCCGTACCGGTCGGCCCAGTAGCCGTGGCTGGCGTGGTTCATGACCAGCTTGCGGCGCTCTTCCGGCACCGCCGCGACGGTCTCCCGCGTGAACTCGTCGAGCTCCGCGAGACGCTCCTTGTAGGCCGCCGCGTTCGCCGCGTAGTCGTCCGCGTGCTCCGGGTCGGCGTCCTCGAAGGCGGCGGCGATCGTATCGACGTAGCTCTCGGCGAGTATCGGATCGAGCCAGTAATGCGGGTCCTGCTCCGCCCCCTCCGCGTCGCCGTGCCCTTCGTCGTCGTGACCGATGCCCGGCTCGTCGGGCCCCGGCGTCCGCGATTCCAGACCGCGCGACGCGACGACGACCGCATCCTCGCCGACGTCTCCCAGGTAGTCGTCGAGCGACGACTCCAGACCGGCGCCGTTCACGATGACGAGGTCGGCGCCGACGAGACGCCGCAGGTCTTCCGGTGTCGGCTCGAAAGCATGCGGGTCGGTCCCGGGCGGGATCAGGGGCTCGACGCGGAAGCGGTCGCCGGCCACCTGCTGGGCGATATCGGCGAGGACGCTGGTCGTTGCGACCACCTCCAGCGCGTCCCCAGACGGATCGGGACCGTCGTCGCCGCCGCAGGCGGAGCCGACGAGTGCCGGCACGACCGCGAGCATGAGCACGAGCACGAGCAGGTCCAGACGGCGGGTGGCACGCCTCATCGCCGCACCGGTCCCGGGCTCGGGGCGCAGGTCGCGAGAGGTGGAGTCGATATCGGCCGCCCTCCGGTCATCGCGTGCGTCCTCCGGCGCCATGTAGCCGCCCGACCCGGCCGCCCGGCGCGGCCGACCCGCGGCCGCCTCCCTCCCGCAACTGGCACTCGCGGCAGAGGCCGCTGAACTGCAGCAGATGGTCGTTGATGGCGAAGCCGGTCTCCTCCGCCGCGGCCGCGGCCACGGCCTGCATATGACACTCGGTGAACTCCGCCGTACGTCCGCAGAGCGTGCAGACGACGGCGTGCCCGTGCGGCGAGCTCGCCGAGACGAACGCCTCCCGATGCTCCCCACAGTAGACGGTGCGCACGACGCCGACCTCGGCGAGGACCTCCAGCGCCCTGTAGACGGTCATGAGACCGAGGTCGGGACACGACTCGCGCGCCCGGTCGTGGATCTCGTTCGCGGTGACGGCCTCGTGAGCGCCGAGCACCGCCCGCGCAACGGCGCGGCGCTGCGGGGTCACCCGGAGGCCCCGCCCCTGCAGCCTTCGGCACACCTCGTCGAGTGCGGCGGCGAGCCCGGATCCAGCCTGGACGTCGTTGGCCGCGGTCATGAGCCCGCCGCCTCCCGAGGACGGCCGACGACAGTTCCTGTGCATATGGCTCTCATGGAGTGATGAGCTTACTGGTAGTGATTATCAGTATCAAGTATCCGGTGCCTTCCCTCGCCTCGGCCGTCGCGGGCCGCGCCGCTGCAGGACCCCGTCCGCGGCCGGTTTGGGGGACGTCGGCGCGGGTAGCCTCAGTCCGTAGTCCACACTCCTGCCGCCCGGAGCGGCCGCGTCAGAGGGAGCCGGCATGACCGAGAAGACCTACACAGAGCGCCTCAGGGTCGCGGGCGATCAGGTGCTCTCCGTCGTCAAGACGGCGATCCACGAGGGCAACGTCCGCCGCATCATCATCCGCAACGAGAAGGACCAGGTCCTTCTCGAGTTGCCTGTGACCGTCGGCGTCGTCGGCGTGCTGGTGGCGCCGGTGGCCGCCGCCCTGGGCGCCGTCGCGGCGCTGGTGGCGAAGTGCACCATCGAGATCGAGCGGGTCGGCGAGCCGCCGCGGCAGGAGGATCGGTCCACGGCCGAGTCGGGCGTCGTGGAGCCGGAGACGCCGGACGAACCGGCGCCGTGAGCGGTCTCTGAGCCGGCCCGGCCGGACGGCCGAACCATCGCGACCGCCGGTGCTCACGCGACGCGCCGCGGAGGCGCCCGGCCCGCACGGCCGGCGTGCGGTCAGCTCAGCAGGCCCTCGATGATCAGCTCGACGGCCGCGTCCTCGTCCAGGCCGCGCGACATGATGGTCTGCAGCTGCTTGGAATCGACGCTGCCGATCGCCGCCTCGTGCGTCACATGGGCCCGAGGGTCGCTCACCTCGACGATGGGCACGGCTTTGGCGACCGCCTCGTCCTGGACGATCTCCTTGCAGTCGACGTGGCCGCGCGCGTAGGGGGCGGTCGCGGAGATCGTGTTGTAGACCTCTGCCTGCGCCGTGTCGCGCAGCGCCATGTGGCTCTGCAGCGCCGCCCGCGCGTACTCGCCGATCAGACGGCCGGTCTCGTGGATGACCACCCGGTCGTCGCCACGGCCGATGAGACGGGCGATCATCTCGAGCACCGCGTGCGCCTCGCATGTGACGTCATAGTCGATGTCCATGCGGCCGACCCTGCCCTTGAGCAGCTCGAACTCGGTGCTGAAGCGGGCGCCTTCGCTCAGGTGGACCTTCGCCTTCGGCACAACGACGACGCCGCCCTCGGGTCCGTGGACGTGACGCTCGAAGTACCGGTACTCGGCGCCCGGAGCGATGTCGATCCGCGCGTCCATGGCATGCGTCACGTCGACCGCGTTGGGGAAGGTGCAGTGGGCCAATACGTTCGCGGAGGCGCCCTCGCCGACCTCGACCTCCATGACGATGCGCTGTAGACCGGTCGCCGGCAGAAGGCCGAAGCACATGTGGACCGGTTTGGCGAGCCGGGCGCCGGCCTCGACCGCGATGTGCGCCTCGATCCCGTCCTCGATCTCGCTCGTCTCGATGTCGAGACCGGGGACGAGGTGGGCACCGACGACCTCGTTCCCGTGGACCTCGAGGTGTGCGACGTCGTCGCCCCCGGCGTGGCCGCCGAACTCCGCGATCGAGTCGAGGAGCTCCCGGGCCAGATCGACGGCGCTCACGCCGGGTCCTTCCCGTTGCCGGCCGCCGAGTCCGTCTCGGCCTCCCCGAGCGCAGGCTCCGCCTCGGCAAGAGCGGCGACGATGTTCGCGTCCGCCACCTCCACGTCGTCGGGCATGTTGGTGTGGTCGCAGGGGATACAGCGGTGCTCGAAGTAGCCGCTGATCTTGTCGATGGACCCCTTGTCGAGGAGCCGGCCGTTGCACATGAGGAACGCGTGCTCCGCCTGCTCGAGCACGGCCATGCTGTGGGTGATGAGGATGACCGTGGCGCCGTGCCCCTTCATCTCTTTCAGCACGGCGAAGATGCGCTCGAGCGCCTCGACGTCGATGCCCGAGTCGGGCTCGTCCATGAGGACGATGCGGGGCCTCATCGCCAGGATGGAGGCCAGCTCCACGCGCTTGCGCTCGCCGCCGCTGAGCGTCTTGTCGACCGCTCGCTTCATGTACTTGTCCGGGTCGAGCCCGACCTTCTCGAGCGCGTCGCGGACGGCGCCGGTGCTCTTGTCCTCGGCCCCCGCGGCAATGAAACGGTCGACCCGCAGTCCCTCGAAGCGGGCCGGTTCCTGCCAGGCCAGCGTGATCCCCCGTCGTGCTCTCTCGTCGACCGGGACGTTGCTCAGCGACTCGCCGTCGAGGACGACGTCGCCCTCGATGTCCGTGTAGCCGGGCAGGCCCATGATGACGCTCGCCAAGGTCGACTTACCGGCCCCGTTGGGGCCGATGATGGCGTGGATATGTCCTTCCCAGAAGTCGACGGAGAGGTCGTTGAGGACGCGCTTGTCCCCGAGCGTCAGCGAGACGCCGTTGACCTCGAGTACTCCCATAGCCGCCACTCACTCCTCTTCGAGCAGCTCGAACATATCCTTCTCGACGCCGCAGTCCGGGCAGACCCAGTCGTCGGGCAGATCCTCGAACGCCGTGCCCGGCTCGACGCCGTTGTCGGGGTCACCGAGTTCCGGGTCGTAGATGTAATCGCAGACAGTGCAGATCCACTTCTCCATCACGGTCTCCTTGTCACATGATCGGTGCAGACCGAACGGTCGCCGACGCACGGTCGGCGTCGGCAGACATCGGCTCGGGCGAGCCTACCCCATCTGTCGCCCGGCAAACGCCGTCCGATTGTACACGTCGTCGGGCGCGGCGTAGGACCGGCGGCACGCGCCGGCTTGCGCCTCCGCCGGCGGCCGGTCAGACTTCCGGCGCCATCCAGTCAAAGGAGCGGCCCTACATGACGCGACCTGCCCAGCGCGGCAACGACCGGCGCCTCTGGTGGGAACGGCCCGGCCTCGAGGACGCCGGCGGACGCCTGCACGTGGCAGGGCGAGACGCGGCAGAGCTCGCGCGGCGTTGCGGGACACCCCTGTTCGTCTACGACCTGCAGTGGTGCCGGGAGACGCTGACCGCCGTCCGGACGGCGCTCGCCAGCGCCGGCCTGCGGCCGCGGATGAGAGTCGCCCTCAAGGCCCTGCGCGATCCGGCCTTCCTGCGAAGCGTCCGCTCCCTCGGCGCTACCGGCGGAGACGACGCCGTCGGCATCGACGCCTGCTCCCCCGGAGAGGTCGGTCACGCGCTCGCCAACGGGTTCCTGCCGGAGGAGATCAGCCTCACCGGGACCAACCTCAGTGAGCGCGACTGGAAGGACATCCTCGCCCATCCGGTGCACGTGAACGTCGATCTACTCAGTCAGATGGAACGGGTCGGCCGCCTTGCGCCCGGGCGGTCCATCGGGCTGCGCCTCAACCCGCGGGCAGGAGCCGTGAACCCCGGGACCGGCGGATCGAAGACCGTCTACTCGGGCGACCGGCCCACCAAGTTCGGCATCTACGAGGAGGACCTCGACGCCGCCTGCGCCCTCGCGGCCCGTCACGGCCTCACCATCGACACCGCCCACTTCCACGTCGCCAACGGCATCCTCGATGAGGACCTCCCGGCATACGAACAGGCCGTCGCGGCCGTTGTGCCCATGATCGAGAGGCTCGTCGAACTCGGCTGCCCGCTCGAGGAGGTCAACGTCGGCGGCGGGCTCGGTGACCACACCCACCCGTGGGAACGGCCGCTCGACCTCGATGCGTGGGCGGCCATCCTCCAGGAGCACCTCGCGGACTTCGGATGCGTCGTCGGGTGCGAGCCGGGCGAGCTCGTCAGCATGTCCGCCGGCGTCCTCCTCGCCGAAGTCGTCACCGTGGAGCGCCGGCTGGGCCACCTCTTCGCCGGCCTTGACGTGGGCTGGAACGTCCTCAACCACCGCTTCGTCTACGGCGAGGGCAAGGAGATCGTCCACTGCACCGCCGCCGGCGACCCGCCGGCCGAAGAGGTCACGTTCGCGGGGAACATCAACGAGGGCGCCGACCTGTTCGCGGAAGACGTGCCGTTCCCGCCTGTCGCAGAGGATGACATCGTGGCGATCCTGGCGACCGGCGCCTACTCGATGACGAACTACCACGCCCACTGCCTGCGACCGCCTGCCGCCGCGGTGTTCTTCGACGACCGCCTGCCGCTCGCCTGACGCCTGCCGTCAGCGGACGGTCAGCGAGCTGGAACGCATGGCGGCCTGCGGGTTGCCGGCCTGGTCCCGGCAGCGGATGCGCACCTTGTAGGGGCCCCGCGCCAGATCGACGCCGCGCCACCGGTAGACGTCGTCCCGATTCGTCCTCCGCCAGCCGAGATCGACGATCTCCGCCGTTCGCCACCGCCCGGAAGTGCGCTTGAGCACCTGCAGGTAGACGTGGGCGCGGCGGGCACTGAAGCCGGGATCGTCCACCCGGAACCTGAGGACCGCGGTCCCGCCGCGACGCACCACGGCCCGCCCGCGCATCCGCGTCGTCGGCCTGCGCGTATCGATGTTGAAGACGAAGCTGCGCAGCTCCTCCTCGTTGCCGCTGTTGTCGAAGGAGCGGTACCAGACGTAGCGTCGGCCGTCCTTCCGGTGGCCGCGCTTCGGGACCTTGACACGGACGACGGTGTTCGTGACGTACCGGCCCTCCGACGACCTGCCGAGGCGGCGCTCCGTGCGAGCGACGTTGGACCCCAGGTCGGTGGCCCTCAAATCGAGCCGCACCGTGCTACGCCACCAGCGACGCGTCGGCGTCACCGCCGTCACCGGCGGCGTCTCATCGGGCGGAGCGGGGCTCCCGTACACCTTGAGGGTCCATCTGGCCAGCCGGCCGACGTCATCCCAGTAGCGGTCGCGGACGCGCAGCCTCCACTCGCCCTGCGACGACTCGCCGAAGTGCCTCGTGCTGCCGAACCGCCATCCCTCGAATCCCTCGTCGTACGAGGTCGCCGAAGCCGCAGCGGGGGCGAGGACGCTCTGCGTACCCGAGGGAGCGATGAGCACGATCTCGAGGTCGTGCCAATACGGATGGGGCGCGGTGACCTCGACCTCGACGTACTCGACCGTGAGCCGGGGCTTGTCCGCTCCGAGCGTGATGCTGCTCGTGGTGCCGGTGAGGGAGACATCCGGGATGGCCGCATTCGGCGAGGCGCTCGCCGTGACGGTCTGTTCGGCCGGCAACGACTGCCAGTCGGCGGCCGCGGCCACCGCGGCCGCCGCGTCGACCCGTCCGAACCCATAGGTGTGACTCACGTCGTGGCCGGCGGCGTTGGTGGTCCAGCCACCGTTCTTGGCATCCACCTTCCGCGCCGTCGTCATCAGGATCGCCTGGACATCGCGCCATGTCAGGTCGGGGTTCGCCTGCAGCATGAGCGCCACCACGCCGCTCACCAGCGGAGCGCTGGCCGAGGTGCCGCCGAAGCCGCTGTCGTAGTCGCTGCTGTCGTAGCCGGCGCTCCCGGTCACATCGACGGTCGTGATGTCGCGCAGCGTCCCCGGCGCGCCGTCGCTCGACGGGGCGACCACCGTCAGGCACGCCCCGTCCTCCGAGTACGGCGCCACGACCCCGCTGTTCGTGAGTGACCCGACGGCGATGGTGTAGCGGGAGTTCGCGAATCCGTCGAAGTTGACGTTGTCGTCGTCCTCACGGCCGTTCCCCGCCGCCCACACGTAGACGAGCCCCAGGCCGCGGCGCCCGTTCGTCACGCCGTCCTCCAAAGCGGCCTGGGCCAGCGGGCCCGGCCCCTCGAGGTGACGGTCGTCGACCGGTCCCCAGCTGTTGTTGATGATGTCGATGACATCGCGACTGCCGGGATCCGGCCTGACGGCGGCCAGCACCTCCGCCTCGACCGCGTCGCTGTCGACGCCGCCGATGAGGAACTTGTAGCCGACCAGCCCGGCCGCCGGGGCGGCGCCGCTGACGCCGAGCGCGTTGAATCCTCTGGCCGCGGCGACCCCGGCGCAGGCAGTCCCGTGGAACTCCGCGTCGTCCCTGCTCCGGCTGGGTGACGGATCGCCGTCGGCGTCGGCCCAGTCCCACGAGCGTCCGGGCACGACGTTGGCGGCCAGGTCGGGGTGCCCGATCTCGACCCCGTCGTCGGCGATCGCGATGACCTCGTTCGGCGTGCCACGCAGCGGGACGCCGGCGATCGTCTCGTCCCACACGGATGTGACGTTGATGTCGAACCCCGCCGTGCCCGACCGCTGCCCCGTGTTGCGCAGATGCCACTGCAGGCTGAACAGTGGGTCGTCGGGAACGGTCCGCTCGGCGCGAGGTCGGAGGAACGAAGGCACCGCCCACTCGACGAGGGGTGAACGATCGAGCGTCTTCGCAGCGGCCAGTCCGGCCAGAGGGTCGTCGGTGCGGAACAGGTAGGTATCGTCCGCGAACGCGAACTCCGATGCCTGCCGCAGTCCCAGCGGATCGGTCAGTGCCCGCCGGTCGGCCGCGCCTGCCCCCGGCGAGAACCGGACGAGCACATCGCCCACAGCGACGAGACGCGTCGCCCTGTCCGGCTCACCCTGGTAGAGGACTGCGCCGACGACGCGATTCGTCCCGCCGTCGGTCTCGAGCGCTCCGGCGCGACGCAGCAGCGCCTCGCCGTACTCCGCCGCATCGCCGGCCGGAGGACTGAGCCGGGACACGTGCAGCTCACCGCGTCCACCGTCCTCCACGACCGCGACCCGGTCGAGCGCGAGGACGGCCTCCTGGTCGACCCCGTCCTCCCGCCACGTGACCCGCGGCCCGGCGGGTTCGACATCGGCGGCCTTGCCGGCGTCGTCCGCCCGAGCGCCCCCCGCGCCGGCCAGCGCGAACGCGGCGGCGCTCACGACTGCCAGGCCGAGAGCGACAAGAACGAGGATCGCCGGATGGAGAGCCGGACGCCGGCACGCGCCGTTTCGGCGCACTCTCTGAAGACGGGGAATTGGCCGGCGTGGTGACAGTCTGGTCGCCCCCGGGATGTTCGCTGTCGGGCTCTCGCAGGATCCTGCTCGCCACGACTGTACCGCGAGCCGGGCAGCCTACGAAAGTGACATCCGTCTATCTACGAACGTCGGAGACGTTCTCGACCTGACGCGTGCTCGGGCAGACTCATCCGAGCATCGGCCCCGGCCGGCTCTCTTCGTCGGGCCGAGCCGAGGGGACATCGCCGGCAAGCCACGTCGCCCAACGCAGGGCGACTCAGGTCGTCACCGGCGCGTCGGCGGGATACCCACGCTCCTCCCAGTACCCCTCGACCATGCGGTCTGTGAGCTCGATGCGACGAACGAACTTCACACTCTTGTACGCGAGCTGGCTCGGCACGACCAGCCGTACCGGGCCGCCGTGGTCGGGAGGAAGCGGCGAACCGTCCAGCCGGTCGGCCAGGATCGAGCGCTCCTCCGCCAGCTGCTCGAGGGGCAGACAATCGATGTACTTGCCGTCGTACGCGTGGAAGACCGCGTGCGTCGCTTCGGGCGCCGGATCCGCGGCCCGGATCACGTCCATCGGTCGCACGCCGCCCCAATGGACGTCTTCTACCGTCCACCCCTCGACGCACGGGAAGTCCACCACCTCTTCGAAGCGGGGGAGGGCCGACCATGCCTGATAGTCGATCAGCAGCTTCTTCTCCACCAGCCCATCGACCGTGATGACCCAGTCCTCGATAGTCTGCTCCGGGACGTCGTCGACGGTCCTGACGGGGAACCCCTGGACGCCTCCGGACGAGGTCACCGGCGAGCCGGCGCCGGACCCGGCGCCGCCACCCGCCTTGACGAGCTGCTGCACCCCGACGACGCCGGCGGCCGCGCCGGCGAGACCGGCCAGGAACCAGCGCCTATCGACTCTCATGCCGTGCCTTCTCGAATCGGAACGGCCGCGCTCGGTGTCGGGCCCGGTCACGTTCTCATCGTGTCGTTGCTCCTGCTCCACGCCTGTTCTCCTCGGCGAATCGGATGCTTTTTCTCTCTTATACCCACAGGAAACCGCGGCGGCACGCGGGAGCCAGATTCGACAGCGTTGCCGACAGGGACTACCATGCACGCTAGGTAGTTCCTTAGCGTCGCTGTCAGCGTCGCTCGTCGTCGTCCGTTCTCGCTCCTGCGAGGATCACGTGAGCGCTGTGAAGCATGTTGAGAGGCCGGACCATCTCCGGGCCGCCGCCGACCCCGACGGGCAGGCGATCCTGCGCGTCCTGATTGCCCCTCGGGCGACGCTCACCCGACACGACCGTATCGAAGCACTCACCGGCGATGCCGGTGAGACGGGCCGCTCGATCGAGATGGCCGCGTAAGGGACCACGTCCAGATCCGCAAGGGAGGTACCCGCACATGAAGACGAAGACGGTCCGACGACTGGCGCTGGCGATCACCGCCGCCGCGTTCCTGCTCGTGCTCACCGCCGCCCCGGCACTGGCGGCCGGCACGTACACGGGAGGGGCCGACGAGTTCCCCACCTTCGTGCCCAACGACCACACGCCCATCGCCGTCCATCTCAACGCGGCGGGGCTCGACCCCAGCACCAACTACAGCGTCAAAGCGCGCTGGTCGCCCGAGCCGGCGCCGGCCAGCACCGACAACCGCGGCTTCGTCTGGAACGCGAGCAGCCAGACGTGGGTGCAGGAACGCACCGGAGGCAACGACTGGAGCGCCTTCCCCGTCATCACCTCCAGCGCCAGCGGGACCATATCCGGCAGTGCCGGCTGGCTCTACGCCAAGTTCGGCGACGTCACCAAGAGTGGGACCTGGTACCTGATCATCTCCCTCAAGGTGGAGGGCGCCGGCTCAGGGGCGACCCTGAACGGTACAGTGACCCCACAGGTCACCCTGGTCGACCCGGCCGTGAACGGCCTCTGGGTGCACAACGGCGCGGCCACAGCGACCACGGCCGGCAAGCGCGTGGAGATCAACACCGGCAGCACCCCCGGCACCGCCCCGTTCGCGGCGCTCCAGAAGACCGAGACGAACGGCGTCGACGACGACAGCAACGGCGTCGTCGACGACGAGATCTACTTCAGCGCTCCCACGCAGGTCGGCAGCTTCCGCTGCGCCGTGCCGACCGACACCGGCGTCAACGTCTTCCTCGGCTCCCAGTCGGGGCCGAGCTGGACGTACCCGGCGAACCCCGGCACCGACCCGGCGTTCGCGAGCGCCGTCGCCGACGTCGACATCGCCCTCGGCAACGCCGACATGACGGCTCCTGAGGCGCCCACCGGCCTCACGGCGACGCCGGAGCTGGGCAAGGTCACGCTGAACTGGACGGGCTCGACGAGCGGCGACGTCAACGCTTATCACATCTACCGCTGGATGGACTCCACCGACACACAGTCCACGGCGGTCAAGGAGCTCATCGACAAGGTCGACGGCGCCACCACCACGTACGAGGACACCGACCTGGAGTTCTGGGGCGAGTACTACTACGAGGTCCGCGCCGTCGATGCCGCGACCAACGTGAGCGCCCGCTCCAATCCGGCCCGCGTCCCGATGACCGACACGACCTGCCAGATGGCCACCGGCGGCAAGACCGTGGCCTACAACGCCAACGTCGACCTCGCCGGCACTCTCGACGGCCTCGGCACCGAGCGGCCCGCCGCCGGGTCGGTCGTGGTCGAGAAGCTCGAGGCCGGCGAGACCACCTGGGCGCAGGTCGGCACGACGACGGCGGCGTCCTTCACCGGCGCCATCGCCTACACCGTGAAGCCGACGGTCAAGACCAAGTACCGCTTCCGCTTCGCCGGCGACCAGGTCTACAACGGCAGCACGAGCGGATCGGTGACGATCACGCCCAAGGCGCAGCTGGTGAGCCAGCCGCGCGGCGCGACGGCCCGCAAGAGGAGCCGCCTTTACACCACCTACGGATTCCTCAAGCCCCACCATGCCGCCGGCCAGAAGAACGTGAAGGTCCTCTGCTACTTCTGGCAGAACGGCAAGTGGCGCTACAAGAAGGCCGTCTGGGCCAAGAACTACAACTACAGCAGCTACACCAAGTACAAGGCGACGTTCCGCCTCGGCCTGCGCGGCAAGTGGCGCCTGAAGGCCTACTATCCGGCGACCAGCATGTACGCCAAGACGTACTCGGTGGTCCGCGACATCCGCGTGTACTGAACCACGCGAGAGGCTGATCGGGTCCGGGAGAGATGGCCGGCCGCCGCATGACACGACGGACGGGACTCATCGTCGCCGCCGCGGTGATCGCCGCGGCGGTCGGCCTCTACTGGGCCCTCGACCTCACCACGAGGGGCGACGCGGGGGCGCCCGACGCCTCCGCGTCGCCCTACACCATCTCCATCGTCCGCGCCGGGACGACCCTCGGGACGCTGACCCTGGGCGACCTGCGCGAACTCCCTCAGGAGACCTTCGAGCAGTTCGGCAAGACGGAGGAGGGACCGGCCCTTGCCGATGTGCTGGCGTCGGTCGGCGTCGACGAGTACTCCGCCGTGGAAGTGCGGGGCATGGGGCTCCGCGACGACGGACGGCAACGGTATGAGGGGGCGGCGCTGGACGGTGCGCTGCTCGACATCGCCAAGCGCGGGACCGTCAAGAGCTGCGGTCCGGCGATCGACTGGCGCGACCGGGTGCGAGATGTCACGACGATCGTCATCCTCTGACCGCCCCGGCGAGGGTTTCATCTGGTCGCTCACGCTCCGCGAGGCGATCGCCCTGGTGCTGGTCGCCGACCTCATGATCCTCGGCAAGATGCTCGTCCGCATCCCGATCCACGTCCCCGGGCACTCCGGGATCGTCTGGGTCGCGCTCATGCTGATCGGCTGGGGCCTGGTCCCCAAGCGCGGCGCCGGCCTTCTCATGGGCCTCATCGCCGGCGTGCTGGCGACCCTGTTCGGCATGGGCTCCCAGGGCATCCTCGTCGTGGTGCGCTACGCTGCGGCCGGCCTCGTCCTCGACGTCATGGCGACGGCCTTCCGCGGCAACCTCCAGAACATCGGGGTGGCTGCCATCGTGGGCGCCTGCGTCCACCTCGCCAAGCTCACGTCGATGCTGCTGGTCGGCGTGATCATGCAGCTGCCGATGACCTTCCTCGCCGCCGGCCTCGGCTTCTCGGCCACGACCCACGTCGTCTTCGGAGCGATCGGCGGCGTCCTCGCGGCACTGGTCCTGCGCCAGCTCCGTCACGTGCCGTTCCTGCGGCCTAGCCGGCCGGTCGAGCCGTCGCCGACGCCGCGCACGTCTTCCGCCGACGAGTCGGGGGAGGCGACCCGACTGATGGAACCGGACGGCGAGCCGACAGAGTCGACACGCGCGCTGGGGTCGACCGGCGAGCCGGACGGGCGGCGGTCGCCATCGTCTCCAGCGGTGGAGCCCCGACCGACCGGCGACGCCGCGACCCAGGGGGCGTTCTTCGCGCCGCCGACGTCGCCGGCTTCAGATACACCTGAGGCACCGTCTGAGAACGAGAGGCGGGTGTCATGAGGCGTCCGCGCCTCGGCTCTCGTCTCGGGGCAGGACGCCCCGGAAGGCGCCCGCGTCTACGCGCCCCGCTCGGCGTACTCGCCGCGCTCTGCCTCGGCCTGGCGGCCGTCGGCGTGGTCGAGGGCTCCGCCCCGGCCGGAGCCGCCGATGTCGAGCCACTCCGCACCTACCGCGTCGGGTCCGGCGGCGACCGGTTCTCGTTCACCGACCTGCCGCACCAGATGGCGGTGACCGACGCCGGCCTCCATCTCGTGCCGCTGGTCCTGTGGCAATTGGACGACGATGCCGCCGCCTATGCCGGCCGTTTCTCGGTCGACCCCCGCTCCGTGCAGCGACTCGCCAACGGCAACACGCTGGTGGCCGACCGCGTCAACGGCATGGTCGTCGAAGTACGCCCCGACGGCACCATGGCCTGGTCGTACTCGAAGGCCGACGACCCCGACCTCGTCTGGCCGTTCAGCGCCCAGCGCCTCGCGAGCGGCAACACGCTCATCACCGATCGCCGGGGCACACGGGTCTTCGAGGTCGACCGCCAGAAACGGCTCGTGTGGCAGTACGGCAGCACCGAGGAGTGGGGCACCGGCATCGACCGCATCTCCGACCCCTTCTCGGCGGTCCGCCTCGCCAACGGCAACACGCTGATCTGCGACAACAAGGAGGGCAACCGCGTCATCGAGGTGCGGACCTCGGACTACGATCCCGACGCGCCCGACCACGGCTACACCCCCGCGAGTATCGTCTGGCGGTACGGGGTGGACGGCGTGATCGGCAGCGGGCCGGGACTGTTGAGGTCGCCCAGGTCTGCGCAGCGACTCTCCAACGGCAACACCCTGATCTGCGACGCCTGGACGCACGTCGTGATCGAGGTCACGCGCGACGGACGCATCGCCTGGCAGTACGGGCAGACCGACCAGACGAACGAGGGTGCGCCGGTCGACGGTCTGCTCAAGGACTGCAACTACGCCAGGCGGCTGTCTGACGGCACCACGCTCATCTGCGACACCGGCAATCACCGCGTGCTGCGGGTCGACGCGCAGAAGCGCACGGTCGCCGAGTACGGGACCGGCTCGCTCACCGCCGGCGGCGTGACGTTCGACGAGCCACGGTCGCTCGACATCACCACCGACGGACGCCTCGTCGTGGCGGACGAAGGCAACGCACGGGTCGTCGAGCTCGGCACCGCCGCCTCGGCGACGGCGACGTCGCGGCCGACCGACTGCGGTCTGCGCTACACCAAGACGTTCGTCTCGCTGAAGTGGGACGTCTCCTCGGCCGACACCGGGACGGTGCGGCTCGCGTACCGCATCGACGCCGGCGGCTGGAAGTCCGCCGGATCCTCCGGCCGCTTCACCTTCCCGTCCGGCACGACCGGATGGTCGCTGTCGTACCGGGTCACCATCAGCTCCGAGGACCGCTCCAGAGGGCCGGCTCTGACCGGTCTCACCGTCGGCTTCCGGAAGGGTGGCAGCGGCTCCGGCGACGGCGGCTCCGGCGGAGGCTCCGGGAGCGGCGACGGCACCGGCAGCGGAGGCAGTGGCTCCGGCGGGACCTCGCAGGCGGGGGGCGACGGAACGGGGAGCGGCGCGAGCAGCGGGGCAGGAGCTTCGACCTCAGCCGGCAGCTCGAGCGGGGGCGGCTCCGGCGGCCCGTCGACCGGCTCCGGGAGCGGCACCGGCTCTCCGGACGGCGGTTCGCAGGGCGACGGCTCGGGGGGTGAGAGCACGACCGGCGACGGCTCGGGCTCGGCCGACGGCCTGGCCCTGGCGCCGCCCGCGGAGGCGGCGGCAGGGGCCGGCGGCGAGTCGGTGACCGGCATCGTCGTCGATGGGCCGGGCGCCACGGTCACCGGGACCGTGCTCGCCCCGGTCGAGGGCGGCGGCGCCCCCGGAGGAGGAGGCAGTTCCACGGGGCTCGGCGGCACCGGCGCCCTCTCGGCGGCGTCGATCGCCACGCTCGCCATCCTGGGAGCCACGGTCATGGCGATGCCGGCTACGCTCGTCGAGCTGCGCATGAGATGGTTCACCGGCTACGATCACACGGCCCACGGACGGAGCACATGACACCTCGCACCACGGACATGAGCGAGAACGGAAGACGACCCGAGGCGCGGTCGGATGGGCGGCCCCGCCTGTTCGTCGCCTTCGACGACACCGACACCGCCGACGCCGACCGTGGCACCGGCAAGCTGGCGCGCTGGTTCGCCGATCGGCTCGGCCCGGACCTGCGCCCGTGGGGCGTCGTCCGCGTCCAGTTGCCGGTGCTCGACGGCATCGCCTTCACCTCGCACAACAGCGCCGCGGTGGTCGTCGCCGAGCCCGACGGCGGTGCCGCGCCCGACGACCTTGACGAGGCGGCAGAGATCGTCGCAGAACGGGCCGTCGCGCACATCTGTGAGCACTTCCTGGCCGGCAGCGACCCCGGTCTCTGCGTCGCCTGGGAGACGAACCCGGCGATCGCCTCGCTGATCTCGTTCGGCCGCTACGCGGCCGCCCGCGTGGTCACCCAGGCCGAGGCCGAGGCGGCGGCGCAGGGCGTGCGCCTCTCGGGCCACGGCGGGACGTGCGACGGCATCATCGGCGCGGCCGCCGCCGTCGGGCTGGTGGCCCACGGCTGGGGCGGACGGCTCATAGAGTACCGCTGGGACGGAGGAGGGTTGCGGGACATGCCCGACCCGGTGCCGGTCGCCGATCTCGAGCGGGCCGGCATCACGGTCGTGTCGATCGACCGCGACGCGCCGTTGCCGGCGCCGTTCCACAGCGTGCAACATGGAGGCTGGTTGCGGCCGCGTCTGTGGGGGCACGCGCCGGTCCTGCCTGTGCGAAGGGCCGCCGCCGACCGCGACGACGCCTGGGTCGCCGTCGGTCCGCGCAGCCGAAGCACGGCGGAGCATCCCGCCGAGACCTCCCCATCTCATGCCCCGGCCGGGGACGACCACGGAGCGCTGTGACGATGGACTTCTCGAGCTTCGCCAACGACATCGAGCAGGCGATCTACTACGCCTCGCGCATCCTCCTGTACCCCGTCCTCATCGCCGCGCTGGCCTGCCTCATCTGGGTCGTCGTCGAGCTCGGCTGGTTCGCCTACGAGGTGTACCTCCGCGTGCGGTACCGCGACCTCGACGAGATCGAGAGCCGCGCGGTCCGGGCGAGACGGGCGCTCGAGCAGGGGCGACCGACCCAGGCATACGAGCTGCTGCAGGAGAACAGGTACTCCCTGGTCGTGGCGAAGTTCATCCACCGCCTCATCCGCTCCTACCAGATGCAGGAGTCGCCGGCCAGGCCGCTCAAGCTGCTGCAGGAGTCGGAGTTCTCGACGATGCGACGGCTCGAGAAGACGCGCATCCTCGTCCGGGTAGGACCGATGCTGGGCCTCATGGGAACGCTGATCCCGCTCGCCCCCGCGCTCACCGGCCTGGCCAAGGGCGATACGCAGACGCTCGCCGAGAACCTCACCATCGCCTTCTCGGTGACGGTCCTCGGCCTCCTCATCGGCGGCGTGGCCTTCGTGGTCAGCATCGTCCGCGACCGCATGTACGCCCAGGACATCTCGGACCTCGAGTACATGCTCGAGGTCCTCCACGGCGCCGGACCGAGAGCCGGGACGGGCGATACTCCGGCGGGGAAACGCGGCCCCGCCGTGGCAACGGCCGAGGAGGAGGCGACGGAGGCATGACGCCGACCATCGACCGCAGCCGGCTCGAGAGCATGCGCGACGAGGTCGAGGAGCCGCTCTCGTCGGGGCTGCGTTACATGCACCGCCGGCGCGTCGACCGCAGCGACCGCAACGGTGACCCGCTCGACGGCATCGTCAATCTCTTCGACGTCGCCATCGTCCTGGCGGTCGCGTTCCTCCTGGCGGCGCTCACGAGCATCGGCCTCTCCGACCTGCTCTCCGACGAAGACGTCACCGTCGTGACGAACCCCGGCCAGCCGGACATGAGCGTGGTGTTCAAGCGCGGCGACGAGATCCAGCGGCTGGAGCTCGACCCGGAGGACGAAGCAAGCGGCGTCGGCGAGCTCATCGGCCGCTTCTACAAGCTCGAGGACGGCACGACGGTCTACGTGCCGGCCGAGGAGACGCCGCCCGAGGGGGGGACGTCTGAAGAGCAGCCGCCGGAGCAGCCGGCCCGGGAGCCGACCGCCTCACCCTGACGGCGTCAACCGGCGCCGAGCAGCTCGTCGTCCGCGACGTCGCGGACGACCCGGGCCGGGACGCCCATCACGACCTTCTTCGGCGGCGCGTCGCGGGTGACGACCGCGCCGGCGGCGACGAACGTCTCCTCACCGATCTCCACGCCGGGGCAGAGCACGACCCCGCCGCCGACCCGGGCGCCGCGACGGATGGTCGGACCCTTGATCAGCTCGTGACGCCGCTCGGTGCGGCCCATGAAGTTGTCGTTGGTCGTCTGCACACACGGCGCGATGAACACGTGATCGGCGATGTCCATGTACGCCGTGATGTAGGCGTTCGACTGGACCTTGCTGAAGTCGCCGATGGAAGTGTCGTTCTCCACGCAGGTGCCGCGTCCGATGACCACGCGCTCGCCAAGACGGCAGCGCTCGCGGACGCTGGCCAGGTCGCCGATGATGCAGCCCGGGCCCAGGTCGGCGCCGCGGTAGACGATGGCGCCGGTGCAGACGACCGTGCCGGCACCGAGGCACAGCGGCGGCAGCTCCCCGCGCCCGGCCGTCGACGCGGGCGAGAGCGAGGGTACCTTGCCGAGGACGGCGTTGTCCTGGATGAAGCAGCCGTCGCCGATGACGGTGTCGTCGTGGACCACGACGTTGGCCCCGAACGTGACGTCGGCGCCGATCTCGACGCCGTCGCCCAGCAGCAGGTTCTGACCGCGGTCGGAGGGTCTCATCGCGTCTCCTCTCGGTCGCCGGGCGCGCGGCGGCGCCTCAGGCCGACAGCTCGTCGATGCGCACGGGGCGCCCGGCGTCGCGCAGCGACAGCTCCATCGCCTCGAGCACGCGCACCACGTTGAGACCGTCGTGACCGTCGCTGATCGGCGTCTCGCCGTCGCGGATGCACTGCAGGAAGTGCTCGCACTCGAGGCGCAGCGGCTCGTCGTTGGGGATGCGCGGGATGTGGATGTCGCCGAACCGCAGCGAGATGTACTCGCCGTACGACTCGTACTGGGCCTTGTAGGCGCCCTTGTCGTAGATCGTCACCTTGCGGTCGCTCTCCATGTCGTCGAACACCGCCATCTTGTCCGACCCGACCACCGTGACCTTGCGCGCCTTGTGCGGGTCGAGCCAGCTGACGTGCATGTGGCCGACCACGCCCGACGGGTATCTGATGTAGCCGAAGACGACGTCCTCGACGCCGGGCTGCAGGTAGCACTCGCCGTGGGCGCTGACTTCCATCGGGTCTTCGCCGGTCAGGTAGTTGAGCACGTAGACGTCGTGCGACCCCAGGCTCCACAGGGCGTTCTCGTCGGAGCGGACCTTGCCGAGGTTGAGCCGGTTCGAGTAGACGTAGTACGTCTGCCCGAGATCACCGGCGTCGATCAGGTCCTTCACGGTCCGCAGGGCCGGATGGTATTCGAGCAGATGACCCGACATGATCATGCGGCCGCGCTTCTCCGCGAGTGCCACAAGCTCCTCGGCGTCGGCGGCCTTCAGGGTCATCGGCTTCTCGATGAAAGCGTGCTTGCCGGCCTGCAGCACACGCTTGCCGACCTCGAAGTGCGAAGGGACCGACGTCGCCACGACCACGGCCTGGACCGAGTCGTCGGCGAGCACTTGGTCGAGGTCGTCGGTGACGACGGCCCGGGGGAACTGGGCCGCGGCTTTCGCCCGGTTCTCCTCGGTGAGATCGCAGGCGTAGGCGAGCTCGGCGTCGGGCAGCCGGTCGAAGTTGCGGGCGAGGTTCGGCCCCCAGTAGCCGAGGCCGATGACGGCCACGCGGATCGGTTCGCTCACGGTGCTCCCCTCGTCACAGCTTCCACACGGTCTCGGAGGCCGGCATGCCGGCGGTGGCGTTGCGGAGGTCGACGATCAGCGGGGCATGGGCGACGACCTCACCGTAGTCGATGCACGTATGGGCGGTCACGATGACCGCCACGTCCTGGGCGGCCAGGGTCTCCGCGACCAGGGCGACAGACTCGAGGTCGAAGTCGTCGAGACGGGCGACGTACGGATCGTGGTAGGAGACGTCCGCCCCGTGGCGCCGAAGCTGACGGATGACCTTGAGCGCCGGCGACTCCCGCAGGTCGTCGATGTCGCTCTTGTAGGCCACGCCCAGTACCAGCACACGGGCGCCGTTGAGGCTCTTGCCGCAGGTGTTGAGGGCCCGGTGCAGCTTCTCCACGCAGAAGTACGGCATGTTCTCGTTGACTTTGCCGGCCAGCTCGATGAACTCCGTCCAGAAGTCGTACTCGCGCGCCTTCCAGGAGAGGTAGAAGGGATCGATCGGGATGCAGTGGCCGCCCAGGCCAGGTCCGGGCTGGAACTTCATGAACCCGAACGGCTTGGTCGCCGCCGCGTCGATGACTTCCCACACATTGACGTCCATGCGGTCACAGAGCATGGCGAGCTCGTTCACCAGGGCGATGTTCACGCTGCGGAAGATGTTCTCCAGCAGTTTGGTCATCTCGGCGACCTCCGGCGAAGACACCGGGACGAGCCGGTCGATCGCCGCTCCGTACACCTCCAGCGCCCGCGCGGTGCAGACCTCCGTGAGCCCGCCGACCACCTTGGGAGTCGTCTTCGTCGTGAAGTCTGTGCGGCCGGGGTCGACCCGCTCCGGCGAGAAGGCGAGGTGGAAGCCGGCCCCCGGCTCGAGACCCGAGCCGTCGGCGAGGATCGGTGCCAGGACCTCCCGGGTGGTCCCCGGGTACGTCGTGCTCTCGAGCGTGACGAGCTGGCCGGACTGCAGATGCGGGGCCAGTTCGGCCGCCGCCTCGCGGACGATCTGCAGGTCCGGCTCGCGGTTGGCGTTCAGCGGCGTCGGGAGACAGATGATGACCGCGTCGCACCCCTCAACGGCCGCGTAGTCGGCGGTCGCGGTCACGAGGCCGTCGGCGACCACCCGCTCCAGGTCGGACGAGGGCACGTCGCGGATGTAGCTGTCGCCGTCCTCGATCTGACGGCAACGCCCCTCGTCGGCGTCGATCCCGACGACCGGCACGCCGGCCTCGGCGAACACCATGGCCAACGGGAGCCCGACGTATCCAAGGCCGATGACCGCTACCTTCACTGGGATGACTCCTTGTTCGACGATCGCCGCCGCGGCCGCACCGGCCGTTCGTGGGCAGACCGGCGGGATTGTATCCCATACGCGCGCGAGACGCGGCTGCACCGACGGGCCGCCGCGGCCGGGGAGGACGGGATCAGCGCCCGGGACGCGTCAACCTTCACCCAGGTGGCCGGCCACGACCGCCGCGATCCGCTCCCCGGCCCGCCCGTCGCCGTAGCAGTCGGGGTGCTCGCGGCCCGGCTCGGCGGCGGCCAGTGCGGCGCTCAGCGCGGAGCCGTCGGCGTCGACCAGCACGTTCCATCCGTACTCGACGGTCTCGACCCATTCGGTCGTGTCGCGCATCGTGACGCAGGGCGTGTCTAGGAAGAAGGCCTCCTTCTGCATGCCGCCGGAGTCGGTGGCGACGACGCGCGCGTTGCGGACGAGGGCCAGCGACTCGAAGTAGCCGACCGGCGGGACCACTCTGACCGACTCCGGCAGGCCCGCCAGGAGGTCGGCGCTCTCGAGCGTGCGTCTCGTGCGCGGGTGGACGGCGAACACGACCGGCTCGGAGGACTGCGCGAGCGTCCGCACGATGGCCTGCAGCCGCTCCGGGTCGTCGGCGTTGGCGGGACGATGCACGGTGGCGAAGATGTAGGCGCCCGGCTCGACCTCGAAGCGGCTCAGCGCCGTACCCTCCACCTCGGGGGTGAGCGCCATGAGCGCGAGGTCGTACATGACGTCACCCACCATGTGCACGCCGTCGGTGATGCCCTCGGCCTCCAGGTTCACGACCGCCGTCGTGGTCGGACAGAAGAGGAGCGCGGCCAGACGGTCCGTGAGGACCCGGTTCACCTCCTCCGGCATGCGACGGTCGTAGGACCTCAGCCCCGCCTCCACGTGAGCGACCGGGACGTGGAGCTTGACCGCCGCCAGGCCGGCGGCGAGCGTCGAGTTCGTGTCGCCGTAGACCAGCACCAGGTCCGGCCGGCGCTCCGCGATCGCCCGCTCGACGCCGACGAGGATGCGGCCGGTCTGCTCTGCGTGCGATCCCGACCCCACCCCCAGGGCGATGTCGGGCTTCCGCAACTCCAACTGCTCGTAGAAGACCCCGGCCAGCTCGTGGTCGTAGTGCTGGCCGGTGTCGAGCAGGACCTCGTCGGCGACGGCCCGCAGATGCGGCGACACGGCGGCGCACTTGATGTACTGCGGGCGGTTGCCGACGACGGTGAGGACGGTGGGGGAGGCCATGGCCGCATTCTAGCGGACCCGCTGTGGTAGCGTTCCGACCGATGAGCACGTGAACGAGGTCCCCTCACAGCATCCCGGCGACGACGCCGTCCCGGACGTCGGCCAGCGGCTGGCGGCCTGCCTGAGCAGCAGCCGTCTGTTCTCGCTCGACCCCGACCACGTGCTCAGGGAGACGGCGGCGACGGTCGCCGAGCTGCTGCCCGGTGCGCAGGTGAGCATGATCGCCCTCACGCGGCCGGGCGCCGCCACTCCGGAGCTCGACGAGCAGCGACGCCGTCTCCTCGGGTCGGCCCGCGACACCCGTGCCACGTCGTGCAGCGACGACCGTTCGACGGCGGTCGTGCCCCTCATGGTCCGCCGATCCGAGGCTTCGCCCTCGACGGGGACCGCGGCGGTCCACAACAAGGTCGTCGGCGCCGCCGTCATCGACGGGGGCAGGCCGCTCCCGCGCACCTCGCTGGCGCTCGTCGAGCTGCTCGCCGACCGCGCCGCGGTGGCGCTTGAGCACGCCGTCCTCTACGAGACCCAGGCGCGCATCGCCCAGCAGCTCCAGCGCCGCGTCATGCCCATCGACCCCCCGCACATCGACGGCCTCGAGATCGGGGTCCTGTTCCGTTCCCACACCGACGGGGCCATGATCGGCGGCGACTTCGTCGACTTCGTGTCGCTCAGTCCCAACCAGGTGGCCGTGACGGTCGGCGACGTGTCGGGGAAGGGCATCGGAGCGGCGGCGGGGACCGTCATCGTGAAGTACGCGCTGCGGGCCATCATCACCACGCTCAGCTGGCCGACGTGGCCGGGAGAGGCGCTGCGCGACCTCCACAACGCCCTCCAGGACCAGCTCGACGAGACCGCCTTCGCGACGGTCGTCCTGGGACTGGTCGACGTCGGACGGCGGACGCTCAGCGTGGCCAGCGCCGGCCACCCGGCGCCGATCATCGTCCGCGGCGACTCGGCCGCGCCGCCTCTGGTGCTCAACGCGCCGGCCATCGCCCTCACCGACTTCTCGGAGCTCGACGCGTTCCCCACCGAGCGGCTGGACCTCGAGCCGGGCGACCTGCTGTTCTTCTACACCGACGGGCTGGCCGAGCTGCGCGACCCCGACGGCGTCTTCTACGAAGAGCACGCCCTGCTGGAGGAGCTGCGCCGCTGCTCGGGCCGGCCGGCCGACAAGGTGGTCGAATGCGTCCACGCCCACGCGCTGTCGTTCAGCGCCCGGCCGCCACACGACGACATCGCGCTCATCGCGATCAGGTTCGTGGGCTGAGGCCGGACGGAGGACCGGAGGAGGTAGCCGGGGTCACCGCCTGACGCTGAGTCGTCTCCGCGTCTCGTGACGCTCCAGCCCCAGCTCGACGATGCGGTCCACCAGCTCCGCGTGACCGACCCCGGTCGCCTTCCACAGAAGCGGGAAGGCGCTCATGTGGGTCATCCCCGGGATCGTGTTGATCTCGTTGACGAGCACCTCGCCGCCGTCGTCAAGCACGAAGAAGTCGCAGCGTGCGTAGCCGGCGCAGTCCACCGCCGCGAACACCTCGACGGCCAGCGTCCGGATGCGGGCCGTCGTCCCCTCGTCCAGCGGCGCCGGGATGGTCAACGTCATCATGCCGTCCGTGTACTTCGACTCGTAGTCGTAGTACTCGTGCTTCGGCACGACCTCGCCGGGGACCGACGCCTTCGGCTGCGTGTTCCCGAGGACCGCGCACTCGACCTCTCTGCCGACGGCCGACTGCTCCACGATCACCTTGCGGTCGTAGCGGTACGCCAGCTCGAGCGCGGGGACGAGCTCCGAGCGATCGTGGGCCTTGGTCATGCCGACGCTCGACCCGAGGTTGGCGGGCTTGACGAACACCGGGTAGTCGAGACGCGCCTCGATGCGCGAGACGGCCGCCTCCGGATCGGCAGCTCCGTCGCGCTCCACGAGGTGACCGACCTGCGGCAGGCCGCGGTCGGCGAAGGCAGCCTTCATGAGCTCCTTGTCCATCCCGACCGCGCTGCCGAGGACGCCGGCACCCGCGTACGGGAGGTCGGCCATCTCCAGCAGTCCCTGGATGGTGCCGTCCTCCCCGTAGGTGCCGTGCAGTATGGGGAACGCGAAGTCGAGCGGGATGCGGCGCCCGTCGGTCGTCTCCAGGCCCGGTCGCGTGGGATCGGGCAGCAGGGCGACCGGCGTCGTGCCACAGGCATCCAGCCCCCCGGCCAGCGCCGCGTCGAGGTCGTCGGGGACCACCCAGGCGCCGTCGCGGCCGATCCCCACCGGGACGACCTCGTACTTCTCGCGGCGCAGGTGGTCGGCGACGAACCTCGCCGACGCGAGAGAGATCTCGTGCTCGGCCGAGCGGCCGCCGAAGATGAGGGCGATCCTGAGCATCGCCGGCTAGCTTACCTGCGCCCGCCGAGGAGCGGCAATCGCCACGAGGGACGCACGACCGATCGCCGCGGGCGAGGGACGCACGACCGATCGCCGCGGGCCCTCGACCCGCGTGCGGGCGGAGACCCTGGCCACCGGGGGAGAGTCGCGGCGGTGACGGGCCCGCGCTCGCCGGGCGCGGACGCTGGGGTAGGATGCCGGCATGGAGCTCCTCCCCCGCATGACCGCCCGAATGGTGGCCGGGACCATCCGCCTGGCCGGCGCCGGGCAGGCGAGCAGCCTTCCCGGCAAGGTCGTCAACCGCCTCTTCCCCGGCTACGCCCCGAGCCACGCCGCGAAGCTCACCGACGGCCTGGCGATCATCACCGGGACGAACGGCAAGACGACCACCGCCAACATGACGGCGCGCATCCTCGAGGATGACGGACGCGACATCGTCCACAACGCCGAGGGTGCCAATCTCATGTCCGGCATCGCCACCGCCTTCTCTCGCCACCCGGACGCCCGTTTCGGGCTCCTCGAGGTCGACGAGGCGGTCGCGCCCCAGGTCGCCCGCCGGCTGCGACGACCGGACATCGTGGTGCTGACGAACCTCTTCCGCGACCAGCTCGACCGGTACGGTGAGGTCGACCGGCTGGCGGCGGGCTGGCTCGAGATGTTCGCCGACCTCCCGGCCACCCGGCTGGTAGCGAACGCCGACGACCCTCTGGTGGCTCACGTCGCGCTCGAGTCGGGTCTCGAGGTCACGTTCTTCGGCGTCGAAGGGGTACAGACCGACGCCCGCTACGAGGTCAGCGACGTCACCGTCTGCCCTCGCTGTTCCACCATGCTCGAGTACGACGCCCGCTGGCTCTCGCAGCTCGGCGACTACCGCTGCCCGTCGTGCGGCTTCTCGCGACCGCCGCGCGACCTGTGGGCCGACATGGCCTCGGCGCTCGACGGCGGCCCGGTCCAGCTCCACGGCCGCTCGGAGGCGCCGCTCACCCTCCTGGTCCCCGGCCTCCACAACGTCTACAACGCCCTCGGCGCGCTGGCGACCTCCCTCGATCTCGGGGTGTCGGGCAGCGCCGCGCTGGCGAGCCTGCGGCGGTACCAGCCGGTCTTCGGCCGCTGGAGCAGCGTGCGGCGCGGCGCGACCGAGGTCCGCGTGAACCTCGCCAAGAACCCCGCAGGGCTCAACCAGTCGCTGCGCACGCTCGGCACGGTGCCCGCACCCCGCGCCCTGGTGCTCATCCTCAACGACAACATCGCCGACGGCCGGGATATCTCCTGGATCTGGGATGTCGACATGGAGGACCTGCTGCCGGAGGCGGAGGCCCTCTTCACGACGGGGACCCGCCGTCATGAGATGGCGCTGCGCCTCAACTACGCCGGCGTGCCTGCGGACAGGATCGAGACCGTCGGCTCGCTGGCCGAGGCCCTGGAGGCGCTCGAGGCCCGTGGTCACCGGCGGGTCTTCGTCCTGCCGACCTACACGGCGCTCAAGGAGGTCCGCCGCACCCTCATGTCGTGGCAGCCGGTGGACCAGGCCGCGTCGTCGGCCGGTGGCGGCGCGGAGGACCGGGGCCCGGCCGGTAGCGATCCGAGGGCGGGCGCAGCGGCCGTCGGCGACGCCACTCGCGCTCGCCGGGCGCCGCTCGGGCGCCGCATCGTCGCCGTCCATCTCTATCCGACGACCATGAACACCTACGGCGACCGCGGGAACGTCGCCGCCCTCACCACGCGCGCCCGTCGGCGCGGCATCGACCTCGTGTGGCATCCGGTCGAGCTCGGCGAGCAGGCCCCGGAGGGGCCCGACCTGGTCTTCATGGGCGGCGGACAGGACCGGGTCCAGCACTCGGTGGCCACCGATCTAGCGGAACGCCGCGAGTGGCTCCGGCACACCGTCGACGGCGGCGGCGTCCTGTTCGCGGTGTGCGCCGGGCTGCAGCTGCTCGGCCGCCGCTACGTGGCCGCCGACGGCAGCGAGCTGGCCGGCCTCGGCCTGGTCGACATGGAGACCATCGCGGCGAAGCCCGGCGAGTGGCGGCTCATCGGCAACGTCGTCGCCGAGGTGCCGAGCCCCGACGGGCCGAACATCCTGGCGGGCTTCGAGAACCACGGCGGCCGGACCTACCTCGGGGACGTCCGGCCGCTCGGCCGCGTGCTGTGCGGCCGTGGCAACAACGGCCGCGACGGCGGGGAGGGCGTCCGCGACGGCACGCTCCTCGCGACGTACCTGCACGGCCCCGTGCTGCCCAAGAACGCCTGGCTCACCGACGAGCTGCTCCGGATGGCCCTGCGCCACGCGGGAGACGACGACCCGCTGCCGCCGCTCGACGACTCGTTCGAGGACGCCGCCCGCGCGGAGGCTGTGGCGGCGGGGCGCAGGGAGCACGCGCAACGCGACAACGTCTGCCGCCGCCTGCTCACCCACGGACCGTTCCGCCGCTCCTCCGGCTGACGACGGGAACGGCCGGGGTCAGAGGTCCGACCGGGCGAGCAGCGCCGCGATCGCGTCCTGCGCCTGCCGCGCCTGCCAGGTCGGGAGGAACGCCCCGTTCATCATGACCACGAACACGACGCCCTCGCGCCCGCGGGTCGTCACGTAGCCCGAGAGACAGCTGGAGATGCTGAGTGTCCCGGTCTTGGCGTGGACGTTGGCCGCCGCGGCCGTGCCCCGCATGCGTTGACGGAGCGTGCCGCTGCGGCCGGCGACGGCCAGCGAGCTCCAATAGGAGTCGAAGTCCAGCCGCCCGCTCATCGTCACGAGGAGACGGGTCACGGCAAGTGGCGACATCTGGTTCAGGTAGCTCAGCCCGGAGCCGTCGCGGATCCTGATCTCCCGGCTCGACGCCCCCGCGCCGATGAGGAACTGGCGCACGACCGCGGCGCCGTCCGCCGTCGTGCCCCGGGAACGGACCTTGCGGCCGAGCCCCTTGATGACCATCTCGGCGATGGTGTTGTCGCTCGGCTTGTTCATGAGGGAGAGGACTCGCCAGAGCGGCGCCGAGTGCTCGGTCGCGACGACGGTCGCGCTCCCCGGCGTCGTCGCGATCCTGACCCCGCCGTCGACCTGCACCCCGTTCGCCCGCAGCGCCGTGCGGAACGCCCTCGCCGCGTGGAGCGCCGGCTGCGAGACACGTCGGCCGCCGGAGTATCCCTGGTCGACGGCCACGGCCGACAGCGGCCCGCAGAAGGCGGTCATCCCCGTGCGCCACGAGGACACGGTCCGCTGGCGGTCGAAGTAGCTCTCGTCGCCGACGATGCGACCGGTCACCCGGCGGATGCCCGCCTTCCGCACCGCCGCCGCCAGCCGCCCGAGACTCGCCGTCTTCACGCCGAACACCCGCCGCTGGTAGCTGCTGGTCGACAGGGTCGGATCGCCGTAGCCCTTGAGGTAGAGGTCGCCGTGGACCACCCCGTTGTCATCCGGACCCGCCCCGGTCACCAGTACCTCGGTGCGGAACCGGTGGTCGGCGCCCCAGTAGTGCAGGGCGGCGGCGGCGGTCGCCAGTTTCTGGTTCGAGGCCGGCGTCATGACCCGGTGGAGATTGCGGTAGTAGACCATCCTCCCGGTCTCGAGGTTCCAGACCGAGACCGCCGACCGGGAGCCGCCCATCCCGTAGCGCGACAACGTCGACGAGATGCGTGAGCCGAGCGACGCGGCCTCGGCGGCCGCCGGGAGCGCGATCGAGAGCACCACGGCCGCCAGCACGACGCCGACCCAGACGCGCAGACGGCCGTGGCCGCGCGCACGCCCGCACGTCGTCGCAGCAGACACCCTCATCACGTCGCCGCCCCCCTGGCGATCAGCGCCGCGGTCACCCCGGCGCCGATCCCGTTGTCGATGTTGACGACCACCAGGCCGGGCACGCAGCTCTGCAGCATGCCCATGAGCGCCGCCTCGCCGCGGCCGCCGAAGCCGTAACCGACGGACGTCGGCAGCCCGATCACCGGCACGTCGACCAGGCCGGCGACGACACTCGGCAGCGCTCCCTCCATGCCGGCGGCGACGACGACGGCGCCGACCTCGGCACTGTCCATCGCCGCCAGAGGCTCGCTCAGGCGATGGAGCCCGGCGACGCCGACGTCGTAGGCCGTCACCACCGCGACGCCCATCTCGGAGGCGATGGCGGCCGCCTCCTCGGCGCGCGCCACATCCCCGGTGCCGGCGGCGAAGACCCCGACGGCTCCCTTGACCTCCGGTGGCTCGTAGGCCGATCCGTGCACGATGAGGACGCGCGCGCGCTCGTCGTAGGCCGTCTCGCCGAGGCCGGCCGCCTTCACCATCCCGGCCTGCTCGGGCGTCGCCGCGCTGCAGAACGCGGCCCCGGTCCGTGCAACGAACACCTCGACGATCGCGACGAGCTCGCCCGCCGACTTGGCCCCCGCGTACACGACTTCCGGGACGCCGGTCCGGACGTTCCGGCCGAGATCGAGGCGGGCATAATCCCCGACACAGGCGATGCCGTACCGGGCGAGACGCTCCCGGGCGGAATCGGGCGACATGGTGCCGGCGGCGACGTCGTGAAGCACTTCATCGAGCGTGTCCGGGGCGCGATCGGTGCGGTCGTCGGCACTCATGCGACGCGGTGATGATTCATCATCTGGTGCGGCCTCGCCGATGTGAGAGTGAAGGTAACGCATCCGCTTCGCGGAATAGGCGAAAGTCGAGTATCCTTTTGCGTCACGACGCACGCGCCGCAGTGGCGCGCCGTCCAGGAGTTTCTACCAGATGGATCAGCCGCCCGCTACACGGTCAGAACGGACAGTCTACAGATCGCCGCAGCCTGAGCCGCCGCGAAAGCGGCGGACGTCGCTGTGGATCATCATCGGTCTCGTGGTCGTCGCCGTCATCGCGACTGCCGCGTGGCAGTTCACCACCGCGCCCAGCATCGGCGCCGTGTCTCCGAAGCCCGGGACCCACACCAGCAAGGGCACCGTGCCCATCGAGATCGCAGTCAAGGGCATGTCGACCCTCAAGGACGTCACGGTGCGGATCGACGGCAAGAACGTGACCGACAAGGTCGAGTTCGGGACGGACCATCTCACCTACACCGCCGCCGACCTGCGCGACGGTACCCACACCATCACCCTCACCGCGGGCAGCTCGAACCTTTACCGGAACTCGATCGAGCAGACCTGGAAGTTCACGGTCGACACGAAGGAACCGAAGCTCCACTGGGCCGAGCCCCAGGCCGGCTCGATCCTCACGACCACGTCGTTCGAGATCAGTGGGGAGACGGACCCCAGAGCGCTGGTCACCCTGCCCGACGTCTCGGGCAGGCCGCAGGTACGCGCCGACGACGAGGGGACGTTCACGCTCCCGCTCACCCTGCCTGACGGCTCCTATCGCCTCAAGATGGTGGTCCGCGACGCGGCCGGCAACGAGAAGAAGGTGACCCGCAAGGTCGGTATCGACACCCACGGCCCGCTGATCACCGTCGCCAAGGCCAAGATCGTGAAGGACCCCGACGCGACCATGAAGGTAGGCGTCTACGACCCCGGCGTGAAGCCGGTCCTCAAGGTCGAGGTCGACGGCGACCAGGTCTTCGACCAGAAGGTCGGGAAAGTCACCGATATCACTCTCGGCCCGCTCACCGACGGCTACCATCGGGTCGTCTACACCGCCACCGACGCCGCCGGTCACACGGCTCGCCACGTCCAGGAGTTCGTCGTCGACAGCAGCGAGAAGCTCGGCGAGGCCTCCCTCTCGCTGGGCGCCGTCGGCGAAGACGTCAAGGAGCTCCAGCAGCTGCTCAAGACCAACAAGGTCTACAAGTACGGCATCAGCGGCGTGTTCACCGAGGGCACCAAGGCAGCCGTCGAGCGCTTCCAGAAGCGCAACGGACAGACCGTCGACGGGGTCGCCGGGCCGGACGTCATCGCCGCCCTCAACGGCCGCATCCTCGTCGACCAGTCCGAGCACAAGCTCTACTTCTACGAGAAGGGCAAGCTCAAGAAGACGTACCCGGTCGCCGTCGGTCAGCCGGCGTGGCCGACGCCCAACGGCACCTTCGAGGTCGTCGTGATGGCGAAGAACCCGACGTGGATCCCGCCCGACTCGCCGTGGGCCAGAGGCCTTGAGCCCATCCCGCCGGGCGCCGGCAACCCGCTGGGCACGCGCTGGATCGGCACGAGCGCTTCGGGCATCGGCATCCACGGCACACCGGCGAGCTACTCGATCGGCACCTCGGCGTCGCACGGCTGCATCCGGATGTACATCCCCGACGTCGAGGAGCTCTACGAGTGGGTCGACGTCGGCATGCCGGTCATCATCCGCCCGTGACCCGCTGAGGGAACCTCGCCGCAGGTCCTCCTCATCTTCCTGTCGTCACTCCTGATCGCCTACTCGGGCGCCCTCATGCCCGGACCGATGCTGGCCGTCGTCCTGGCCGAGAGCCCGCGGCAGGGGGTCCGTACCGGCCCGCTGGCCGTGCTCGGTCACGGTCTGCTGGAACTGGCGCTGCTGGCTGCCATCGTCGTCGGCCTGGGGCCGCTGCTGGAAGACCCGACAGTGCGCACGACGGTCGCGCTCGTCGGCGGCGCCATGCTCCTGTGGACCGCGGTCTCGATGCTCCGCTTCGTGGCCCGCAACCGCGACGGCGTCGACTGGCGCGGGGACGAACGGAGGGGGAGCGGCTGGCGCACCGTCTTCGCCGGCGCGTGGACGAGTCTGGCCAACCCCTACTTCGTCATCTGGTGGGCGACCATCGGTCTGGGCCTGCTCACGAAGGCCTACGCACTCGGCGTGGCGGGACTGGTGGCCTTCTACCTGGGCCACATCCTCGGCGACCTGACGTGGTACACAGCCGTCAGCGGCGCCGTCTCCGCCGGCCGACGCCTCCTCACCCCGCGTCGCTACCTCATGCTGCTGGGAGCCTCCGCGACGCTGCTCGTCGCGATGGCGGTCTGGTTCATAGTCTCGGGGCTGCGCGGCATCGAGTAGCGCCGCCGGCCGCGGCCCCCACCGGGGAGTGAAGCCAGACGTAGCCCCACGGGGAGCGACGCCGGCAGCGCCCCTCAGACGTTCCGGAGACGCTCGACGAGAGCGTCCAGCTCGCGTTCCGCGTCGTCGCCGAGCGGCAGCGGTGTGTGCGCGGCGAGCAGTTCATCCGCCTTCTCGCCGGCCTCGGCCACCACGTCGGGCCTGCCGGCCGACTCGTACGCCTCCCAGGAGTCGCGGAAGCCCAAGCCCGGCAGCCACCACTCGCCGTCGCGGATGTTGCGGCGGGTCGACGACCGGCCGAGGAAGGTACCCCCGGGCCCCACGCCCTCGATCTCGTCGTCCAGCCAGCGCTCGTCGGCGGAGTCGACGCCCTCCATGGCGCGCCGTGAGAGCCGGAAGACCTCCACGTCGAGGATGAACTGCTCGCGGCAGTAGACAGTCGCCCCGGCGAGCAGCCCCGGGCCCACCTGGATGTCGGGCCAGGAGAGCGCCGTCAGCAACGCCGTAGCGCTCTTCTCGTACGCCGCCTGCACGCCGGGCTCGTACTGGTCGGTGCCGCCGCCGGAGGCCTCGACAGGCAGTCCGTAGTGCCGCGCCATCTCGGTCGCGGCGGCGTTCATGACCGACCCCTCGATGGCCCCGGCGTAGTACCGGCCGGTGCGCGGCTCCATCACGGCCGTGACCGGAGCGTAGATGAACGGCGCCCCCGGGTCGGCGGCCTGGACGAGACAGAGCGTGCTGAGCGTCTCCGCGTTGCAGAGCGCCAGCGTCGAGACGAGGCTACCGGGGGCCGTCGCTCCCATCAGCGGCATCGGCATCGCCGCGACCGGGATGTCCCAGCCCCGCAGACCCAGCCACGCGTCGATGTGCAGCCCCTCCAGGACCAGCGGCGAGGCGGGGGTCATCAGGTAGGAGAACGGGTGCCGACGGCGCACGGCATCGCGGCCGCCGAGCGCGACCTCCAGCACCTCGAGCAGTACCGGCGCCGCCGCCGGCGCGTCGAACGAGTCCTGCACATGCTTCGTGAAGTGACGTGTCGTGGCGATGAAGTACTCGGCGTAGTCTGCCGGCGACAGCTCGGAGCGGTCGGTGTCGACCATCGACCAGTAGCAGCCGATGTCGTCGATGGCGTCCTGCAGCAGGGTCGACTCGACCCAGTCGTCCTCCGTGGGCAGCCGCACGCCGCCCAGCTCACGGTCGTAGACCCTGGTCGCGCCGCCGTCCGCCAGAAGCGTGAACTCCCCCGCGTTCATCGGCAGCTCGAACCCCGGCCGGCGGCCGCCGAGCGAGAACTCCTTCGGCGCCGACTGGAGCGACGCGTCGAGCACCGCGCACGGGATGCGTACCCGGTCGCCCGCGTCGAGGGTCGCTCCGGCGTCGCACAGGAGAGCCCGTCCGCGCTCGCTGTCGACACGCACCCCCACGCGCTCGAGGAGGTCGACCGTGTGCTCGTGGATCTGCTCTCGTTCGCTCTCGGAGAGATAGCGCAGCCGGCTCCGCATCAGATGACCACCTTCCTGCCTCCAGGGGACAGGTCGGATTATCCTCCGCCGTCCGACCACCACGCCAGAGCCGGTTCTTGTCCAAACCCGCTCTTCCCGCACCGCTCATCGTCCAAGCAGCCGCCGCGCGGCGGCCCGGTCGCCGACCGAGAGCTTCCGGCAGACGGCCCGGACGTGCGACCGCACCGTCGTGCGGCTCACCACGAGCCGATCGGCGATCTCCGCGTCGGTGAACCGCGCCAGCAGCAGCGCCAGGACGTCGACCTCCCGCACGGTGAGCCCGAACCGGTCGACCCGCGTCGGCCACACGACGGGGACGAAACGGTCGCCGTCGTCTCCCGGGACCAGGACGGCGACCGCGTCGGCGCATCCGTGCGCCAGGTGCAGCTCGGCGGTGAGACGATCGCGGACCGTGTACAGCACAGTGCAGGGTTCGAGCCGCCGTGACGAGGCTCGCGGCGACGCCTGCGCCACGGCCCGCAGCGGACAGGCCGCCACCGCCTCCAGCCCGTGCACGCCGACCAGCCGCAGCCGGCCCGGCAGCGCATCGTCCGGCGACACGCCGTCCGGTCGGCCGCGGGCGACGTCCGAACGAGACCGTGGCAGCCCGCCGGATAGCCCCGTCAGCGTCACTGCGGCCGCCACCGCCGAGCGCCGGACGAGCGGATCGTCCTCGACGATCCGCACCCCCCGAGGAATGCATCCCCATGGGCCTTTCAAAGTGGTACTGTTGGCGTCACTCAACACGCGGCCGTCAAGGAGGGGCGCGATGCCGATCATCGAGGAGGCCATCGTCCTGGACATCCCGGCAGACCTCGCACTGAGCGAGTGGGATGACTTCATCTACCGACGCCTCATCGGCCACTACTCGATCGGCCAGCGGGCCATCGAGTGGAAGGCCGTCGACGATGCCGAAGAGGCCGGCAACGTGTGGTTCACGGACGTCGACGGTGATCACTGCAAAGTGGTGCTTCGCATCGACTACGACCCCTCCGAGCTCGCGGAGGGCCAGGAGGATCCGGAGGCGGCCATGCGCGCGGCGCTCGTCGAAGACCTCGAGAAGTTCAAGGCCTTCGCCGAGGACACCGCCAAGGGCGACTGGGTCGACGCCGACAGGGACGTCTGACCGCGCCGGCCGGCCGCACGCCGGCGCACAGGGATCGAGTCTCGGGGACACTGCGGTAGCCACGCTCCCGACGATAGCCGTTGGGCGCACGAGCGCCTAGCACCCACAGGTGACACCGCGCCCGGACGGCGGACGCGTGCGTCCGCCGTCCGGGCGGCTGGGACGGCGTTCGCATGGGCCGAGTCATCAGGCCCACGACTGGAGGACGGGCCATGATAGAGCGACTGGCAGCACTGCCGATGGTGGGCGACGAGGCACGCCCGTTCGCGATCTCGCCGGACGGCCGCACGGTCGCCTTCCAGTGGTATCGCGACGGCGACTGGCAGATCTTCCTGCTCGACGTGCAGGGCGACGGCGAGCCCGTCCGGGCGGCCCGCGTCGACGACGCCTGCTGGTGCCCCCTCTACTCACCGGACGGCCGCTTCCTCTACTTCGCCCGCGACGACGGCGGATCCGAGCGGTTCGACGTGTATCGCCTGCCGCTCGAAGGAGGCAGGCCGGCCGGAGAACCCGAGAACCTCATGCCGGACACCCCGGAGCTCTCTCCCGTCCCCGACTTCGACCTCTCACCAGACGGGCAGACCCTGACCCTCGCCGTCGACCACGGCATCAGCTACGCCGCGGCGACACTGCCGGCGACGCCGTCGCCCGGCGCCACCGGCCTGCGCATCCTTGCCGACCACTACTTCAACGACTGGACGCCCCGCTGGTCGCCCGACGGGCGCCGGCTCGCCTTCCACACCGACACCCACGGCCAGGACTCCGCCGTGTTCGTCTACGACCTGTCCAAAGAGACCTCCCAGATCGTCGGCGGCGACGAGGCGCCGATCCAGGGCATGCTTGCGTTCTCGGGGCCGGTCTGGGCTCCGGACGGGCGCCGGCTCGCCTTCCACGGCGGCCCCTTCGAGCACAGCGCCATCGGCGTCTACGACGTCGAGGCACAGAGCGTCGGCTGGGCGTGGGCCGGCGACGCCGACGCCCATGGCGCGACCTGGTCGCCCGACGGACGCGCGCTCGTCTTCCTGCTCGACGAGGGCGTGGAGACGAGCCTGTGGCACGTCGACCTGGTGACCCAGCGGCCGCGCTGCCTGAGCCGGGCGACCGGCAACCACTACGCACCGCAGTTCCTCCCCGACGGACAGGCGGTGCTCGTCTGCCACAGCGCCCCGCACCGGCCGACCGAGCTGCTGCGGGTGCCGCTCGACGACGAAAAGGACGTCGCGCAGCTGACGGACGGGACCCCGGACGACCTGAAGGACCACCCCTTCGTGTCGGGCCGGCTCGTGTGGTTCACCAGCCGTGACCATCTCGCCCAGGTGCCGGGCCTGCTCTGCGAGCCCGACGACCCCGACGGCTCGGCGGTCGTCATGCCTCACGGCGGCCCCACGTGGCACCACTCGAACGAGTGGGACCCGCTGCGGCAGGCGTTCCTCGCCGCCGGCTGCGCGACCATCAGCCCCAACTTCCGCGGCTCCGACGGGTACGGCCGCACATGGCAGCTCGCCAACCGCTTCATGATGGGCTACGGCGACCTCTGGGACACGGTCGCCGCCCATGACTTCCTCGTCGGCCTCGGCTACGACCCGCGGCGCATCGCCGTCACCGGGCGCAGCTACGGCGGCTTCATGACGATGGCCTGCCTCACCTACTTCCCCGAGCTCTGGGCGTGCGGCGTGGCCGGCGTGCCGTTCTTCGACTGGATCGACGCCCAGAAGGACCCGGCGATCCGCGACGACCTGGTCTGGTGGGACCGCGAGAACAACGGCGACCCCGAGAAGGACCGCGACCGTTTCATCGACCGGTCGCCGTTCTACCACCTGGAGCGCATCACCGCCCCGGTGCTGCTCATCGGCGGAGAGAACGACCCCCGCTGTCCTCCGACGCAGATCGCCGAGGTCGTGCGCCAGTTGACCGCCCGGGGCGTGGAGTGCGAGTCGGTCGTGTACCCGGGCGAGGGCCACGGCATCACGAGCTTCGAGAACCATCTCGACTACGACACGAGGACGGTCGACTTCATCCTGCGGCACGTGCGCGCCGACTGGCCGTGAGGCAGAGCGACGCCGGACCGGGCACTGTACCGCCGGGCGGCACGTCGCGGTTCGTTTTCACGTAGACTGGGGGCCGGTCCCCCGCGCGCCTTCGGGGCCGCCTTCGGTGGGGTGAGACGGCACAGCAGGAGAGCGCCATGAACGTACGCGTCCACGTGACTCCCAAGCAGGGCATCCTCGACCCCCAGGGCGCGACCGTCGAGCGGGCGCTGCCGGCGCTCGGGTTCCAGGGCGTCTCCGACGTCCGCATCGGCCGCTTCATCGAGCTGCGCCTCGAGATGCCGGACGGCGCCACCCGCGCCGACGCGCAGGCCCTCGTCGACGACATGTGCCGCAAGCTGCTCGCCAACCCGATCATCGAGGACTACACCTTCACCCTCGATGAGGGGGAGTGAGGCGGCAGATGGCTCACGCGAGCGAGCGCGACCCGGCCCCGGTCCGCTTCGGCCTCATCGTCTTCCCCGGGTCGAACTGCGACACCGACGCGTTCCGGGCCGTCTCCACGTTCCCCGGCGCCACCGCGCGCTACCTCTGGCACAAGGACACCCGCATCGACGACGTCGACGCCGTCGTGCTGCCCGGCGGCTTCTCCTACGGCGACTACCTGCGCTGCGGCGCCATCGCCCGCTTCAGCCCCATCATGGAGGCGGTCACCCGCTTCGCCGCCGACGGCGGTCTGGTGCTCGGCATCTGCAACGGCTTCCAGATCCTCGCCGAGGCCGGCCTTCTCCCCGGGGCTCTCATCCGCAACACCTGCCTCACGTTCGTCTGCCGCTACGTGAACCTGCGGGTCGAGACGAACGACACGCCGTTCACCTCCGCCTGCGCCGCCGGCGACGTGCTGCGCATCGTCGTCAAGCACAACGAGGGCAACTACACCATCGATCCGGAGACGCTGGCGCGGATGAGGGAGCGCGACCAGATCGTGCTGCGCTACGTCGACGCCGCCGGCGAGCCGACGCCCGCCGCCAACCCCAACGGCGCCGTCGAGAACATCGCCGGGGTCTGCAACGAGGCTCGCAACGTGTTCGGGATGATGCCCCACCCCGAGAACTCGGTCGACGCCGGCCTGGCCGGCGGCACCGACGGCCGCGCCGTCTTCCAGTCGATGATCGATCACGTGCTGGCCGTTCGAGGAGGCGCAGGATGAGCAACGACGAGCGCCCGATCCGCCTCACCGCCACCCTCGACGACGCGCTCAAGCTCGGCCTCACCGCCGAGGAGTGGGAGACGCTCTGCGAGATCCAGGGCGGCCTGCCGACGTACGTGGAGCTGGCCATCTACTCGCTCATGTGGAGCGAGCACTGCAGCTACAAGCACTCGCGACCGGTCCTCGGACGGTTCCCGACCGGCGGCCCCCGGGTCCTGCAGGGTCCCGGCGAGAACGCGGGCGTCGTCGACGTCGGCGACGGCTGGGCCGTCGCCATGAAGGTCGAGAGCCACAACCACCCGAGCGCCGTGGAGCCGTTCCAGGGAGCGGCGACCGGCGTCGGCGGCATCATCCGCGACATCTTCACGATGGGCGCCCGGCCGATCGCCTCGCTGGACAGCCTGCGCTTCGGCGAGCTCGAGGGCGAGGAGAACGCCCGCCAGCGCTACCTCTTCGAGCACGTCGTGGGAGGCATCGGGTTCTACGGCAACTGCATCGGCATCCCGACCATCGCCGGCGAGGTCTACTTCGAGGACAGCTACGCCGGCAACTGCCTCGTCAACGCGATGTGCGCCGGGCTGGTCCGCGGCGACCGCATCGTCCGCGCCAAGGCGGCCGGGGTCGGCAACCAGGTCGTGCTCATCGGCGCCAGGACCGGTCGCGACGGCATCGGCGGAGCGAGCGTCCTCGCAAGCCAGGAGTTCGACGAGACGCTGGAGGAGAAGCGGCCCAGCGTCCAGGTCGGCGACCCGTTCACGGAGAAGAAGCTGGTCGAGGCCTGCCTCGAACTGCTCGACCGGAAGCTCGTCGTGAGCATGCAGGACCTCGGCGCCGCCGGCCTCACCAGTTCGTCGAGCGAGATGGCCAGCAAGGGCTTCGTCGGCCTCGACATCCACGCCGACCGCGTGCCTCTCAGGGAGGCCGACATGGAGCCCTGGGAGATCATGATCAGCGAGAGCCAGGAGCGCATGCTCAGCATCGTCGAGCCGGCCCGGCTCGACGACGTCATCGAGGTCTGCACACGCTGGGACCTCGACGCGACGCTCATCGGCGAGGTGACCGACACGAGGCTGCTGCGCATCCTGTGGCGCGGTGAGCAGGTCGGGGCGATCCCGGCCCGCCGCCTGGCCGACGAGTCGCCGGTGATCCGCACGCCGTCGGTGAAGCCGGCGTACCTGGCCGACGAGCCGCTCGACCCCGACGCGACGGCGCCGGCCGGCGGCGGCGAGGGCGTCCGCGCGGGCGCGCAGCTCTACCCCGAGCCGGCGCCGGGCGACGAGGGGCTGGGGGCGGCGCTGCTGGAGCTGCTCGCCGCCCCGAACATCGCCTCCAAGCGCTGGGCCTATGAGCAGTACGACTACATCGTGCAGGCCAACACGGTCCAGGTCCCCGGCAGCGACGCCGCCGTGCTCCGGGTCGAGGGCGGCCCGCGTGGCATCGCGTTCGTCACCGACTGCAACGGGCGCCACTGCTACCTCGACCCCCTCCGCGGCGCCAGAGCGGCGGTCGCCGAGGCAGCCCGCAACCTCAGCTGCGTGGGGGCGCTGCCGGTCGCCGTCACCGACTGCCTCAACTTCGGCAACCCGGAGAAGGCCGAGATGTACTGGACCTTCGAGCAGTGCGTGGAGGGCATGGCCCAGGCGTGCGAGGCGCTCGAAACGCCGGTCGTCTCGGGCAACGTCAGCTTCTACAACGAGAGCTTCGGCAACGCGATCTATCCGACGCCGGTGGTCGGCATGCTGGGCCTGCTCGACGACGTGACGCAGACGACCGACCATCGCTTCAACGACGAGGGCGACATCGTCCTGCTGCTCGGACCGGACAGTGCCGCGCTCGACGGCTCCGAGTACCTCAAGGTGCACTTCGGGCGGGTCGAGGGCAGGATCCCGGACGTCGACCTGGAGCTCGAGATACAGTTGCAGACGGCGGTTCGCGAGGGGATCCGGCGCGGACTGCTCAAGAGCGCTCACGACTGCGCTGAGGGCGGCCTGGCCGTCGCCCTGGCCGAGTGTGCCGTCGCGAGCGGCACGGTGGGGGGCTTGAGGACCGACGATCCGGCCGGGGGCGAACGGCGCTTCATGGGCGCGGCGGTCAAGCTCCCGGAGCCCGCCACGCCGGCCGGCTCCGGCCGCGCCGACGTCCGTCTGTTCGGTGAGGGACCCACGCGCGTCGTGGCCACCGTCGCCCGGGAGGACCTCGACGCGTTCGTCGCGCTCGCCGCGGACGTCCCGTGCGCCAACATCGGTCACGTGACAGCCGACGACCTCACCGCTACCATCGGAGGCACCGAGGCGTTCCGTTTGCCGGTCGAGCGCCTCTGCGCGGCTTACGAATCGCTCCCGCGCCGGCTCCACTGACGTCCGGAAGGATGCGTCCATGACTCCATCCCGGCGGTCCTGCCGTTGAGCATCGAGCCCCACGAGCGCCGGTCGTGAGCGCACTCAGGCCACCGCCCGACGACCGCCTCCACGACGCCTGCGGCGTCTTCGGCATCTACGCACCCGGACTCGACGTCGCCCGTCTCACCTACTTCGGCCTCTACGCCCTCCAGCACCGGGGGCAGGAGAGCGCCGGCATCGCGGTGGCCGACGACGACGGCCAGGTCACCGTCGTCAAGGAGCTGGGCCTCGTCTCCCAGGTGTTCGACGAGCGCACCCTCGCGTCGCTGACCGGCACGCACGCCATCGGTCACACGCGCTACTCGACCACCGGCTCCACACAGTGGCAGAACAGCCAGCCCTTCGTGCGGCCCCGCAACGGCTCGGTGATCGCCCTGGGACACAACGGCAACCTCGTGAACACGACCCAACTGCGAGAAGAGCTGCTCGACCAGGGCGTCCACTTCAGCTCGGCGACCGACACCGAGGTGATCACGGCGCTCATCGCCCAGGAGGCCGACGGCGACCTGATGGCCGCCCTGCGCAGCGCCGTGGCCCGCATCCGCGGAGCGTTCTCCGCCACGGTGCTCACCTCGGACGCCGTCGGCGGCTTCCGCGATCCCTACGGCGTACGGCCACTCTGTCTCGGCGAGCTGGAAGGCCGCCACGTGCTGGCCAGCGAACCGCCCGCCTTCGACATCCTCGGCGGCCGCTTCGTGCGCGAGGTCGAGCCGGGCGAGATCATCCTCATCGACCGCGACGGGCTGCGCAGCGAACGCGTCGAGCTCAACGGCGCCCGGCCGGCGATGTGCATCTTCGAGTTCATCTACTTCGCCCGGCCCGACAGCACGCTCGAGGGCCGGTCGCTCCACGACTGCCGCCAGGAGATGGGCCGCCACCTCGCCCGCGAGGCGCCGGTGGAGGCCGACCTCGTCATCCCCGTCCCCGACACCGGCATCCCGGCGGCCATCGGCTACTCGCTCGAGTCGGGCATCCCCTACGCCGAAGGGCTCATCAAGAACCGCTACGTCTACCGCACCTTCATCCAGCCCGACCAGCAGTTGCGCGAAGCCGGCATCCGGATGAAGCTCAACCCGCTGACCTCGGTGATCGAGGGCAAGCGGCTGGTGGTCGTCGACGACAGCATCGTCCGCGGCACCACGACGGGGAAGATCGTCGACATGCTCTTCAGCGCCGGAGCCCGCGAGGTCCACCTCCGCATCAGCTCACCGCCGATCTGCTATCCGTGCTTCTACGGCATCGATATGGCGACCCGCGGAGAGCTCGTCGCGGCCAGCAAGGACAGCGAGGAGATCCGCGACCGCGTCGGCGCCACGACGCTCCACTACCTCACGCTCGAGGGCCTGCAGGCGAGCACCGGTCTGCCGGCGTCACGTTTCTGCCGGGCCTGCTTCGACGGCGAGTACCCGATCCCGGTCCCCGAGGAGCTGGCCATGTGCAAGATGCGGTTCGAGAACGACGCCGCCGACTGCACGCCCTGACGCGGCCGGCGCCGCGCCGCGCCGCGACACCGGACCCCGGCGTCCGGCGGGGCTTCTGATAATCTCAGGCGGGGACGCCGACCGACAGGGGGCCGCCGCATGAGCCACGACCACCACGTGTCCGGCGGACACGATCACGGACCCGCCCACAGCGGGTCGCGGACGCCGCACGACCCGCCTCGCGAGGAAGCCGACTCGCCTCACAAGAGCGCCAATCGACCTTCCGCGGGCGCCGGCGACGCGCCGCTCACGTACGCCACGTCGGGCGTCGACGTCGACGCCGGCAGCGAGGCCGTCCGGCTGCTCAGGGAGCGCGTCACGACCGTCCGCCACCCGTTCGTGCTCAGCGGCATCGGCGGCTTCGGCGGCGTCATGCGTATGCCACCGATCAAGGACGGCGTCCTGGTCGCCGGCTGCGACGGCGTCGGCACCAAGGTCATGCTCGCCAGGAGCGCCGGCGTCTACGACACCATCGGGATCGACCTCGTCGCCATGAGCGCCAACGACGTCTCCACCTGCGGCGCCGTCCCGTTCTTCTTCCTCGACTACCTGGTCGTGGGCAAGCTCGTCCCCGAGCGAGTCGCCGAGATCGTGGCCGGCGTCGACGAAGGCTGCTGCCGGGCGGAGTGCGTCCTCCTCGGCGGCGAGACCGCCGAGCACCCCGGCCACCTCGGGCCCGACGACCTCGACCTGGCCGGCTTCTGCGTCGGCCTGGCCGAGCGCCGCGAGCTCTGGGGCCCGGACAAGGCGCAGGAGGGCGACGTCATCCTGGGCATCGACTCCAGCGGCCTGCACTCCAACGGCTTCTCGCTCGTGAGAGCCCTTCTCGACCGGCACGGACTCGACCTCGCGGAGCCGTTCCCGGGGGGATCCGGGACGGGGACAGACGATGCGGAGCAGGCGCCGCCCACCATCGGCGAGGTCCTCCTGGAGCCGACGGTCATCTACAGCGTCGCCCTGCACGACCTCGGCCATGCGTGCGACGTGCACTCCGCAGCGCACATCACCGGCGGCGGCTTCCCCGAGAACGTCGCCCGGGCCCTGCCGGACCACCTCGCCGCCGCGCTCGACCTCGAGGCGTGGCAGCCACCCGCGGTCTTCTCGTGGCTCCACTCCCTGGGCGTCGAGCACGACGAGCTGCTGCAGACGTTCAACTGCGGCATCGGGATGACCGTGGTGCTCGCCGCCGGCGACGTGCCGCGAGCGACGGACGTGCTCGAACGCGCCGGCCATCGCGTCAGGGTCATCGGCGAGGTGACCGCCCGCGCCGAGGGCGCGCCGGCGGTGTCGTACAAGGGGCGCCTCGCGCTCAAGCCGGCGGGAGCCCCGTGAAGCGCGTCGACCTGATCGGCTGCGGGGCGGTCAACCTCGACCTCATCTACCGCCTGCCGGCGGGCTTCCCGCTCCTGGCCGAACTCCCGCCGCGAGGCGCCGAGGAGGCGCTCGACGCCGAGGGGCGGGCCCGGCTCGACGAGGCGCTGGCCGACCTCGAGCCGTTCCGCTCCGGCGGCGGACAGGCGGCCAACGTGGTATACGCCCTCGGCCGCTTCGGCCACGGCGCCGCGATGCTCGGGCGCGTAGGAGACGACGAGGACGGGACGGCGCTCACCGAAGAGCTCGGCGTCGAGGCGAGCCGCTTCCTCTCCCGCAGTGGGCAGACCGGCCGTGTCTACGTGCTGCTCGACGACGGCGGCGAGCGGCGCAACCTCGTCTGGCCGGCCACCAACGACGAGTTCGGCCCCGACGACCTGCCGCGGCGTCTCCCGAAGACACGCTACGCCTACTTCTCGTCGTTCGTCGGCGAGGGCCCGCTGGAGGGCCAGTCGGCGGTGCTCGAACGGCTCGACGCGGACACCGAAGTCGCCTTCGACCCCGGCGAGCTCTACGCATCTCAGGGCGTCAAGCGGTTCATGCCGCTGCTGCAGCGGACCTCCTATCTCTTCGCGACCGAACACGAGCTGGAGCTGCTCTGCGGCGTGCAGCTCGATCGCGCCGTCGAGTTCCTCCTCAACCTCGGCGTCGTGACGGTCGTGTGCAAGATGGGCGAACGCGGCGCCCGGCTGATCAGCTCGCGCGGCGAGCTGTACGTGCCGCCGTCGCCGACCACCGTGACCGACGTCACCGGCGCCGGCGACCTGTTCGCGGCCGGCTTCCTCGGCGGCCTCCTGGAGCAGCTGCCGCTGGAGTCGGCCGGCCGGCTGGCGGCGTGGGCGGCCGCCCGCGGCGTCGCCGGTCTGGGCCGCAGCGGGTACCCCGACGCTTCCGCCTGGCGCGAGCAGGTGGAGCTCGAGCGGTCGCTGTGACGGCGGCGGCCGAAGCTGCCCGGCCTCCGCGCCTCGGCTGGCTCAGCACCGGCCGCGACCCCGCCGCCTGCGCCCTCCTCACCGAGACGCTGCGGCGCGCCCACCGCGATTCGCTCCCGCTGCAGGTCGCCGTCGTCGCCTGCGACCGGACGCGCGGCGAGCACGAGGAGAGCGACCGCTTCCTCGACCTGGCCGGCGAGTTCGGACTGCCGCTGGAGACGCTCTCGTCCGCCGCCTCCTGGCGCGCCGCGCGAGAGGCGGGCGTTCCCCGCGAGACCTGGCGGGAGGAGTTCCACGCCGAGCTGATGCGGGCACTCGAACCCCACCGTCCCGACCTTCTCGTCCTGGCCGGCTACATGCTGGTGCTCAGCCCGGCGATGTGCGCCCGCTACGCCGCCCTCAACCTCCACCCCGCCCTGCCCGACGGGCCCACCGGCTCCTGGCAGGACGTCATCTGGGAGCTCCTCCGTCGAGGGGCTGCCGAGACGGGGGCGATGATCCATCTGGTGACCCCCGAGCTCGACCGGGGACCGGTGGTGGCGTTCGACCGCTTCCCCATCCACGGGGGCCGCTTCGACGCGCTCTGGAGCGACCTCGACGCCAAGGTGGTGGAGTCGGGGCTGGACGCCGTCATCCGCGACGAGGGTGAGCGGGAGCCGCTGTTCGCGGAGATCCGTCGTGTGGGGGAGAGCCGCGAGATCCCGCTGCTGTACCGGACGATCGCCCAGTTCGTGACCGGCCGGCTGGAGGCCGGGCACGGGCACGTCGGCGGCGAGGAGGAGTTGCCGCTCGACCTCACCGGAGAGGTCGACAGGGAGGTGAGGCCGTGACCGCCGCGAGCCGCATCTACGTGACCGACTGCGAAGGACCGCTCACGAGAAACGACAACGCGCAGGAGATCGCGGCCGAGTTCCTGCCCGACGGCGCCGAGCTCTTCGCGAGGCTCTCGAAGTACGACGACTGCCTCGCCGACGTGCTCCACCGTCCCGGCTACAACGCCGGCGACACACTGCGTCTGCTGCCGCCGTTCCTGCGCGCCTTCGGCGTCGGTGACGACGATGTGGTGCGCTTCAGCGCCGAGAACGTCCTCGTGGTACCGGGCGCGCCGGAGCTCCTGCGCGAGCTGCGGACGACGCTGCCGTGCTTCATCATCTCGACGTCGTACACGCCGTACATCCGGGCCCTCTGTGACGTGATCGGCTTCCCGTTCGTGGACTGCCGTTGCACGACCCTCAGCCTCGACGCGTGGCGGCTGCCGGCCGGCGAGGCCGCGCGACTGCGTGAGTGGGCGGAGCGCATCGTCGCCCGGCCGCTCATCGACCTGCCCGAGGGCGCGGCGTCGCTCGACGACCTCTCGGAGAGGGACCGCGCCGCCGTGCGCGAGCTCGACGAGCTGTTCTGGGACGAGATGGCGGGCGACCGCGACGACGCGGCCGACGCGCGGCTGCCGGCCGCCGGACGGCTGCTGAGGGCGGTGCGGCCAGTGGGCGGCGGGATGAAGCTGGCCGCCCTCGAGGAGCTCGTCGCCGAGACCGGCTGCGGCGCCGACCAGGTGATGTACGTCGGCGACTCCATCACCGACGCACCGCCGCTCTCGGCCGTGCGGTCGTGGGGCGGCGCGGCGGTGAGCTTCAACGGCAACGGCTACGCGCTCGCCGCCGCCGAGATCGCCGCCGCCGGCCCGTCGGTGGAGCCGGTGGCGCGGCTGGCCCGGGCGTTCGTCGACGGCGGCCCCGACGCCGCCCGCCGGCTGGCCGCGGACTGGCCGGCGGCCGCACCGGCGCTGCGAAGCGGCGTGGAGCGGAAGGGCGCCCCAGCTGAAGACGAGGGTCGGCCGGCTGAGAGCGAGAGGCGCACGACGGCGGGCGAAGGCGACCCGGCCGCGGCCGGCGTCGCCGGCCTCGTCGAGCACGACCGCGACCGCCTCACCGCCGCCTCGCTGGCCGCTCGCAAGAGCGTGCGCGGCGAACGGATCGCCAAGCTCGGCTGAACCCGGAAGACCTCGCCGCCGGGCCCGCCGGCCGATAGAATCGGCCTTGAGCCGGCGCAGCAAGGAGGGGTCCGCATGAACGTCAGACGAGCCTTGATCTCCGTCTACGACAAGACCGGCGTCGTCGACTTCGCCCGTGGGCTGGTCGACCTGGGCGCCGAGATCGTCTCCACCGGCGGCACCGCCCGGCTCCTGGCCGAGAACGACGTCCCGGTCACTCTGGTCGAAGACGTCACCGGCTTCCCCGAGATGCTCGACGGCCGCGTCAAGACCATGCATCCGCGCCTCATGGGCGGCGTGCTGGCCAACCGCGAGATCCCCGAGCACATGGAGACCATCGCCGAGCACGACATCGCCCCTATCGACCTCGTGTGCGTGAGCCTCTACCCCTTCGAGCAGGTCGCCTGCCGGCGCGGCGTCGAGCCGCAGGAGGTCATCGAGAACATCGACATCGGCGGGCCGTCGATGATCCGCGCCGCCGCCAAGAACCACAGCGGGGTGGCCGTCGTCACCGACATCGCCGACTACGGGCCCCTCCTCGACGAGCTGAAGAGCACCGGCGAGCTCTCGCCCGAGACGCTCCGTCACCTCGCCTCCAAGGCCTTCCAGACCACCGCCCACTACGACATCGCCATCGCCTCCTGGTTCCAGGAGGCCGACGAGGGCCTGCCGCAGAACTACTTCGCCCACTACATCAAGGTCGCCGACCTCGCCTACGGCGAGAACCCCCACCAGCGGGCCGCCTACTACACCGAGTCCGGGCGGCGGCACCATCTGCTCTCGCGCGTGGAGCAACTGCACGGCAAGAAGCTCTCGTTCAACAACCTCTACGACCTGCACGCCGCCCGCGCCATCTGCGCCGAGTTCGCGCTCCCGTGCGTGGTCATGATCAAGCACAACAACCCCTGCGGCTGCGCCCTCGGCGACTCGCTGGCCCACGCCTGGGACAAGGCGCTGGCCTGCGACCCTGTCAGCGCCTTCGGCTCCATCATCTCCGTGAACCGCACGGTCGACAGGGAGGTGGCGGAACGCGTCGCCGACCTCTTCGTCGAGGTCCTGTTCGCGCCGGGCTACGACGACGACGCGCTGGAGATCATCCGCCAGAAGCAGGACATCCGCGTGCTCCTCAACACCGAGCGCCGCGAGCTCAACCCGGGCGAGTTCGACGGCAAGCACGTGCTCGGCGGCATCCTCGTGCAGGACAAGGACGCAGACATCGAGGAGCGGGACGGGATGACGGTGGCCACGACGCGCCACCCGGACGAGCGGGAGTGGGGCGACCTGCTGTTCGCCTACCGGGTCGCCAAGCACGTCAAGAGCAACGCCGTGGTGTTCGCCAAGGACCTGGCGACGGTGGGCGTCGGGGCGGGGCAGATGAGCCGGCTCGACTCCACCCGCATCGCCATCTCCAAGGCGGAGACGATCCTCGGCGAGGCGGCGCTTGAGGGCTCGGTGGTCGGGTCGGACGCGTTCTTCCCGTTCCCCGACGCGGTCGAGGCCTGCATCGACGCCGGCGCCACGGCGTTCATCCAGCCCGGCGGCTCCAGGGGCGACGAGGCGGCGCTCGAGGTGTGCGAGCAGCGCGACGCGGCCATGGTCTTCAGCGGCCGCCGGCACTTCCTGCATTGAGCGCCGGCGACGGGGCGGCCGGGCGCGGCCCAGGCGCGACTGGTAGGCGCGAGCCCGACCCGGCGGAGGGACGCGGCGCGAGCCCGACGGACTCGCCGCGCGCGTCCGCGGACGAGCCCCCATCGTACTCGCGCCCGGCGCCGCCGAGGCCCGCCGACGACGAGCTCGCCGACCGCATCCGGTCGGTGGGCGACCCGGCCGGCGCCGAGACGCTCACCGACGGCGTGGTGCGGCTGCGCACGTGGACCGCGGCCGACGCCCCGGCGATCGTCGCCGGCCTGGAGGACGGCTCCGCCGCCTACTGGATCGTCGGCATGCCGCATCCGTACGGACCGGCCGAGGCGTCCGACTTCCTGGCACGGGCCGAGCGCGAGCTGGCGAGCGCCGGGTACGCCCACCTGGCCGTCACCGACGCCGAGTCGGGTCGCGTCCTGGGCGCCATCGGCCTCCACTTCCGCCACGACCGCCAGACCGGCGAGATCGGCTACTGGGTGTCGCCGCGCGAGCGCGGCCGCGGCGTGGCCTCCCGGGCCGTCGCCATCGTCACCCGCTGGGGATTCGAGCAGCTCGAACTGCCTCGCCTCGAGCTCATCATCCATCCCCTCAACCACGAGTCGCAGATGATCGCCTCGCGCTGCGGCTTCCGCCGTGAGGGCCTGCTGCGCTCCTACCTCGAGCACCGCGGCGAGCGGAACGACTACTACTGCTTCGCGCGCTTGCCCGACGATCCCGAGCCCTCACCACAGCCGGTGCTCCGCACGGCGATCGGCGTTCGGGACGCCGCCTCGGACGGCTCGTACATCCTGGACAACTCCAATGGCCCGGCCGGCTCGAATGACGAGGAGATCGTCCTGCGGCCGTGGCGGCTTGGGGACGCGCAGGCCGCCGTCGACATGATCGCCGACGACTCCGAGATCCTGCGCTGGTGTGTGGACATCGACGACCGGATCGACCTGACGCAGGAGCGCACGCTCATCGCCGAGGGTGCTCGGATGTGGTGCGAGCACGGTCTGCCGCGCTTCGCCATCGTCGCAGCCGGCTCGGATGGCGCCGGTGGACTGCTCGGCTCCATCGACTTCGAACCGCCGGAGCGCCGCGGCGTCGCGGAGCTCGGCTACCTGGTGGCGGCGGAGGGGCGCGACCGCGGCATCGCCACCGCCGCTCTCTCGGCGGTGACGCGTTGGGCGCTCGAGGAGGGCGGCCTCGAGGCGTGTGAGTTGCTCATCGACCCCGCGAACACCCGGTCGGTGCGGGTCGCCGAGAAGGCCGGCTACGCCCGCGTCAGCGAGTCGGTGGTGCCTCGCCGGCGGCTCGACCTCGAAGGTGCCTTCGGCCTGTGGAGGCGCACAGCCTCGCGGTAGCCTCGGGCGTCTGAGAACCCGGTGGTACAATCCCTCGGCCGGAGCGCCCGCTCCGCCCGGGCCGCTAGCTCAGTTGGTAGAGCACCTGACTTTTAATCAGGGTGCCGCAGGTTCGATCCCTGCGCGGCCCACCACTTCTGTCCATACGGTGCAGCACGTTTCAGCACAGATGCGCATGCTCCCGTTCTCCATGCCGACGAGATGCCGACGGATGAAAGTCAAGTGCTCTCGACCGCCCCTCCCGTTTGTGCGAAGGTGGTCGCGGGTGCGGGTGACCGCGTGCTAAAGGGCAGGCCGTAGGGCTTCTCGAGCCTGCCGCGCTGCTTGGCCCCATGAGGGCCCACGCACGATGCGTGCCCCGATGCGGCGCCCGCGCCCCTCTTCGACGCCCTGCCGGCCTGACGATCGGCGACCAGACGCCGATACGCCCGCTCGGCGGCCAACGCCACCTCCCGCTCGCCGCGGCTCTCGAGCGAGACGCCGGTCCGCCGTCCCTGCTGCGAGGGCGCACCGGCCGCCAGCTCGATACGCCGCCACTTGAGCCGTACCTGAGCGGGGTTGGCGTAGGCGTAGTCCTGGCCGCTGATCAACAGCCGCCAGGCGATCGTGGCCAGCTTGCGGGCGACCGCCACAACGGCGATCTGGCGACCGCGTCGGGCGGCGACGCGCTGGCCGAAGGCGCGCAGCGGCCCGGGGCTACGCAGCGCCGCATGGGCGGCCTCGCAGAGCGCCGCTCGGGCTGCAGCGGGGCCCTCCTTGGAGATGTGCCCCGTACGGGCCGCGCCGGCGCCCGACTGGCGGACCCGCGGGTCGAGGCCAAGGTAGCCGACCAGCTTGCGGGCCGAGGCGAAGCGACGCGCGTCACCGACCACGGCGATGAAGGTGGCGGCGCTGAGCAGACCGACTCCGGGGATGGTGACCAGGCGGCGGATCTCGGGCGAGTGAGTGGCATAGCGGGCGATCGAGCGCTCGAAGCCGGCGATCTCGCCGTCGAGGAAGGCCATCGTGCGCAGGCAGCTGTCGAGCGTCTCACGTTCGTCAGGTGGGAGCTCAAGCTCGGTCAGCCAGCGGCGTCCGGCCGCTCCGAAGAGGTCAGTCGCCGACGGGGCGCCGACGAGGTTGCGCAGCAGAGCTGCGTGGACCTCGCTCTTGAGGCGCGAGCGGGCGCGCACCAGCTGGGCGCGGTGCGAGAGACGGCGGCGCAGGGCGCGCCGCTCCTCGTCCGGCAGCCAGGTCCCCTCGAGCAGGCCGCCCGCCAGCAGCTTGGCCAGCATGCGCGCATCACGACGGTCGGTCTTGGCCTTGGCGCCCGTGATGGCGTGCAGCTCCTTGGCCGAGGCCACCACGACGCGTGCCACGTGCGGCTCAAGGATGCGGGCGATGGCCAGCGCGTTGCCGGTCGCCTCGATGGCCACCTCGTCGTCGGGGGTCAGGCTGCTGGCCAGGAGCTCGAGATCGTGGGGTGTCGAGGGCACTCGGCCGACCGAATGCAGCTCGCCGCCCTCGCTGATCGCCACCTCGCAGAAGTCGCGGTGGACGTCGATGCCGATGGCTCGCATACAGCTCCCTCCTGGTTGCCACACTGGAGAGCAGGCGGGCGAATCGACACCGACGGATTCGTGCTCGCAGCACACCCGGGTGCAGTCGCAGGGGCGGCCACAGACACGATCGGGCTCGTAGCCCACGGCATTTGCGGCCTGCCCGTCCTGCGTTCTCCCGGAAAGCCCCCGGCCCGGCGAATGCAGCCTACAGCTGTGGCCGCCGGACGCGAAGGTCTTCCGGGTCCATTTTCATGACCGGACGCGACACATCGGCACCGGGCAGCACCAATCAATACGGGTAGGCACGAACACCGAGCACGCTTGGCCCGACCCACTCGAACCGGTCGGGCGCCATACGGCGGCTGGACCGGTCTCACGGTGTCATGTCACGCCCGGGGCTCCTGCTTCCCTCTCAGCTTCTCAGCGATGTCCTTGCCAAGCTTGACGGCCGCCTCAACAGCCCCAGGCTGTTCCTCGAACGTCCCTACCCCCACCGAGGCGACAGTGGCGTCCGGGCCATACATCATCTTGACGCCGGACATCTTGCATTCATCGCCGTTCCCACACTTGATGCAGGGCGTGTTGCCCATGGTCCGTACTTCGCCGACGACCTCCATGCCCTCTTCCATCATGCCGAACTTGACGGCGTTGACTCCCATGTCGGCTGCCGGTGGAAGCCCTTCGCCCACAGGCGTAGCAGAGGTGATGATGATGCCCCCCGGCTTCCCCGACAGATAGCCATACGTGTGCCGCAGCGGGTAGAGCCTCTCGATGAAGGCCTTCGTCCTGCCGTCCAGGCTCGAGTAGGGAGTGAATCCGGCGACGATCAACGCATTGGCTTCTTTCGCCTTCTCGGCCAACTCGATGCCGTCGTCCTTGATCACGCACCTATTGGTCTTCACGCATCCCAGGCAGGCCCTGCACGGTTCCACCGCGTAGCGTCTGAGCTTGATGAACTCCGTTTCCAGACCCGTCGACTCCAGGGCGAGGGTCAACGCCCTGTCGGTGTTGCTGTTCTTGATGGGAGACCCTGAGACGCCAAGGACGTTCACATCTACCTCCGATGACTGCTGCCGACAGTCCTCGTCCAAGAAGGACGAGTAGAAGCGGATCAGTTCGACTCGGCAGCGATCGCTGCACCGAGTTCGCAGAGATCCGCCACGGTGGTCGTTGGTTCGATCCCCCACGGATCGAAGATCGCTTCCGGGGACCGCCTCACCCAGGCGGCTCTCATCCCTGCCGAGACCGCCCCGATGACGTCGAACGGATTGCTCGAGACGAGCCACGAGCTACCCGGTGAGGCGCCCGTCTCCCTCAGGAAATGGCCGTAGACGGCGGGGTCCGGCTTGAACGTCTTGAGCTCCTCGGCGCTGACCACCCCCAGGAAGCGGTCTCTGATGTCGGCTGCGGCGAGCACCGCCTCGACCGCCCCGGCACTGCCGTTTGACAAGACGTAGAGCCGGAAGCCGGCTGCCTTCAAACCATCGAGCGCATCACCGACGTCCGGGTACGCAGGGAGCGCGCGGTAGGCCTCAAGGACAGCCCGCCTCTGCGCCGGGGTGAGTGAGGTCCGGTGGAAGGTGCAGGCGTAGTCGAGAGCGTCGCCTGTGCAGACCGCGAAGTCCGCGTAGGCGTGCATCAGGCCGCGCCGGAAGGAGTTCTCCAGTTGCTTCTCGCGCCACGTGCGAGAGAAGGCCTCCGCCCTGCTGCCCACGATGTCGCGCAATCGTGGAACGACACCGTCGTGGTCGACCAGAGTCCCATACAGATCGAACGCGAGTGTGGTCGTCACTGTCTCCTCCTGGGCGCGGACGGCGGTCGGATCGAGGGGAGCTCACGGAGACGGCGCAGGGACTCGGAAGCACTCACATGGGCCCTTCGGCGTCGCAGGGCCGAGCAACGTCACCCGGGCAAGCGTCGCCCGGCCCCGCAGATGGGCCGTCTACTCTCGGCGGGCTAGGTGATCTCCTCGCCGGCGTGGGGCCCGGGGGTCATGTCCCATACCGACTCGACCGTGATCGACACTACGTTCTTCATCGGCGGCAGCTTCTCGCTCAGCGCGGCGAGGTGCTCGTTGACCTGGTCGAAGATCGGGCCCGAGTCGATGAGCTCGGCACGGCCCTTGACCTGGATCGCGACCCCGCTCTCGGCATCGTGGATGCCGACCGCGACGCGGCTGCCGTGGGCGACGTTCTCGCGGGTCTTGCGCGAGAACATATCGGCGAAGAAGAGATGCTCATCGTCGAGCAGGGAGCCGCTGCCTTTGATCGAGACGTTGGGCAGACCGTCCGGATCGACCGTCGCCACCCAGACATTGTGGCCTTCGGCGAGCAGGTCCTTGACCTTGTTCGGGAGCTTGGCCATCTCGTTCCTCCTTGGTGGGGTGGTGGGAACAGCGCGGAGCTGTCCCCGGGCACTGACTCGTGACTACGCACGCGTTGGCTTTCGCACAGAATGGAAGGCGACCAGTACGCTCGACGTGGTGTCCTCCTTGGGTTCGTGAGCTTCTCAGGTTCAACGAGCCGGCAGAACGAGATACCGTCCCTCGCGTCGGACCTTCCCGGACTCGTACAACGCCTTGAGCGCCTTGGTCACGCTCACCCGGTGGGCGCCGACGAGGAAGCTCAATTCCTCGTGGGTGAGCGGGAACTCGATCACCCGGCCGGCCTCCGACGCCGTACCGTGCTCGCGTGCGACCGTGCTCAGGACCGCGTAGAGCCGCTCCTCGAGATGGGTCAAAGCAAGGTCACCGATACGGCTCGTCAACCAGTCGATGCGCTCGCTCATGGTGCGCATGATCTGCAGGCCGATGTTGGGATTCTCCGTCACCAGGCGCTCGAAGCGCTCTCTGGAGATGCCGCAGAGCAGGCTGTCCTCCACGCACTCAGCCGTGAGGGGGTAGTCGACATCCTCGCTGAGGAAGGTCTCGCCGATGAAGTCGCCTGCCTTGCGGATATCGACCAGGATCTCGTTGCCCTCGGTGTCTGTCTTGGTCAGCTTGATGCGCCCGGCCTTGATCACGAACAAGCGTCGAGCCGGCTCGCCCTGAAGGAACGCGAAGCTGCCCCTGGCGAGCACTCGACGCTCGACGGCGTCCGCGAGCGCGCCCAACTCAGCGGCACTCAGGGAGGCGAACAGCCAGAGCTCACCGAAGCAGACGTCGGTTGAGCTGGATCCGGTTGGCACCAGTCGATCGCAGGGGCAGGCAGTCACCCGCACCCCCGCTTGCCGCGGCAGCCCGATCCACTTCTCACTCCACAGCGACCCGTCACGCAAGCCTCCTGACGCGCACCGAAGTCCTCACCGCTGTCGCCGGTCGCTCGCCGGCACAAGCCGTGCCACTTCTCGAGACGATGTTGTGATGATAGAGGAACGGGAGAACGCCCGTTGTAGTCGTGGCTACCAGGTCGGAGGCACAGCGTGCGAACCTCGGACCGGGTGAGGTCGACCTAGCTGCCCGCTGAGGTCTCTGAGCTGCCGACATCCCGCCGACGGATGAAAGTCAAGTGCTCTCGACCGCCCCTCCCGTTTGTGCGAAGGTGGTCGCGGGTGCGGGTGACCGCGTGCTAAAGGGCAGGCCGTAGGGCTTCTCGAGCCTGCCGCGCTGCTTGGCCCCATGAGGGCCCACGCACGATGCGTGCCCCGATGCGGCGCCCGCGCCCCTCTTCGACGCCCTGCCGGCCTGACGATCGGCGACCAGACGCCGATACGCCCGCTCGGCGGCCAACGCCACCTCCCGCTCGCCGCGGCTCTCGAGCGAGACGCCGGTCCGCCGTCCCTGCTGCGAGGGCGCACCGGCCGCCAGCTCGATACGCCGCCACTTGAGCCGTACCTGAGCGGGGTTGGCGTAGGCGTAGTCCTGGCCGCTGATCAACAGCCGCCAGGCGATCGTGGCCAGCTTGCGGGCGACCGCCACAACGGCGATCTGGCGACCGCGTCGGGCGGCGACGCGCTGGCCGAAGGCGCGCAGCGGCCCGGGGCTACGCAGCGCCGCATGGGCGGCCTCGCAGAGCGCCGCTCGGGCTGCAGCGGGGCCCTCCTTGGAGATGTGCCCCGTACGGGCCGCGCCGGCGCCCGACTGGCGGACCCGCGGGTCGAGGCCAAGGTAGCCGACCAGCTTGCGGGCCGAGGCGAAGCGACGCGCGTCACCGACCACGGCGATGAAGGTGGCGGCGCTGAGCAGACCGACTCCGGGGATGGTGACCAGGCGGCGGATCTCGGGCGAGTGAGTGGCATAGCGGGCGATCGAGCGCTCGAAGCCGGCGATCTCGCCGTCGAGGAAGGCCATCGTGCGCAGGCAGCTGTCGAGCGTCTCACGTTCGTCAGGTGGGAGCTCAAGCTCGGTCAGCCAGCGGCGTCCGGCCGCTCCGAAGAGGTCAGTCGCCGACGGGGCGCCGACGAGGTTGCGCAGCAGAGCTGCGTGGACCTCGCTCTTGAGGCGCGAGCGGGCGCGCACCAGCTGGGCGCGGTGCGAGAGACGGCGGCGCAGGGCGCGCCGCTCCTCGTCCGGCAGCCAGGTCCCCTCGAGCAGGCCGCCCGCCAGCAGCTTGGCCAGCATGCGCGCATCACGACGGTCGGTCTTGGCCTTGGCGCCCGTGATGGCGTGCAGCTCCTTGGCCGAGGCCACCACGACGCGTGCCACGTGCGGCTCAAGGATGCGGGCGATGGCCAGCGCGTTGCCGGTCGCCTCGATGGCCACCTCGTCGTCGGGGGTCAGGCTGCTGGCCAGGAGCTCGAGATCGTGGGGTGTCGAGGGCACTCGGCCGACCGAATGCAGCTCGCCGCCCTCGCTGATCGCCACCTCGCAGAAGTCGCGGTGGACGTCGATGCCGATGGCTCGCATACAGCTCCCTCCTGGTTGCCACACTGGAGAGCAGGCGGGCGAATCGACACCGACGGATTCGTGCTCGCAGCACACCCGGGTGCAGTCGCAGGGGCGGCCACAGACACGATCGGGCTCGTAGCCCACGGCATTTGCGGCCTGCCCGTCCTGCGTTCTCCCGGAAAGCCCCCGGCCCGGCGAATGCAGCCTACAGCTGTGGCCGCCGGACGCGAAGGTCTTCCGGGTCCATTTTCATGACCGGACGCGACAGGCGAACACGCATCGCACCGTATCGACACGAATGGGCATGGTCGAACAGATCGGCCGCTGGCCACGGGCTGTCGCGTCCGGTCGAGTTCGCTCTCGACCCTCAGGCTCAGGACTTTCGCGCAGGAGCAGCCTGCCACCACCAGACGGCCGCTTCTGCTCGACTGAGGCAGCTGTCTCGGCGAGCCTTTTGCTCGAAGCGGTTCATCGTGTAGTGTCGTGCGCGGGCTGGGGCGAAACGGTACCTGTTCGCTCAGTCTCCTTGCGCGGGCCGCCCGGCTCTTCCCGCTCACTGCGGCCGGGCGGTCCGCGTCTCTTGTCTGCGACCTGACCGACCCGGCGCATCGGCGCGGCTCGCCTTGGCCGACTGGCCGATTCCGCGCCATCGCTGCATCCGGTAGGATCGCATCTGGGCTGGGGCAGCGCGTGGTGACGCGCAACCCCACACGGCGGGTCGCTCGGGGCTTCTACCCCCTTCCCGGGGTGACCTGCTTGGCAAGCACGGAGTGACCTTGTCATTCGCGGGCGGTCACTTCGGCTTCTCGACAGGGCCGTCCGGCGTCCCCGTCCTTCATGTGCGCCGGGCGGCCCGCATATCCATACAGTCTCCAATACACCACGTCGTGTCAGGGGGGCTCCCGAAACCCGAATCTCAGTGCGTCGATCGGCACATCCATTACACAGCCTTGCATGTTGATGCTCATGGTGGTGGACTTGTCTCTGTGCTGTGGGGCGAATGACAGGTCACACAGCTCCCCGGAGGTCGTCCGTCGCGAGGTGGACGTGGTCCACGGACGACCTCCATGGAGCGGGTGAGCCCGGCGTCGCAACCGGTCCCCCCGTCTCCCCGTGACAGGCCGTCCGGCGTCTGTTTGTCGCGGGCGCCGGGCGGCCCTCGATCGTCGCTCAGCAAGCCCAGAGCAGCTCCCCGAATCGTGCTCTTCCGCACGCTACCCGCGCTGTAGCGGCCCCAGGCCGCGCAACAAGAGGCTTCCGGCGCCACCAGCCATGTCGCCGGTCGCGATGCGGCCGCGAAGGTCGTGACCATCATCGATCCGGGCGACCATCTGACCACAGGCGGTGGGCTCCTGGTGCCAAACGGCCCCCCTGAGCTCCACGCGCCACTTTGCTCTTTCGAGATCGTCTCCGTCGACGAACACCGCACCCTGGTCGAATGCGATCTCGCACTGGTCGATGTGCAGCGACTCGATGGCGATCTGCTGCTGCGTCATCGTCGCTCCATCTCTGGGTTGGGGGTTCGCTGCCGTTTTCCCGACCGAGTTATGCCCGTGAAGGCGCCGGTCCAGACGCTGCGTTCTGCTCGGGTGGAGGGAGACAGCCCGCACGGAGCATCCGGCTCGCAGGCAGAAACCCCACGATAGCGCCGTCGAACCACGTCAACCTTCTCGCGAGGCATCGTTGAGTTCGAGGGCCGGCCATGCGGGAGACTCACCGCGCCTGGCAGGCAGGTGCGTTGTCGGTCGGTCACTCCTTGCCGGCGGCGCTCTCTGCCAGCACCTTGAGGTTCTCGAGGCTGTGGCGGAAGTCGCGCTTCTGCATCCTCTCGAACAGGACGCGGTCGGCGACCTTGCCGAGCACGCTGCCCGGCACGCTATAGTCGAACTCGGTGGCAATCTGCGTCCCGCCGTCCTTGGGCGTATGGCGGCAGTTCAGCCATCCCGACGTCGTGCCTTCAAACTCCCAGCGCCACTCGCTGCTGCCGTCGCTCTCGTGCTCCTCTTTGGCGACGCGCATCGTCAGGTGCATGTGAGCGCCCATCAGCAGCTGAGTGAACTTGGCCTCGCTGCCGAGGCCCGTCTCTCCTTTCAGCTCCTCCGGTTCGCTCAAGCCAACCCAGAAGCTAGGGAGCCGACGCAGGTCCCCGACGATCTCATCGAGCGTCGCTACCGGGGCGTCGATGTAGAGGGATTCCTCGAAGTGTGCCATGGGACACCACCCCTTCCACTTGGCCGCGTCCCGCCGTGCCGGTCTGCTGTGAGCCTCCCGTACGACCGTACTCCCCTCAGAGGCGATGACAAGGAGGGGAGTGTTGGAATCGTCTGCCGAACGCCGTCCCAGGTCCAGACCCACTGCCTTCGGCTGCAGAGGCGAAGGCTCACCCGCCCTCCAGCACCGCCGCGATCTGATTGGCCGCCTCGGCGTCGGCCTGCGGCAGCACGTGGCTGTAGATGTCGAGGGTCAACGCCACCGTCGAGTGGCCCAACCTCGCTGAGACGATGCGCGGGTTGGCGCCCGAGCTGATCGCCAAGGTTGCGTAGGAGTGGCGCAGACTGTGGAGCGGGATCCTCGGCAGGGCGGCCGTCTTGGCGTGGTCGCGGAAGGCCTTGCTGATCGCTGAGGGGTAGAGCTCGCTGCCGTCCTCGCGAACAAAGACGTAGCCGCTATCGACCCAGGCGTCATCCCACTCCTGACGCTCATCGGCCTGGCTGGCGGCATGAACCTTCAACGCTTCAAGGGTGGTGGGGTCGAGGGCTATGGTCCGTCGACCGCGATTGGTCTTGGGGTCTGAGACGCACAGCTTGCCCTCGACCATCCCCAGCGAGCGGCGGATGGTGATCGTGCCGGCCTCCATATCGACATCGTCCCAGCGCAAGCCGAGCGCCTCCCCTCTACGGCAGCCGGTCATCGCCAGCAGCCGCCAGAGGGCGTAGAGCCGGTCGTCCTTGACCGAGGCGAGGAAGGCGAGCAGCTGCTCACGGTCCCAGACCGGACGCTCGGCGTGGCCCGCGCTCTGCTTCGGCGGGTCGGCCCCGTCGGCCGGGCTGGCCTGCAAGTAGCCCCAGCGCACCGCGTCGCGCAGGGCGCGATGCAACACGGCGTGGACGCGGCGCACCGAGGCGACCGAGAGCCCGCCTTTGCCCTTGATGCGCCCGCTCTCGAGCAGCCTGCCGTGAAGGGAGTTGATGGCGGCCGGGGTGAGGCGCTGCAGCTTGGTCGAACCGAGACTCGGCACGATGTGCTGCTCGGCGAGCATCTTGTAGCTGGCGTAGGTCGTCGGTCGCACCGTCGCCTTGATGGCGGGGAGCCACTCCTTGAGCAGGTACTCACGGAGGTTCAAGGTGCTGGGGGCGACGTAGCGGGCCTCCTCGACGGCGGTGATGATCTTGTTCATCGCCGCCTGGGCCTCCTTTTGGGTGGCGAAGCCGCCCTTGATGGCGCGGCGTCGCTCCTCGGTCTCGGCAAGCTCGCCACCGCACTTGGGACAGACCTCCAACGGCTTGCGCTCGATCCAGAACCGCTTGCGGCAGTCGGAGCAGCGCTGCGCCGCCGCCATCCCCACATCGACGTTGTACTCCCAAGAGCTGCTGCGCTTGCGGACGTGGCCTCTCATCAGCCCTCACCCTGGCTGGACTTCTTGGTCGACTCGAAGTAGAGACGGGCGAGTGGTTCGTGAAGGTACCGCTGTTCCTCCGGAATCCCCTCGTCCTTGAGGCGTGCCATGATCGCTTGGACGATCGGGTCTGTGCCACGCTCGAAGTCTGGCATCCCTTTGGCAAGACGTGACGCCCAGGCGCGCAGAAGCGGGTCCTCTGCGATGTCGACCTCGGAGATCTCTCCTGCCCGAGCGCGGCGGGCCAACTCCTTGACTTCCGTGGAGGTAGGGTCGTAGATGACCGTGCTCCCCGGCGCGACGCCGATCCCAGAACCGGCACCAGGCCGTCGACCCGGGCCGAGCAGACCGCGGCGGCGTGCCTCTTTGACCCAGCGATGCACCGTTGTCTCCGGCACGCCGTTCGCCTCAGCCAGAACCTTGGCGGGTCGTCTGTCGCGACCCGCAAGCCAGCTGTAGACCTGGGCTACGCGCCGGTAGAACTCATCGGGTCGACGAGGACCGGACGGTACTTCGAGCCTCAGGTCGGGATCAGTCGTGATGGCGACCGCGTAGGAGACGCCCACGGGGAACCGGAACTCGAGACCTCCGTCATCGGTCGGCTGACTTGCAGCATCGACCGTCGTGGTGAGTGAGTCGTGCTGGTAGGTGAGCTCGTCGAGGCTCGAGGGGTCATCGTCGGCAATCCGCTGCCTGAGGATCGCGGCGATCTCGGGCGCATTGATCTGCGCCTCCCAAGCGCCGAGCGGCAGTTCACGCAGCCCCGCGCTCGTAAGGCCGCCGGAATCATCGAGCCACAGCTCCACGATCCGAAGGCGGCCGTCCTCACGCTCCTCGACACGTAGGCCCAGTCGGCGCTCCGGCTCCTTCCACCTAACCGCGATCCAGCCGGCATCTCCGATAGCTGCAACCGGACTCACCAGCACCTCCTCTGCCGAACACTCCTGGACTCTCCAGCACAGAATAGCCTCATCCATCTCGGGACGCAAGTACAGACGGCTGGACATGCTGGAAAAGACTGCTACAATGCGGAGTAGGAGACGTCCGAAGCAGCATGTGCAGACCCAAGGAGGACTGTGTGGGCCAGCGACAGACGGACAGCACCAACCTCCTACGACCGCGTGGGCGGGTCACAGCGCAGGAGTTGGCGCAGATGCCGGCCAGCCTGAAGCCCGACGAGGCGAGGCCCTGGACGCGACTCTCGCGGAGCGCGTTCTACGCATCGCTGCACACCGGCGACATCGTTTCGTGCCGGTTGGGCCACTCGATCCGCATCCCGACGCGGCGCTTCTTGGACGCTATCGGTGTACTCGACGAGGACGACTGATGACGCTGGACGTCAACTTGCGGGCTACAGACGCTGGCCGGCCAGCTGGAGATGGTGCCGGCGGCGAGGCTGACCTCTGAGGAAAGCGAGGTGGAGTTCGATGCATGACCGTCCAACGCTCTCGGTGGAGGAACTGCGTCGGCGACGCACCTGCTCGATCGAAGAAGCAGCCGCGGTGCTGGGCATCGGTCGCTCTACCGCCTACGCGGCCGCCCGCGACGGCTCGTTGCCGACCCTGCGACTCTCCCACCGCCTGCTGGTACCGACCGTCAAGCTGCTGGCGATGCTCGGCCATGACGAGATGCCCACCAACGATGGCTGAGCCGGCTGGAGATAGAGCGGCCGTTGTGCCGGTCGCCGATATCTACGGGACGCAGCTGTGTAGTTGCGCCTGTCGGGACCGCGACTTCACATATCCGCCCTCGGCCCTCCTGCTGGACCTCCATCTGATGCGCTCGGCGGCCTTCCTTCCCTCTCGCCTCTGCACCGCAGAGCCGCGCAACGCCTTCATCTGTCGGCAGCTGCCCGCCTCCCGTTGCCTGTCGCTCTATCAACCCGCCGGACCGCTGGTCGTGCGAGACGCGCTGCTGCTGGGCGAGATCAGCCGCCGCTACCACCACCGCGAGGGACGCATCGGGGGCGAGAGCATCCTCTACTTCTCGTTGGCTGACGCCATCGCCGCGATGGGCTACAGAACGGCCGGCGGATACCAGCGGCAGCTGGCCCGAGATTCGCTGCGGCGGCTGGTGGCAACGACCCTGCGCTGGAACGAGCGGACCGACGAGGGGCGCATCCGCGAGCTCAACTGGCACCTGCTGGAGGACTCCTCGGCCGCATGGGAGCAGGACGGCTACGGCAGGGCCACGGTCACCATCTCCGAGGTCACCGTGCAGCTAATCGAGGATGGCTTCCTAGGATACCTCGACGGCGCCCGCTGTCGGCGCCTAGTCATCGCCGATGAGACCGCCGCCAGGCTCTGGCTGACACTCGAGTGCGAGCGACTGGGCCCCAAGCCGTTCTACTACCGCATCTTCCGACCGGCGCCGAACACCGCACCGCAAGAGAGCAATGAGCTCTTCATCAGCGAGATCGTCGGCCTCGACCGCTGGCGCAACCGGCGACGGGTCGCTCACCGTCTCAAGAAGGCGATCGAGGTCATCGAGACAATCGATGGCGGCCGCTACGAGCTGCGCCTCGAGCACGGTCGCGATCCCGCCACCTACAACCTTCGGGTGCGTCGCAGCCGCAGGGCCAAGGGAGCCTGGCGAGATGGGCGGTAACGAGCGGAACGACAGGGCGGTAACGAGCGGAACACGGCCCGGTAGGGCAAGGAACGCACCCCGGTACCGAGCGAAACGCCGTCTCGCGAAAAACCCTGCAAACAGTGTGTCCTTCCCCCACCTACCGGAGTGTATCTACCGCTATGAATAGCAGTTCTAGAGAACAACCGGGCACCGATTCGCGCCGGAATCGGCCGGCTGAGAGGGGCAACGACCAAGGCCTCGCGGTGGAGCTCTGGCCGCTCGAACGAGCACTCCCCTACGCCCGCAACCCCCGCACCGTGCCTGAGAGCGCCATCGCCAAGGTCGCCGCCTCCATCAAGGAGTTCGGCTTCCGGCAGCCGGTCGTGGTCGATGCCGAGGGCGTGGTCATCGCCGGCCACACCCGCCTGCTGGCCGCCCAGCGGCTCGGCCTCGCACAGGTCCCGGTCCACGTCGCTGCCGACCTCTCGCCGCAGCAGGCCAAGGCCTACCGCCTGGCCGACAACCGCTCCGCCCAGGAGACCGCCTGGGACGAGGAACTGCTGCCGCTCGAGCTGGGGGAGCTCCTGGCCGACGACTTCGCCCTTGAGGCGACCGGCTTCGACCCCGACGAGCTGGCCGCCCTGCTCTCCTCCCCCAACCCCGGTCTGACCGACCCCGACGATGCCCCACCGCCGCCGCAGGAGCCGACCAGCCGACGCGGTGACCTGTGGCTGCTCGGTGACCATCGCCTGCTCTGCGGCGATGCCACCGATGCCGAGGACGTCCGTCGCCTCATGGACGGGCAGCGGGCGGTACTGATGGCCACCGACCCGCCCTACCTGGTCGACTACCAGGGCGGCAGCCATCCGGCCAGCGCCTCCAACAAGGGCGCCCCCGCCAAGGACAAGCACTGGGATGCGTACGTCGACCACGAGCAGGCGGTCGGCTTCTACGCCTCGTTCCTGCGTCTCGCTCTCGACGAGGCCCTGACCGAGGATGCGGCCGTCTATCAGTGGTTTGCCGTCATGCGCAGCGAGGTCGTCTGGCCGGCTTGGCGGGCGGTCGGGCTGCTGCCCCACCAGGTGCTCATCTGGCGCAAGAGCCGCAGCGTGCTGACCCACAGCCACTACCTGTGGGACTTCGAGCCGATGATGTACGGCTGGCCTGAAGGCCACCAGCCACGGCGCAAGCCTCCGGCCGATGCCACGGCGGTGTGGGAGATCGCCAGCACGATCGAGGATGGAGCCGGCGGCCTGCACCCGACCCAGAAGCCGGTCGAGACCATCCGTCGTCCGATCCGCTTCCACACCTCTCCGGGAGGGCTGCTCTACGAGCCGTTCGCCGGCTCCGGGACGGCCTTGATCGCCGCCGAGGAGCAGGGCCGCCGGTGCCACGCCATGGAGCTCTCACCGGCCTTCGTCGATGCCGCCGTGGCCCGCTGGGAGGCCTTCTCCGGAAAGGAGGCGCGACGTGGGTAGGTCGACCAAGGCCGAGGTGATGCGCCGGGTGGCGGACATCTTCCCCCTGGTCTGCGACTGCATGAGCCTGCGCGAGATACGCGCCTTTACGCTCTCCCGCACCGACTGGGGGACCTCGGTCTCCGAGGCACAGCTCAAACGCTACTGCGCCACCGCCCGCCAGCAGCTCGAGGAGGCGGCCCGCTATGAGCGCAAGCGGGAGCTCGGCGCGGCCAAGCAGCGGCTCGAGCGGGTCATCGCCCGCGCCTCGGCGAAGGGCCAGTTGCGCACTGTGCTGGCCGCCCAGAAGCAGCTCACCGACCTGCTCGGCCTGGCCGCCCCTGAGCGGATGGAGCTCAACGGCGGCTGGGACTGGGACAACACGGAGGCGGTCGCCGCCCTGGCGGAACGATTCGACGAAATCATCCTAAGAGCCGGCGAGAACACGGATGCCGAAAGGGCCGAAGCCGCCGCCAGGGCCGCAGCCGAGACCGAGAACGCCAACCACGTCAACAAGGAGAGTGGATGATGGTTCTGCACTTCCCCGACATCTGTTTCGAGGACTGCGGCAAGGAAGCCGCGGGTAGCTACCAGCACGCTCGTGCCATCGCCGAGATGGCCGAAAGCGACGTCTGTCTCGACCGCTACCTGTGGGCGAAGAACCGGCCCGAGGTCCACTTCGGAGCGCTTTGTGCGACTGGCGTCGAGCTACTACTCACGGCCGGTGCGGATCGTGCGGCGAGTGGGCTGCTGGCCGATGCGGCGGGTGCCGTGGCCGGAGACGCCAGCCGACGCGAGGGAGTGCCGAAGGCTTTCCTTTGCCCGGACTGCCTACGGCGCAGCAACGCCATGCTGCTGCGCGTAGACGAGGAGGGGCTGCATCGCGACGAGTTCGCTCACGGCCTCATCTCGTTCGTCTTCTCCCGTCATGGTCCCGAACTGCTAGAGGCTGTGCAGAACAGGCTACCTGGGGTGCACTTCCACAGAGAGCGATGAGACCGGCATCGTGGTGGTCGGGCTGGGCCGCAACGGCCACGGCTACGTGCTCGCCGATCTCACCGTCAAGGCCTCACCGGCGAGCTGGGCCGAGCGGGCGGTCGACGCCTGCCACGACTACGGCGCCGATCGCATCGTGGCCGAGGTCGACAACGGCGGCGACCTGGTCGAGGCGACGATCCGCAGCATCGATGCGCGGGTGCCCTACAAGGCGGTCCGCGCCTCGCGCGGCAAGCACACCCGCGCCGAGCCGGTGGCGGCGCTCTATGAACGGGGCTTGGTCCACCACGTCGGCGACCTAGGCAGCCTCGAGGCTCTCGAGGACCAGATGTGCAACTGGCTGCCCGACCCCGGCCTGCCCTCGCCCGACCGCATGGACGCCCTGGTCTGGGCGATCAGCGAGCTGATGCTCCAGCGACGGAAGCGCACCTACCGGGTGATCGTCGATCGGCCCTACTCGATCAGCCCGGTCTGATGGGAGACAGCCGGCAGCACGTGCCGGAGACACGCAACCAAGAACAGGAGGAAGACCATGGGCTATGCCTTGACCATCCTCGACGAAAGCGTCAGCGACGAAGAAGCTGACTTGTGGATCGACGTGAAGACAATGGCTGTGCTCAGGCGCTGCATGTCGTACGTCGGCATGGTGGCGCGTGGCTACAGCTGGGGTGACATCCCTATCGACGCCCTATTCGACGAGTACATGTCGAGAGTGCCCGGCCATCCCGTCCAAGGAACGGAGGCGTCGTTCGAGGCTGAGGCGGGCTGGTACTCAAGTCCTGAGAAGCGTGTTCTGGGCCGCTGGCGCCCGAGCTGCTCTGACGCCCCCGGCGAGACATGGCCCAAGCCCGGTATCGCCGTACACAAGCTGTGCGACAATGGCTTCTGGTTTGTGACTCCAGACGAGTGCCGAGAAGCGCTCGCCGCCTGGACTGTGCACCTCTGCAGGTTTCGCGCCGACAGCGGATCAGCCTCACGCTCTCACCTGCGATGCCTTCCGGACCCCATGCCGGCGGACTCCGAGCATGGCGAACACGAGAGCCGTCAGAGCCCCGATCCGACAGCGGCCGCTATCGACGACCTTGGTGCGGCGGTTCTCGGTCGCGAGGAACAGTCCCCGGTCTCCTGGCTCCCAGAGACCTGGGCGTCGTGGCTCGAGTTCCTCGATCGTGCGGCACGACACGGCGGTTTCCAGGTCCATTGAGCGAGGCGTCAGCAATGCTCGAGGGATGCGCTCGTGGACGTGCCGTCGATACCCAGGCGGCGGAGTGCGACGACCGGAGGCTATGGCGTAGTCGGCATCCCGTCGGCAGCCAGCGCCCTGTGCTGCACCTTCGCAGCTTCCACCGGAGAGACGGTCAGGGTCTCGAAGCGCCAAGCGAGGCGCAAATCACTCGGCGGTTTGCCCGTGGAGCGCGTCAGAAGCCGACCGCCGGCCACGCCAGAGAGCTCGCCGATGCCACACCCTCGATGCACCTCCCGGGCAGGCGATCTCGCTCGATGTCCGGTAAGGCCCTTCATCGACCAAGGAGGAATATCATGTTCAAGCTCTGTGCAGACCGCTGGTCGGATGAGCCGCCGCCGGGCACGCAGCGTTTCTACTGGGGCCAGGCGGGCGCGACCTACTACCTGGTCGACGGCGGTCGCATCATCGCTCTGCTCTACTGGGAGGACGAGCTGCCAGGCCTCACCGACGGCGATGAGGTCCAGCCGGTCATCGCCGGGCCGGCCTGGTCCTGGCTGGCAGCCGATGAGCCCGACATCCACCGCGAGCTAGAAGCACCGGTGCCGACCCGCGAGATGAGCGCCGCCGAGCTCTCTGAGGCCCACGACCATGCGCTCAACGAAGCCCAGCTGGCGATCCTCGACTACCTGGAGGAGAAGGGGCAGCTCTGAGGCGCCACCACGGCGTCTGCGATCTCCGGTGCCGCTCGCTCCGCCCCGAGGACGAGCGCAGGTGGCCAGCCGACGGTGATGCGCTTGGCCCTCGGGCCCCTGGGCGCCGCTCTCGCCTGCGGGCCTACCACCCCCTTGCCGAAGCCCTTGCTGCGTCCCCTGGGGCTGTTATAACAGCCCTACGGCGCTGATAGCCGGAGGCCGTCGGAGGAGAGCCGCCCATGGGTACAGGTATGGAGTATGCGCGCCAGCTGGGGGCCGCCTGCCAGCTCGACGAGGCCGAGCCGATGGACTACGCCGAGGCATGCCGTCTGAGGGCCGAGATGCGCGACGCGGTGCGGGCTGCGGGTGCTGACCCATCGGTGGTCGCCGACCCGGAACCGGTGCCGAACAGGCCGGATGCGTGGGCCATCGAGCTCAATGGCGTACCTGTCTATGGACGGCGGATGTGGGCGGTCATGGCGCGCTTCATGGAGCTTGGGCGCGACCAGGAACCGAGGTGCCACTCGACCACGGAGCCCGCAGCGGGAGAGCCTGAGAAGCAGGAGAGCGCCCCACTGCACCGTGCCTGCCGCACGGTGCTGCTGATGGTGGGCGAGCTCCACCTGCGAGGCTATCAGCGCCTGCGCATCGCCCCGGGGATGTCAGCCTCGGGCTGCTACTGGCGTTGTGCCATCACGCCGGTCAGCAACATTCCCGCTGGCCACGGTGCACGGCTCGTCTCGGAGAACCGCCTCGTGGCCCACTACTCAAGCGGACAGGGGCGTGAGTACTTCGGTTGGGGGGACGTCGCCCATCTGACGCCGGGCAAGTTGGCCGAGCGGTTCATCGATCGCTGCCCGGAGATCGTCGCCGAGGGCAAGGGCTCCGACTGGCTCTACGCCGGCTGGTATGTGGAGATGCTCGGCAAGACCTATCCGGACCTCTTCCCGATCGCCTACGCCGACTGGGAGCTGCCCTCCGACGGCCTCGAGACCACTGGGGCCCGCCGCGAGGTCATGCTGCCGATGCCGCCGCCCGGGGAGTGCGATGCTCCGGGGCCGTGAACACCGGCGGCAGCAGCTCGACGCTCTGGAGCTCCGTGGAGTCCCTTCTTCGGCTCAGCTAGCCCTGCTCCTCGGCGCTCTCCGGCAGGCGCACCCAGATCCGCTTGAGCGGCAGCTCGGCCTGCAGCGAGGGGGAGAGCTGCTCGTAGCGACGCAGGAGTTGCTCGACCACCTGACCGGCATCCCAGAGGCGGACCGTGAAGTGCAGGTGACGGGCCTCCTTGAGCAGCGGACCGGCGAAGCCGCCCCAGGCGACCAGCAGCCCCTGGTCGGCGTTGAAGTTGTGCATCGTGCCCTGCAGCTCGCGCAGTACCGCCGAGCCAATCGGCGTCTCGCCCGACTTGACCTGCACACAGAGACGCGGGGCGTCGAACCCCATCGGCCCCGAGCCGGCGATGATATCGACCCCGCCATCGGCACCCTCCGGTGAGACCAGCGTCTGGTAGCCCTGGCTGCGGAGGATGCCATCGACCAAGCGGGCCAGCTCATGGCCCTTGAAGCGGCGGCCGATGAACTCGGTCAGATCGTCGGCCGCGTACTGCTCCAAATCGACCGGGGCGGTCGGCTCCTCGCTTCCCTCCTCCGAGGTCGGTGCGACCGGCGCTCCCCCAAGGATCGCCTTGATCCGCTCCTCCGCCTGGTGGCGCTGCAGCTGACAGACGGTCATGAAGGCACCGAAGGAGTAGAGCAGGTCCTGTTCGAACCGTGAACGCGGCAGGTCGGTGACAAGCCACTCGGTCGCTCTGGTGTGATGGGCGTCGCTCGGAAGATCGGAGCGGTAGAGATAGGGGCCGGTGATCTTGCCGATGGCGATCGCGGCCCGGGTCTTTAAGGGCAGGACGACCAGGTCGCCGACCTCGATCAGCTCGCGGAAGCGCCACAGCTGCCCGACCCAGTTGGCGATCCGTCCCTTGCCGGCATCGGGGTAGGTCGCCCGGACCAGCTCCTCAAGCTCCTCGCGGGAGCCGATACCAGCTAGGTCGGGCAGCTCCTCCCAGCCGATCAGGCTCAGGCCCTCGTCGAGCGCCAAGCTCTCGCGCTCACCGTAGCGGCCGGCGCGGATTAGCCAGAGGCTCACAGCCGGCCTCCGTCTCGCAGGTCAGCGCCGTGACTTCGACAACGTGACCAGGACTCTCTCGACTGTCGCTTCCTGCGCCTCACGAAACGATGCTACAGGAATCGGAACGTGACTCATAGTCCGTAGACCTAAAGTCAGCAATCGGGCTTTGCTAGGGCTGCTGTGGAGCCCGAGCTGACAGATCCCTGTGTGGCCTTCGGTCGACGGTTGCGAGCACTCCGCCGGACACGTGGGCTCTCACAGGAGCAGCTCGCCCACCTGGCCGGCCTCGACCGCACCTACGTCAGTAGCTGTGAGGCCGGTCGGCGGAACGCCACCATCAAGACGATCGTGCGGCTGGCGGCGGCACTGGGGGTCGATCCCTGCGCTTTGGTCTCGGATGCGCAGCTCGACGAGTCGGAGTCCGAGTCGATTTCCTGACAACGCCTCGCTGCAGGCAACGCGCGGATTCGATCACCGGGAAGGGGTCCGCGCCACATGAGCATACGGCATCACGTCCGCTCACTTGTCCGACTGGCGCGCAGGGTACAATGCGGACACGATGAAGAGAGGAGACGTGAAGACGCGAGCATCATCCATTTCGCTCTACTCCCTAGCCGACGTCGCGAGATATGCGCATGCCCAGCCGCAGCTCGTACGGCGCCTGTATGTCGGCTACCAGGCCCAACGCACGGCGTATTCGGCCGTGCTTCAGGGCGCCATCGACAACAACAGGCCGGCACCCTTGTCCTTCGATGATCTCATTGAGACCGCTGTGATCGCTGCGCTTCGCTCGCGCCGTATCTCGCTCCAATCGATTCGCGCGGCCCACTCCGTGGCTTCAGAGGAAGTTGGCGACCACCCCTTCGCTCGTCGAGACATCCTTGTGGCCGGTACCGACATCTTCATGCGCGCTGATCAAGAGTCGATTGAGGCCGGTGACGATTTGGCGACTCTCACCAAGGGCGGCCAGAGAGCTCTCGCTCCGGTGTTGGCGGAGTACCTTCACAGGATCGAATGGGAGGACCGCTGGCCGGTCGAATGGCGCCCCAGGGGAGGTGTCGTTCGGCAGAATCCCGAGGTGGAGTTCGGTCTGCCGCACGTGCAAGGCGTGCGTACCGAGATCATCCGTGGCCGCTTTGAGGCTGAGGAGCCGATCGGTGTTATCGCTGAAGACTTCGGTCTGAAGGCTTGTGACGTCGAGGAGGCGCTCAGATACGAGCTCTGGCTGAGGCCGGCCGCCTAACCTTCTTCTGTGACCGCAACCTCGGTCGGCGCGTTCCGATTGAGTTGCGTCGTCTGGGCTGGAACGTTGAGGCTCACGACGACCACTTCGAGCAGGTCACCAAAGACGAACAACTGCTGCCAGCTGTCTCTGCCGCCGGGTGGGTCTTCATCACTCAGGACTCCCGGATTAGGTACCGGGCGGCCGAACGATCCGCCCTCATGGAGCACCGTCTGAGGGCGTTCGTACTCGTGACCGCCAGCCTATCCGCGGACGCAACCATTGCCATCCTTGGCCGAGCCCGAGAGAAGATGGAGGAGATGGCGCAGACGATTGATGGCCCGTTCCTTGTCCGGATTGCCAAGGACGGCAATCTGCGTCGGTTGCTGTGATGTGGTGAGCGCGGTCAATCGCTCACAAGGCAGGGCAAGTTGGGGTCCCCCTCATGCCGGTCGTCGGCTCTTCGTCGGCGCGACCGCCACGTGCAGCCGAAGATCGGAGCAGACGTCACGTGGTGTCAGGTGCCTGTGCGACTGGTTCGCACCGGCCCTCCAAGGCGTCCGCTCCTGCGGCTAGAATAGGAGGCCGTGGACTTGGTCTCCGCCTATCTCGCTGAACTGCGCGACATCCGTGCCTCCGGCGCTGTGCCGGAGACCTCCGGCTACGGCGCCCTGGCGACACTGCTCAACGAGGTCGGTCACAAGCTCAAGCCCAAGGTCCGCTGCACGGTCAACCCGAGCAACCGCGGCGCCGGCATCCCCGACGGCGGTCTGTTCATCGAGGGCCAATACGAGAAGAGCGCCGGCGAACCGCTCGAGGGCCAGCTCCCAGCCCGCGGCGCCGTTGAGGTCAAACCGGTCGCCGCCGACGCGCAGACCATCTCCGGCAGCGAGCAGGTCCGCCGCTACCTAGAGACCTACCGACAGGTCCTGGTCACCACGTATCGTGAGTTCGTCCTGCTCGGCTACGATCTCGACGGCCAGCCCGACATCCTCGAGAGCTTCAGTCTGGCAGCGACCGAGGCGGAGTTCTGGGCGCTGGCCGCCCACCCGCAGAGCACGGAGACGCGCGCGGCCGGTGAGCGCCTCATTGACTTCCTGCGCCGCGTCATGCTGCGCCCGGCGCCGATCGCCGCACCGCAGGAGCTGGCCTGGTTTCTTGCTTCCTATGCGCGCGAAGCCCGCGCCCGGGCCGAGGAGCGCGACCTGCCGGCGCTGGCTACCACCCGCAAGGCCCTTGAGGAATCGCTCGGAATCTCCTTCACCGGCGAGAAGGGCGATCACTTCTTTCGCTCGACGCTCGTCCAGACGCTCTTCTACGGCCTCTTCGCCGCCTGGGTGCTGTGGGCCGAACAGCATCCTCCAGCCGAGAAGGACGCTCGCTTCCGCTGGCGGGAGGCAGCCTGGTATCTGCGCATCCCGATCCTCGTCAAACTGTTCCGCGACTTCGCCAGCCCGCTGCAGCTGGGCGCTATGCATCTCGATGAGGTCCTCGACTGGGCCGGCGATGCGCTCAACCGGGTCGACCGAGCAGCCTTCTTCGAGCGCTTCGAACAGCAGCATGCAGTGCAGTACTTCTATGAGCCGTTCCTGGAGGCGTTCGACCCACAGCTGCGTAAACAGCTCGGCGTCTGGTACACCCCGCCGGAGATCGTCACCTACATGGTCGAGCGGGTCGATACCGTCCTGCGCGAGGAGCTGGAGATCGCCGACGGCCTGGCCGACCCCAACGTGGTGGTGCTTGACCCTTGTTGCGGAACCGGCGCCTACCTGGTCGAGGTGCTCTCACGGATTGCTACGACCCTCACCGAGAAGGGCGACGATGCCCTCCTTGCCCACGATCTCAAACAGGCCGCTATGAGCCGCATCTACGGCTTCGAGATCCTGCCGGCGCCGTTCGTGATCAGCCACCTGCAGATCGGCATGCTGCTCCACCGTCTCGGGGCACCGTTCGCCGAGGGAAGCGATGAGCGGGCCGGGGTCTTCCTGACCAACGCCCTCACCGGCTGGGAGCCGCCCAGCGAATCGAAGCAGCATCTGCTCTTCGCCGAGATGGAGGAGGAGCGCGACAGGGCAGAGGCGGTCAAGCAGCACGCGCCGATCTTGGTCATCCTCGGCAATCCGCCCTATAACGGCTTCGCCGGTGTCGGCACTGAGGAGGAAGGTGGCCTGACCGAGCCCTACAAGCAGGGGCTGAGCACTCGATGGGGGATCACCAAGAACTACCTCGACGACCTCTACATCCGGTTCTTCCGAGTGGCCGAACGCCGGATCACCGAGGGCGGCATCGGCGGAGTCATCGCCTTCATCAGCAACTTCTCGTGGCTTGCCGATCCGTCCGCCGTCGTGATGCGTGAGAGCTACCTGCAGAAGTTCGACTCCATCATCGTCGACTGTCTCAACGGGGATAGTCGCGAGACCGGCAAGCGCACACCCTGGGGAGATCCCGATCCAAGTGTCTTCTCGACGCCTACTAGCCCGATCGGTATCCAGGTCGGCACGGCAATCAGCACTCTCACCCGGCATCCCACAGGCGACGACCACCGGCAGGCAACCGTCCTCTACCGTGACTTCTGGGGCACAGAGAAGCTCGCGCGCATCGCGCAGGCAGCAGGCGACGATCGCCCTGCCGAGCCCTATGAGCAGCTCCAACCACAGCCGGGGAGTCGGTACTCGTTCCGACCGATGCAGGTCTCGGATGCCTACTACTCCTGGCCAACGCTCGAAGAACTAGCTGCCGCCGATTGGTCCCTCGGTCTCAACGAGAACCGCGACGAGGCGCTGATCGCCTTCGACAAGGAGACCCTTGTTGAGCGCATGCGAACCTACTTCAACGCCACGCTTGAGTTGGATGAGCTACCGGAGTCCCTCGCGGGATTGCAGAGCCGATGGGCCCGTTTCGATCCCCAGAAGACCAGACGTGCGCTTCTGAGCGAAGGGTTCGACGAATCGAAGGTCGTCCGTTTCTTGGTCAAGCCCTTCGACCTGCGCTGGGCCTACGTCGAGACGCAGGCCAAGCTGTGGAATGAGGCAAGATCGAAGTTGGTCGAAAGCTCCGCAGGCGACAGGCAGTACGTCATGGCAAGACGGCGAGCCCCGCGGGCGCTGGACGGCGTTGCGGTCTCATACGCTTCGTCGCTCACCGATCAGCACGCACTCCACAAGGACGCCTACCTGGCGCCGCTGCATCTCAGCGGACCAAGCGACGCTCAGACGAACATGCTCGAGGTCGAGGGACCGCGGGCAAACCTCTCCCCGCAGGCACAGACATACATGCGACGGCTCGAAGACGGCCAGAAGCCCGGCGAGCCAGATTGCTCTTGGGTGATGTGGATGCACGTTCTGGCAGTCGCGCACGCACCCGGCTATCTGGGAGAGAACGCCGACGGCATACGCTCGGACTGGCCGCGTGTTCCCCTGCCGGCTTCTCGCAACGCCCTGCTGGCGTCCGCCGAGCTCGGTGAGAAGGTGGCGGCCCTGCTTGATGTCGAGGCAGCGGTCGACGCTGTGAGCTGTGGTTCCATTCGCTACGAGCTGCAGCCGATCGCTCGCATCTCGTCGGTGGGCGAGAAGGCCATCGATCCGGACGTCGGCCACCTGGCCCTCACTGCCGGTTGGGGTCATTCGGGCAAGAGTGGCGCAACCATGCCAGGCGCGGGGCGCGCCGAGGAACGACCCTGGGCGCCCGCCGAGCTGGCCCTGCTGCGCGAGGGCCTGACCGACCTCGGCATGACTCTGGACGAGGTCCTCTCCAGCCTCGGCGAGACGGTCCTCGACGTCTACCTCAACGACCATGCCTTTTGGCGCTGTGTGCCGCTGCCCGTCTGGAAGTACACCATCGGTGGCTACCAGGTCATGAAGAAGTGGCTCTCCTACCGCGAGCGGCCGCTGATGGGGCGCGACCTCACGCCAGGAGAGGCTCGCTACGCGACTGAGATGGCGCGTCGTATCGCCGCCATTCTCCTGCTGGAGCCTGCTCTGGATGCCAACTACGAGCGAGTGAAGGCGGATGCGTACCCGTGGTCACAGGGAGAATGAGGTGACGCGCGAGCAGCTTCTGACCATCGTCGCTGACCTCCAGGCACATGCGTGCGAGCTCGACGATCTCGAGGTCAAGACAGCTCGAGCTGGTACGCCCGCACGGCTCTACGAGGACATCTCGGCCTTCGCCAACAGCGCTGGAGGTGTGCTGGTCTTCGGACTCGATGAGAGCCAGAGGTTCAAGCTTGTCGGGGTGGCCAATGCCCAGCAGCTGCAGGCAGACCTAGCCACCAACACCGCTCAGCTGAACCCGCAACCAGTCGTGCAGATCGCGCACTTCGTGGTCGATGGACATGACGTGGTCGTGGCCGAGGTCGATCCCCTGGAGCCATCGCTGCGACCGTCGCACCTCAAGAGCAAGGACGAAGCGGCCGCCTGGACGCGGATAGGCAACTCGACACAGGGCATGCCTGCATACCAGGTGTTCGGCTACTTGAGCTCTCGCTCACAGCCTACCTTCGATGAGGAGGTCGTCGCCGAAGCCAACCTCGAAGACCTCGACGCAGAGAGGCTTGCCGCGTTCGTCGACCGGCTGCGACGCGAACGGCCTCGGGCACGCTTCCTGCGCCCATCAATGGAAGAGACCCTCTCGGCACTCGGCGTCGTGCGGTCAGTCGAGGGCATCGCTCGCCCCACGCTTGCCGGTCTGCTCGTCTTCGGACGCTACCCCCAACAGTACGAGCCACAGATCGTGATCACCTTCCTGCAGTTCGCGGGCGTAGATGAACAGAGGAAAGGCCCGCGAGGCGAACGGTTCCTCGACAACCAGAAGTTCGAGGGACCGATTCTCGAGATGGTCGAAGAGGCCGAAGCGCACATCATGGGTCGTATCGCCACGGCGGGACGAATCGACGGGCTGCTGCGAACGGACATCCCCGAGTACCCCCAAGCCGCGGTGCGCGAGGCGCTGGTTAACGCGGTGGCGCATCGCGACTACAGCGGCTACGTGCGACGGAGCCAGGTGCAGGTCAAGCTGTTCGCTGATCGTCTTGAGATCCGCAGTCCCGGGGGACTATTCGGCGACGTGACGATCGACACACTCGAGGATCGTCAGTCGACCCGCAATCGGCGTCTCATGCAACTGCTGGAGCACCAGCATCTCGTGGAGAATCGCGGCAGCGGCATCAACAGCATGATTGCGGAGATGCGCGAGGCACATATGGAACCGCCGCGCTTTGACGACGACCGTAGTGCATTCACCGTGACGTTCTCAAACCACGCGCTGCTCATGACCAGCGAGGGCATCGAGTGGCTCAATGCGGTCGCCGCGCACCTCCAGCTCAACGAGCGTCAGAAGCTTGCGCTGCTCTACATGCGCCACAATCATCGTCTCACCAACAGCGTCTACAGGCGACTGCATCATGGACTGGACAGCCGCGAAGCCAGCCGTGAACTGCAGGGCCTTGTGCGCTCTGGTGCTGCCCAGATGAAGGGAGCTCGCGGAGGCTCTTTCTACGTCCTCGCCTTGCCGCGGGAGACTCCAGCCGTCGAGGTACCGCTTTCCGACGAGGAACGGGTCCTTGCCTACGTGCGTCGACACGGAGCAATCCAGGCTGGCGTGTGCGCGTCGCTGCTCGGCTGGCAGAGCCCGAAGCGGGCCGGCCGTTTCCTCCGCAGGCTTGCCGAACGTGGCCTCTTGCGGCCCGAGGGCGAGAAGCGAGGTAGACGCTACGTTCTCCCCAAGTAGCCCAAGTGTCCCGAGACGCGCTTCTTGCCCATGCGATATGTGGCAATAAGTGGCGATAAGTGACCGATATCGGGCAATACCGGACTACCGTGAACGCCACAAGCCGTCGGCACCTCGTCGGCGCAGCTCGAGAAGCTCCTGCTAACAGGTCTATTCCGTCCTGCGGAACGGTCAGTGAGTCAGGTGCGTGCGCGCAGTTGCCCGAATCACCGCCGGCCGCAGCGTTGTCGTCCTTGGCAGTCCGCGCACGCCACAGAGCAATGGCGGCGCGCCCGGAGTCGGACTTCTATGACTCGGCCCCGTCCGGTTTGGAGAGCTCGACCGCGATCTCCTCTGGTAACGAGAGCCCGCACGCCATCTGCATTGCCTTGCGCAGGGCGAACGGTACCGGACACCAGAGATAGCTGCCCTCCATCGACCCGCGGATAATGGCGCTCAAGGAACTCTCCTGGTGCCAATCCATCTCGGCGAACACATCGACGGCGCCATGCTCGTGAAGGGCGAAGGCCAGCGCCTGAACGTGTTCGCAGGGGGAGTCGATGGAGAACCTCGCGTGACGGCCATCTTCGCTCTGCGCTGAGATCGACGTGACGAAGCCGCAACTGCCACCGCTGACCGTGGCCTGTCCCTCCACCTCAGTCACTCACACACTGCCGGCAGATTCCCTTCGGTCCGTCGACGATCGATGAGCTCGATGAACGCGTCGAGCCGCTCGGAGAACTCGTCCCAGTCGATCGAGTAGTAGACCCTGGCTCCCTGGTTGCGCCGGCGGACGAAGCCCGCCTCGTGCAGCACCGAGAGATGGTGTGAGATCAGCGGTTGGCTGCCATCGACCGAAGCGACGATCTCGCAGACGCATCGTTCGCCGCCAAGCAGCTGTTCGATGATCGACGCGCGCGTCCCATTGCAGAAGGCCTTGAAGAACGACGTGAACTGCTGCAGACCGTCTGTTTCGACCGACACGTGTACCGTAGTAGTGCTCACTGCCATGGGAGAAGGGTACGTTGACATCGACGGCGAGTCAACGGTAGCTTATATAAACTGTCTCGCATATGTACAGGACCACGTGGCGGGCTCGTGTCCCCCGCCTCTGGGACGGTGTCCGGACGCAGCCAACACCCCGCCGGGCGAGCAGGCAACGACAGGAGGGCGACATGAATCGGTGCGAGGCCGCAGCGGAGACTGTGGTAGCAGGCGACGCGTCTGTCGGGCCGCCATGCCAATGAGAGCCGACCGACGAGACCCTCGAGTGACCGCTTCGGCGGACCGGCAGCGACCGTCGCGGCCTGCTCTCCCACCGCCGGTTGAGTTGGTTGCACTCGCTGTGCTGACGCTTGCTGTCGCTCTGCTCACCACAGGCTGCGGCACTGCGGAACCGGAGGGCGCAAGTCCGGTGCCTACAACCGCCGCATCCTCGTCGGCCGATCTCGATGCCTCGCCCGGATCACAGCCTCTTGTCACCTTCGTCGAGTTGGGCTCAGACAGCTGCGTCCCCTGCAAGGAGATGCGACCTATCATGGCCGAGATCGAGAAGAAGTACCGCGGTTCGGTCGAGGTCGTCTTCTACGATGTCTACGAGCAGGGTGACAAGGCAGAGGAGTTCGGCGTCCGGGCGATCCCGACGCAGGTCTTCCTGGATGCGGACGGCAAGGAGTTCGACCGGCATATCGGCTTCCTGCCGATGATGGCCATCGAGAGCCTGCTCGCCGAACGCGGCATCGAGCCGACCGTCGACCAGTGAGATCGGCGGCTGAACAGTGAACAGCCTTCTGACAAGCCTCTCAGAGGGCCTCGGCGCGGCACCGGCGCTCGCGCTGCTGGCCGCACTGGCGTGGGGCATCGCCAGTGTCGTGCTCAGCCCCTGTCACCTGGCCAGCATCCCCCTGATCGTCGGCTTCGTGAACGGTGGCACGGCACCGTCGACCAACCGAGCACTTCGCCTGGCGCTGCTGTTCTCTGTCGGCGTGCTGGTGTCCATCGCCGTGATCGGCGCGATCACAGCGGCCGCTGGGCGGATGCTGGGCGACATCGGAGTGCTCGGCACCGTGTTCCTCGTCGTGTTGCTGGTGGTCTTCGGACTGGTGATGCTCGACATGGTGCCGGTCCCGGCGCCCAGCGCACTCTCCGGCACCCAGCGGCGTGGCGCGACGGCGGCGCTTCTGCTCGGCCTCGCCTTCGGGGTTGGTCTGGGTCCGTGCACCTTCGCCTTTGCAGCTCCGGTCTTCGCTCTGGTCTTCTTCGGCGCACCGCGAGGTATCGCCCTGGCAGCCGGCGTTGTTGCCGCCTTCGCGGTCGGCCACTGCCTGGTGCTGGTTGTGGCCGGCACGCTCGGGGGGCGCGTCGGCGCCGCTCTGGCGAGTGGTCGCCGGCCGATCATCCTCAAGCGCCTGCGTCAGGCCTGCGGCGTACTGCTGATCGCGGCGGCCGTCTATACCGCCGGGACGACGTGGTTGTGGTGAGGCTGCGCCTCGCCTAGCCGATCGGGTCGTGCTGCCGCCACGCTCCAGTGAGATGCGTGATACACTGTGATTGTCATGTATATGTCAATTGCATATAGGTCATGAGCCACGCAGCGTCTCATGATCAGACGTGTCCAGGCGACTGCGCTCCGCCCAACCGACGACGTGGCGTCATGCGCCTCGAGCCGTGGCTGCTGCTTATGCTGGCCCGCGACGACCTCCACGGCTACGAGCTGCTGGCCCGCCTTGAGCACCTCACGGGAGCGCCCGCAGCCGATGCCGGGAACGTCTACCGCACGCTGCGCCGGCTCGAGCAGCAGGGAGCGGTGGCGTCGACCTGGGAGGAGGGCGTCAGGGCTGGTCCGGCTCGCCGGACCTACACGCTGACCAAGGAAGGCTGGGAGGCGTTGGCGGCGTGGGCGACCCACGTGGCCGCGGCGCATCGCAGCCTGGCCGCGTTTCTCGATCGCTACCGGGAGGGCGAGCAGGCATGAAGATCATCCCGCTGGCATCGCTGGCGGAGAGACCGCCAGCGGCGATCGACGACTGTGCCGGCCAGGAGCAGGCATCGGTGAACGGCCAGCGGCCGGACGTGTCCATCCTCTTCGACGAAGCCGACTGGACGGTGCGTCGCATCGCCCTGCCTCAAGACGGTGAAATACCCCCGTGCCGGATGCAGCACGATGTGGTGTTCACCGTCCTGGAGGGCCGTGTCCTGTTTGCGGCCCATGACTCGACCGACACCGAAGCTGATGAACAGGTCGCCATCGCCGGAGGCGCCCAACGGTACGTTGGAGGCGGGCAGGTCGTGGAGGTCGCGGCGCCGGGTGCGGTGTTCATCGCCGGCGGCGCCACCACCCGATCGATGAAGGCCGTCGAGCCCGCCCTGGTGCTCGCCGTGCTGTGCAGACGCGATCCATCGAGATCCGGCGACGGGACGCCCGACCAGGCGCCATGACGGTACTTCTCGCGTTCACCGGCTTCGTGCTCGTGGTCTCGCTCATCGTAGACCGACGCAGGACGCTGGTCGGTGTCGTCAAGGCGGTGCGGATGTTCCTGAGCCTGCTGCCGATGCTCGTCGGGGTGCTGGCCGCCGTGAGCCTGCTGCTGGCGGCGGTGCCGCCGGACCTTCTCCAGCGGGCACTGGGCGGCGGCCTGCTGTCGTTCGTCGCCGCCCTGTTCGTCGGAAGCGTCACGCTGATGCCCGGCTTCATCGCCTATCCGCTTGCCGGCGTGCTGAAGGATAATGGGGCGTCGGTCGCAGTGCTGGCGGCGTTCATCACGACGTTGATGATGGTCGGCGTGGTGACCCTACCGCTGGAGATCAGGATGCTCGGCCGCCGCGTCGCCCTGCTGCGCAACGCACTGGCCTTCGCCGGAGCGGTGGTCGTGGCCGTCGTCATGGCGTTGATCCTCACATGAGCGTGCAATGAGAGACGTGCCCGAGCAGCCGGGGGGCGGCTCGCCGGGAACGCGGCTCGGCGCCCAGAAGCGGCCGGGAAAGGACGGCGGGCGTGGCGGCATCGCTCGGGTCCGCCACATCCTTGCGATCGTGCTCCCGTGGCTCCTGCTGGCGGTGACCATCGGTCTCTGGAGCGTCGCGGCCGTCTCGGCGCCCGGCACCTTCGAGCTCGGCGAGCGAGCCGGCCGCAACCTCTGGGAGTTCTCGCTCGAGATGGCCCTCGTTCTTCCCGCGATGTTCGTGCTTGTCGGACTCTTCGACGTCTGGGTGCCTCGCACGGCGATCGAGCGGCACTTGGGCCGCGAGTCGGGTCCGCTGGCGATCCTCTGGATGGTGCTGCTCGGGATGCTGCAGGCGGGGCCGCTCTACGCGGCCTTCCCGGTGGCGGTCGCTTTGTGGCGCAAGGGCAGCGCACCGCGCAACGTGTTCATCTATCTGTTCACGTTCTCCGCCATCAAGATCCCGATGCTGACCTTCGAGGTCGGCTTCCTGGGATGGCAGTTCTCACTGCTGCGCACCGCCGTCACGTTGCCGCTGTTCATAGGACTCGCCTATCTGCTGGAGTGGCTGCTGCCGGACGACACGACGATCCCCGGCGCGCCGAGCGTCTGACGCCATTGGCGGCAGGCAGGTCGACCGGTCGGCGGGCCCTCCGGTTGGGAGCCCACGCCGTGGCGCGAGTGGTGATCAGGACTGCAGGTCGGCGTTGGCGATCATCGTCTGGATCTCGGCCACGCTCGGAATCTTGCCGACGACCTTGACCTCACCATCGATGGCCAAAGCCGGCGTCATCATCACGCCGAACGACGTGATGGCGTCGAGATCCTCGATCTTCTCCATATCTGCGTCCACGCCCAGTTCACCAATCGCCTCGCGTACGTGGCCCTCGAGCTTCTGGCACTTGGCACAGCCGGTGCCCAACACCTGCACCTTCATGTTGACTCCTCTCGTGACGTTGGGCTCCCGCGGCGATGACGCCGAGCGAGGCCATGAACGGTAGTCGCGGTCTTCCCGCGCCGACTGCGAATCATTCCACGAACAGACCGAAGACCAATCCCGTGATGGTGGACATCACGACCACCAGACCGACGAACACGGCCGTCTTGCGGGTGCCGATGACCGAGCGGATGACCAGCATGTTGGGCAGGCTGAGGGCGGGACCGGCGAGCAGCAGGGCCAGCGCCGGTCCCTTGCCCATGCCGGCACCGAGCAGGCCCTGGACGATGGGCACCTCAGTGAGTGTGGCGAAGTACATGAACGCACCGGCCACTGAGGCGAACAGGTTCGACTGCAGAGAGTTGCCGCCGACGGCCGCCGCCACCCACTCCTCCGGGATCAGGCCCTGCTCGCCGGGGCGACCGAGCAACAGCCCGGCGACCAGCACGCCGATCAGCAGCAGCGGCAGGATCTGCTTGGCGAAGCCCCAGGAAGCGTCGAACCAGTCCGAGCCCTCGCCCTTGTCGGTGGAGGCGATGACGGAAAGTCCGACGATGCCGGCGACGAAGGCGAGCTGCGGGTACTGGGGGAACCCGAAAGCCAGCGCGGCGACCGGCACGGCCGCCGCGACCACCTTCCACCAGGTGAAACCGATGACGTACACGAGCACCACGCCGAGCCCGGCCGCCGAGACTGCCGTCAGTATCCACTTCACCGAGTAGATGGCGTACCAGACGCCGCTGGTGGCCTCAGGCCGGCCCCAGGTGGCGAACACAAGGATGGCGATCAGCAGAGCGAGGAAGACGACGTTCTGCCACAGCGGTCGCGACTCCTCCGGCGTGATGGCCATCTCGGCTGCCTCGGCTTTCTCGCGCTCTTCCTTGCGAAAGAAGAAGTGCATCAGCAGACCGATCACGATGCCGAAGACGATGGCGCCGACGGCCCGCGCGATGCCCAGCTCCAGTCCGAGGATGCGGGCCGTGAGGATGATGGCGAGGATGTTGATGGCCGGACCCGAGTAGAGGAAGGCGGTGGCCGGCCCAAGACCGGCACCCATGCGTTTGATGCCGGCGAACAACGGCAGCACCGTGCATGAGCAGACCGCCAGGATGCTCCCGGAGACCGAGGCGACGCTGTAGGCGACCACCTTGTTGGCGCCGGGACCGAGATACTTCATGACCGCCGTCTGGCTGACGAATACCGCGATGGCACCGGCGATGAAGAAGGCCGGCAGCAGGCAGAGGATCACGTGCTCCTGCGCATACCACTTGGCCAGCTCCAGCGACTCCATGACCGCGTTGTCGAAACGCGCCCAGCCGACGGGCAGGAAGTAGATGAAGAGAAAGCCGGCGGCGATCCAGACGAGCGGCTTCCATTCGGACTTCCAGTCGGTCATGTGCGGTCCTCTGTGTGTGACTCGAAGGTGTCGGTGCCGGGCTCGGCCGTTCTTTGCGCCGGCGGTCGTCGGTCCTCTACCTGCTGGGCTGTCTCGCAGAGGGAGCACGCACGATCGTCCTCACCGGTCGCCGACGGCGAGGTGTCCGGACCGCTGCCCGTCACTGCCGCCACGCACTCCATCACGGTCACCACACACGGCGTGCGCAGCCGGTAGAGGACCTGGTTGCCGCGTCGGCGGCTCGACAGCACCCCGGCGGTCTTGAGCTGCTGCAGATGACGCGAGACGGTCGACATATCAACGCCGGCGAGCCGCTGCAGGTCGCACACGCACAGCTCACCATCGGCGAGCGCCCGCACCATCAGCAGGCGCGTCGGGTGCCCGAGCGCCTTGAAGGCGAGTGCCTCGGTCTCGAGCTGCTCGAGCGGTGGAAGACCACCACGACGTGCAGCGGCGGATGATTCGGCGAGCTCCGGTGCGCCGTCGTCGTTCAGCGCTCGAAGGTTGTCAGCTGGCATCGATGACGCTCCCTTGGAGAACGTTGAGAACAAGATGTCCTGTCTTCGTTCATCAGTCTCTATTGTATGCGCATTAGGCCAATATGACAATAATGCAGCTCAGACCGCAGTCGACTGGTAGCGCTTGCCCGTGTCGCAGAGCAGCATGCGACAGTCAGCGTCATCCCTCCTCGTGGAGCCAGGCGAGCGCCTCGGCGGCGGTGTCGTTGACCGTCGCCGCTTTCATGAGACGCGACACGAGGATCGCCTCGATGATCTCCTCCTTGCTGGCTCCTGCGTTGATGGCCTGCTGTGTCCACTGGACGGTGCAGGTGGTCGACTGCAGCGCCGCCGCCACACCGATGCCGATCAGAAGCTTCTCCTTGAGAGGGAGTGCCTGAAGCTCCGGGTTCTCCATGATGGACGAGCGGTGCTCGAGGTAGGTACGGGCCCCTTCCGGTGCGGCCATGCGCAGGATCTGCATCGGGCTCGCTGCTGTGGGATCGCTCATCGGATCATTCCTCCTCGGGGCTCGTCGCGGTCTGTGCGTCGGCCTGCGATGGGTCGCTGGACAGCTCGATGACGATGTCCTTGGGCAGCGAGAGGCCGGCGGCCAGCTGCATCGTCTTGAACACCGCAAGCGGTACCGGACACCAGGGATAGCAGCCCTTGAGGGCCGTGCGGAGCGTCTCGCGCAGGCGGCTCTCCTTCTGCCACTCCATGTCCTCGTAGACGTCGAACGGGCCGTTCTCGATGATCGCCCCGGCAATCTTCTGCACGTGCTCGCAAGGCGATTCCACCGCGAAGGTGGCTTGGTTCTCATCGGTCACGGTCGCCACGACAGAGGTGACGAAGCCGCAGGTGCCGGCATCGACCACTGCATCGGCCTTCTTCATGTCTGAGCCTCCTTGATCGTGACGGAGGGTCCGTCTTCCAGAAGGGCTTTTGACTCTGAGCTGGCGCGATAGTGGCCGCTGTCGGCGACCGCAGGCTTGCTCATCGCCGCTCTCTCACGCTCGGGTAAGTCGGAGTCGGGCAGGCGGCGCCAGTGGTGCTCATCGAGGCTCACTCTCCTCGAAGGGGGAGCAATCGCCGCGCTCGGCCTCCGCTTCGGCGGCGATCAGGGTCGCATGGACCCCTTTTGCACGTGACCGTGGAACGGCCTTCTCGGCGAGGGCGCTGAGCCGCTGCATCAGTGGACCGAGCAGCTGCCCGGGGAAACCGATGACCGTCTCGCTGGGGGCCAGATCGGTCGCCTCGCGACAGCCGTAACAGCCCAGCGAGAAGTTGAGGCCACCCTCGAGGAACGGGACGATGGTGGAGTCGACGCACGTGGCCTGGAGCACCGCCGTATGCGCCCTGCGCCGGGCGCCCTCCTCCCGGTTCAGATCGGCGAGCACCACCCACATGAGCTGCTCGGGGGTGCCCTCCACAACGACCACGTCCGGGGTGCGCGGTGCCAGACGCAGCGGCGCCAGCGCAATGGCACCGACGGTGCCCGGCTTGAGCCGGGCCATGTCCCGGAACATGCGGGCGCCGGTGGCCGGTTCCTGCACGATGCCGAACCCTACAAGGCCCTTGCCGTTCACGAGCCCCTCCGGCAGGGCTCGCAGTCCGAAGGCGGCCGCCGCCGCGGGACAGGAGAGCTCGTCGGGCCCCAGGACGACCGCTGCTCCTCTACGAGCGCGCATAAGTGCCTGGCAGTAGCGATGTTTGCTGAGCTGTCGCCATTCCGAGAACGGTGGCGTGCCGGCCGCGTCCTGTGTGAGGAGGAAGACGCCGACCGGTTCGCTGTCGAGTCCCAGGATGGCGGTCAACCGCTCCTGTGCCTCGGCCGGCGACACAGCGTTGGTGATGTCAGGCGATCTCTCCGTCATCATCGTCGAGCCCTTCCCTTCGTGCCACGGTCTGTCTGGGAGCCCCTCTCGGTCGTAGTTTATGGGTAGTTGGCCAAAAGCGCAATGTTTCTCATGATGACGCAGCCGAGGGCACCCGGCTGCGGCGAATCCTTGGCCTATCATGCCCCTATGGGTCAGAGGGCGACGTCGAGGAAGGTGCGATGGATGCAGTGACGCTGTACGGTGTCGCCGCGGTGACGTTCATGATGATCATGTACGCGCTGGAGCCGAGGGGGCGTGGGTTCATCCTCGCATTCGCGCTGGGCTGCGCTCTCTCCAGTGCCTACGGCTTCCTGTCGGGAGCGTGGCCGTTCGGGGTCGTGGAGGCGATCTGGACGGCGGTCGCGGTGCGACGGTTCGTGGTCAGTCGGTCGGCCGCTCGATCGATGTAAGCGTCGAGGAGTGGAGGTGACGGCACGTTGAAGGAAGATGCGGTCCTCGTGGAGATAACTCACGGGGCCTCATCCGGCACCATTCTCTCACTCTGTGATTCCATGGACCATGAGGAGCCGGAGCATGGTGACGAGGCTTCGTATCCGCCCCTGCGCAGCCGGGCGCCGGGGGTCGCACGCTGTCGACGACTCGTGTCAGACGCGTAGCAGGGAGCGCAGGCCGTTCAGCGCCGCCGTCACGGCCTCACGGTCGATGGCGTAGAAGCTCCACTTGCCGCGCGTCTCCTCCTTGATGAGTCCTGCATCTCGCAGCACGCGCAGGTGGTAGGAGACCTTGGACTGTCCGAGGCCGAAGTGCTCCTGCAGCTCGCAGACGCAGATGCCGAGGGGATCGGCCGTGCCGGGCACGCCGCGCTCCGCCGGGTCGGGCAGGCCGCAGCAGGAGCGGCCCTGGGCCATGACGTCGAGCATGGCGAGGCGGGTGGGGTCGCTGAGCGCCTTGGCGATGTGGGCCATCTCGGCGAGGGCCTGTTCCGAATCGTCCATCACCGCGTCACGGTAGCACATGACACGGCTGTCGAGGGAGGGAGTGGAGGAGTGGACATCAAATCTCGTTGATGTATGATTGTAACGAGATATGTTGATGTGATCTGTAGCTGTGAGATCGGCGACACGGAGGAGAAGCGCATGACGGGAACGACCGACGAGACGGCCAGAGCCAGGATCCGCGACCACTACGCGGAGCGGGCCGTCGCGGCCTCTCAGGCTCGGCCGGCCGGGTGCGGTTGCGGCTGCAACTGCGGCCCGACGGCTTCCGTGGAGGCGCTCGATGTCGACGCCCGCGGACTGTACGCGGTCGACGAGACCAGCGATCTGCCGGCCGAAGCCGTGCTCGCCAGCCTGGGCTGCGGCAACCCGACGGCACTCGCCGACCTGCAGCCCGGGGAGGTCGTGCTCGACCTGGGCAGCGGCGGCGGCATCGATGTGCTGCTCTCGGCTCGTCGCGTGGGACCCACCGGCAAGGCGTACGGACTCGACATGACCGACGAGATGCTGGCCCTGGCGCGCGCCAACCAGCGTAACGCCGGCGTGGAGAACGTCGAGTTCCTCAAGGGCGAGATCGAGGACGTGCCGCTGTCCGACGAGAGCGTCGATGTGATCATCAGCAACTGCGTGGTGAACCTCTCACTCGACAAGGACCGCGCCCTCGTCGAGGCCTTCCGGGTGCTCAAGCCGGGCGGGCGCTTCGCGATCACCGACGTCCTCTTCCAGGGTGACATGAGTCGCGTGCCGCAGGCGCTGCTCGACGATCCCGACGCGTGGTCGGCCTGTATCGCGGGGGCGCTCGAAGAGCGGGACTACCTGGACCGTCTGCGGCGGGCCGGCTTTGCAGACGCCGCCGTGGACGTGGTCAACGTCTACGACGGCACACCCGAGAACACCATCTGCGGCGCTCCGCCGCTGCCGGACGGCGTGCACCTCATCAGCGGCTTCGTGCGCGCCGTCAAGCCGCGCGCCTGACTGCCGCGGCCGGCCTCGAGGCCGAGCGCGCCGTCGATCCAGAAGAAGCCGGGGCGTCCGTCTCTCGATGAGAGGCGGACGCCCCAAGCACGAGTAAGCCCGAGCATGGCTGAGTCTCCGCAGTCCGCGGGTTGAGCGTTGCGGACGACCGGCACCGTGCTGGAGCAGGCTCTGGACAGGCTTCAGTCCACCGGCACCAGCCGCACAACGGTGTCGTAGAACGAGACGCTGCCGCCGACCGGGTCGAACATGCACATGTTCGTGATCGTCGGGTCGGTCCACATGGCGGCGTTGGCGTGGATGCCGCGGCGGCGCCGTTCCTCTCCCTCGATCAGGTAGCCGTCGATGGTGATGTCGCCGGCGCCTGTCGCCCAGTGACCGTAGCCCAGGGCGAAGCTGGCCACCCCGGGGCGCAGCGTCTCGCTGAGCACCACCTTGCCGATCATCGCCTTCGTGTTGCCGGCCGCCAGGTCCCACTCGCCGTCGGGGTTGGTAGCGCTCACCACCCGGACATCCTGACCCTCTTCCAGGCCGAGGCGCCGGGCGTCGACGGGGTTGATGATGATCCCGTTCTCGGGCAGCAGGGCGCTCATCCAGGGGTCGGCGATGGTCCGGCTCTTGGTCTGTGAGATGACACGGTGGGTGACGAGGTGGATACCGTCCTTCGTGTCGCGGTCACCGAGGTCGTTGCCGGCGTAGTCGCGGATGGGGATGTAGGCGGCCGTGCCCTTGTTCGGCTCGCCGGTGCCGGCCAGCACCGTGCCGGCGGTCTTCTCCTGGTAGATGTTGAGCAGCTTGCCCCATGGGTGGGCGAGGAAGTCACCGGCCCAGCCGTCCTGCCAGTCCTCGAAGCGACCGCCGCGGCTCAGCACGGTGACCACCCGGGGCCAGAGATCGTCGCCCAGGATCGCCTTCCATCGCTCCTCATCGAAGACGCCCGCCGGCAGATGCCGGCGCGCCGTCCGGAAGAGTTCGATCTCCTGCTCGTTCGCAGCGGTGACCGCCTTGGAGCCGTCCGGCTCCTCCCCGAAGGCCAGGTTGGCCACGCAGCGCAGGTTGTAGTCGTCGGGGTGGCGCAGGTGCAGACCGGGGCCGAATGCGTCGTCGCCGAAGCCAGGCAGGCCAAGGCGCTCGGCGATGCCCAGCACCATGGCCTCGAAGCTGAGCGGCACGCGGTTCCCGTAGACCTGGCAGTCTTCCACCAGTGGTGCGATCACCGGCTGGCGCACCGGCTGCACCTTGTTGACCACGCACGGATGGCTGCCCTGGAACTCCCAGCGCTCCAGGAACGAAAGGTCGGGGAAGATGTAGTCGGCATACATCGACGACGAGCCGACGATGATGTCGCTGGCTACGAACAGCGGCAGCCTCTCCACGTCGGCCAGCGCGGCGATGTTGGTGTTGCCGGCCGGCAGCGCATACGTTGGCGCGCCCATGTAGAGGAAGAGCGCCTTGACGGGATAGGGGTAGGCGTCCTGCGCCGAGGGGATGATCTCCTCGTAGATGTCGCTGCTGAGCGGATACCAGTTGCGCTTCGCCGGGTAGCCGTCGAAGAGGGTCGTCTTCTCGTAGGCGATGCCGTGACGGATCGAGCTGATGCCGAAGGCCTTGATCTTGCCGGGCTGCTCAGCCAGATCGAGATACTCACCCTTGTCTGTGCCCATGATGTCGTAGGTGCTGGCGATGGCCATGCCGCCCTTGGCGTCGATGTTGCCGAGCAGCATGTTGACGCTCATCCAGCCGAGGACGTTATAGAAGCCGTTGGTGTGCTGGGCGACGCCGCGATGGATGTCGACGGCGGCCCGGCGGCCGTGGCTGGTCAGCTCCACGCAGACGTCCTCCACGTCCTGCGGGTCGAGGCTCGTCAGCTCGACCCACTCCTCGAACGTCCGCTGCTCGACCTCTTCCCTGAGCACCTGCAGGCCGCTCTTGACCCGCAGGCCGTCGGCAAGCGTCGCATCGACGAAGAGGTCACCGGTCACGACCTCCTCTTCGTTGTCCGGATCGACCTTCGTCGGCGTACCGTTGACCATGGCGACCAGGAACGGCTCCTCGTACTCCTCGTCGTGCTTCTCGTCGTAGCGGACCTCGACCTCGGCGACGCCGATGTCGGCGGCTCGCACCAGCTTGTCCGGTCGGCCGTCGCTCACATCGACCAGATAGGTCGCGTCGGTCCAGCTTGGGAGGCCGGTCGCCGTCGCGGCGCCTCTGGTGGCGTTGCGCAGGAAAGCCTCGTCGTAGACGCCGTGGTCGAACATCCAGCGCAGCACGGCCATCGCCAGGGCGCCGTCGGTGCCCGGCTTGATCGGTAGCCAGCGCCAGGCCTTGCTGGCGAGCTTGCTGAACCGCGGGTCGGCGACGGCGATGGTGGTCTTCTTCGAGGCCAGCCGCTCGGTGAGTCGCACGGAGCGGTTGGGCGGCCCGTAGTTGGCCTCGAAGAGGTTAGCGCCGACGAAGAGCACGAACTCGGCGTTCTCCAGGTCGGCCTGCCAGTAGAACTTCTTGCCCTCGGTGAACTTGGCGCCCAGCCACTGCTCGCTGATCGCCTTGCAGGTGAAGTACAGCGAGCCCTGGCAGACGGTCGTGTGGCCGTGAGCATTGACCGTTCCGAGGCCCGCGGCCAGGCGCTTGTACAGGTCGCCGCGGCCGGCCTTCATGCGCCCCCAGGCGAGGACGATCTGGTTGTTCTTCGGTCCCAGATCGGGGTGCTCGGGGTCTATGAGCAGGTCGAGGTGGTCGGCGAAGTCGGACCGGAACCGCTGCACCAGCGCCGCCTTGGCGTCGGGGTCTTTCTCATCCCAGATGCCTTCGACGGCCTCGAGCATGGCGGCCGAGAGATCGGCATCGGTGAGGGCCATCAGGCTGCGCAGGCCCTCCACGTCGCGCTCCTCCTCGCCTGAGACGTTGCGGAAGAGACGGCCACCCTCGCAGATCTCCTCTACGGCCTGCGAGAACGGGATGCTGACCCACCTGTTCTCGCCGCGCCTGCCGGCCCGCTTGAGGACCTTGCGCAGGCGGTAGGGGTCGTAGGCGGTCTGCATGCCGGCCTGCCCCTTGGGGCAGATCGAGCCGTCGACCACGATCGCTTCATCGACCGCGGTGTCGTACGGCAGATGGGGCAGCAGTGTCCACGGGTTGTACGGGTTACCGTCGATCTTGGTGACGACGCCGTTCTGCAGCTTGCACTTGATGCCGCAGCCGGTGTTGCACTGCAGGCAGGCGGAGTAGATGGTGTTCTCGACGCGGCCGATCTCGTAGGCGGCGTCGGGTCGTTCGCCGTAGAGCACGGCGCCGGTCTTCTCGGCGGCGGCAGCTTCGGCCGCGTCGAGCAGGCCCGAGACCGCGAACGCGCCGGCGCCGAGCAGGGCGCCGCCGGCCAGGAACTGGCGCCGGCTGAGGCCGGCCGGGATCCTCCCGGTGTCGGCCGTGGTGGCTCCGGCCGTGGCCGGGTCGGTGCCGCCGGTCGGGCTCAGCGGTCGATCGACGTCGCCGGCCGGTCCCGCTCGTACGGCCCCGTCGACGTCGGGCTCGATGGGGCGGTCGCGGTCGCCTTGATACTGGGCGGTCATGCCTCCTCCCCAGCGCCGGATGAGGCTCGTCGCGAGACCGCGGCCGAGACGAGCAGGCCGACGTAGTAGGCGGCCACAGCCAAGGCGATGAGCAGCAGTGCGACGAGGTATTCGGAGAGGGTCGCGGTGTACGTGTAGGTGAGGCGTGGCCCGGTGAAGGCGTCCTGGAGTCCCTCGATCTCACCGATCGCCTGGCCGGGGATGAGGATGTTAAGGCGGGCGCTGATGAACGCCAACACGACCAGTCCGGCGGCCGCCACCCAGGCGCCGCGACTCCTCGTGGCCAGCAGCGCGATCGGCACGATGCCGCCGAGGCCCAGATGGACGATCCAGAAGACCCACCAGTACGGGCCCCAGAGGACCAGCTCCAGCGCCGGTGCGTCGGCGGTGGGGCTCCACAGGGCGATCGAGAACTCGGCGAACTCGAAGAAGAAGTACACGATGATGCCGACGAGGACGATGGTCCGCAGACGCGGCGCGCCGTCCATGAGGTCGCGGCTGCCGTCCTCGCGGCCGGCCGGCAGCAGGCCGGCGCGCGAGACGCCCGCCACCAGCAGCAGGACGGCCGAGCCGGCGATGATCGCCGAGGCGAGGAAGAGCAGCGGCAGCAGGGCGCTGGCCCAGTAGGGGCGCGCATCGACGACGCCGAAGAACGCTCCGCTCTGGCTCGGGAAGGCCACGCTGAGCAGCAGGCCGAGGGCGATCAACGGCCGCAACCAGATGGTCTGCGGCCGGTAGCTCAAGGCCCAGACCACCGCTGCCACGACCACGAAGGCGGCGTACATCCACGCGTTGAAGGCCATCATGCTGGTGAAGGTGGGAGAGAAGAAGATCTCCTGCGCGCGCTCCATGTGTCCCAGATCGAGCCAGACGCCGAGGAAGGCCGGCAGGATGAGGGCGATCGACAGGATGCTCACCGTGCGCAGGGTCGCCGGACGGCGGAACCCGCGCCAGTGGAGCAGATAGCCGAGGCCGCCGACGACGAAGGCGCCGCCGGCCATGCCGACGAGATGGAAGTAGATGGCGACCCACAGGCCCCACGGGACGTACGACCCGTAGCCAGCCTGCTCGTGCCCCGTGGCCAGGCGATCGTAGAGCCCCCACAGTCCGAGGGCGAGGATGACCAGCCAGGCGACGAACAGGGCGATCGCGGCCGGCGTCGTCGGCAGCAGGGCTCGCCACCCGCCGTCGCTGTGCCCCACCGATGGGGCGGTGCTTGTCTGTGCAGCATGCTCCATGGTGCCCCCTCAGCTGATGTAGAAGACCTGCGGCTGCGTGCCCTTCTCCGGCAGCAGTGTCCGGGCGTTCGGGGCGGCCGCCAGCCTGGTGGCCAGGGCCCTATCATCGTTGCCGTCACCGAAGTACGTGGCCCGTCCGATGCAGGTGGTGACGCACATCGGCAGCAGGCCCTCGTTGAGACGATGCAGGCAGAAGTGACACTTGCGCGCGTTGCCGACCGGTGACTGATGGTGCTCGCGGTCCCAGCTCTTGAGGTACTCGTTGCTGGGCTTGACCTCCCAGGCGGCGGGAAGCCCGGCGACGGGACGGCCGTCGCCGTCCGGCGCTCCTTCAGCGGCGCCGTCGACGTAGAAAAGGCCGAAGTCGCTGGTGCGGGCGCCGTACGGGCAGGCGGTGAGGCAGTAGCGGCAGCCGATGCAGCGGTCGTAGTCGATGACGACCACGCCGTCCGGCCCCTTCCAGGTGGCCCGCACCGGGCACACCGGCACGCAGGGCGGGTCGTCGCACTGCATGCAGGGCCGTGGCAGGAAGCTCAGCGTCACATTGGGGTACTCGCCACGCTCCTCCGTGACGACCGGGCGGTAGACGACACCGGGCGGCAGCTTGTTCTCGGCCACGCAGCCGATCGTGCAGGCGCTGCAGCCGACGCACTTCGTCGTGTCGATGACCATGATCCAGTGGCGCTCTTCGCGCGGCTTGGCCATGGCGCGGGCCAAGTCCCGCTGCATCGTGAGCAGCGGGTCCTCAGGAAGGTCGGACGGCGTCTGCGGCGGTCCCGGCAGCTCACGCACGCTCGCCTCGCCGCTTGGCGTCGCCGGCGGCTTGCGCGCCCGCGAGACGCCGACGGCGGTGCCGGCCAGCGCCAGCGTGCCGCCGATCAGGGCCCCGCCGAGCAGCACCTCTCGCCGCGATGCTCCAGACGGCTTATCGGCCCGTGACGCGTCTGTGCGCGACGCGCGCGTCTCTTCGTCAGGTTCAGTGAGTCCTACCGGCACGTCGTCTTCGGGATCGCTCACCATTCACCCCCGTCTGCTGGCCCGCGGTCTCGAGTGGGTCACGGCTCGCTAATGCCGACAAAGAAAGTCGGCATATAATGTGGTGGCACGATAGCCCCACGGTCCGGAGCAGTCAACACGGAGGTGTTCCCAGATCGTGTGTTGGGCGAACGTCGCTCGCCGCATGGTCCGATCGGCGGGTCTCTGTGGAGCGTGGCGACCGCGGATCGTGATGGCAGAGATCGACGGCGGCGATCGTCTTTGCGGGCGGGAACGCGCAGGTGTCGAGGTCACGGTCGGTGTTGACCCATCAATGATGAATTATATAAACACCGCTTGACAGAGAAGGTGAGCGCGACCACAATCGGCGCCGCCCGGAGAGCAGGAAGCCACGGAGGATCCGATGCCCGAGAGCACCATCAAGCGCCTGTCGTTCCTCGACCGTTTCCTGACGGTCTGGATCTTCGTGGCCATGGCGCTCGGCGTCCTCATCGGCTGGGCCTTCTCCGGCGTCGCCGACTTCTGGGACGGCCTCTCGGTGGGCACCACCAACATCCCCATCGCCATCGGCCTCATCGTCATGATGTATCCGCCGCTCGCCAAGGTGAAGTACGAGGAGCTCGGCGACGCCTTCCGCGACTACCGCATCCTCGGTCTCTCGCTGGTGCAGAACTGGGTCATCGGCCCGTTCCTGATGTTCTTCCTGGCCATCAGCATGCTGTTCGACAAGCCCGAATACATGCAGGGCCTCATCATGATCGGCCTGGCGCGCTGCATCGCCATGGTCATCGTCTGGAACCAGCTCGCCAAAGGAGACACCGAGTACTGCGCTGGCCTGGTCGCCTTCAACAGCGTCTTCCAGGTGCTCTTCTACAGCGTGTTCGCCTGGATCTTCGTGACCAAGCTGCCGCCGCTCTTCGGTCTTGAGGGCTCGACGGTGGACGTCAGCATCGGTCAGATCGCCCAGAGCGTCGCCATCTACCTCGGCATCCCCTTCGTCGCCGGCATGCTGACCCGCTACGTGGGCCTCAGGACGAAGGGTCGTCAGTGGTATGAGGAGAGGTTCATCCCGCGCATCAGCCCGCTGACCCTGATCGCCCTGCTGTTCACCATCTTCGTGATGTTCAGCCTCAAGGGCGAGACCATCGTCGAGGTGCCGCTCGACGTGGTGCGCATCGCCATCCCGCTGCTGCTCTACTTCGTCATCATGTTCCTGGTGAGCTTCTGGATGGGGAAGCGGGTCGGCGCCGACTACTCGAAGACGGCGACCCTCTCGTTCACGGCGGCCAGCAACAACTTCGAGTTGGCCATCGCCGTCGCCGTGGCCGTGTTCGGCATCGACAGCGGCCAGGCGTTCGCGGCGGTCATCGGGCCACTGGTCGAGGTGCCGGTGCTCATCGGCCTGGTGAGCGTGGCCCTGTTCTTCCAGCGGCGCTACTTCGCGGCGCGGCCGGCGGCGGTCGCGGCGGCCGGCGGATCGGGCGCCGGGGGTGGGGCGCTCGCTGAAGAGCAGCTTGTGCAGGCCGCCGAGGAGGCCGGCGGCTGCAGTGCCGTGGGCTGCGATGTGGCCGAGAGGCACGACAGATCGTGACTGCGTCGCGCGCGCGGCCACGCCCATCGGTCGCCGTGCTCATCGACTCCTAACAGGAGTGCCATACAGTGCCCACGCCGCGCGACGCGCTGAGGCTGGTCCGACTGCTGCCGTACCGGAGCGCGTCAGCGCGGCGGTCCATCACACCGGTCGAGGGAGCGGGTCATCGTGAGCAAGCCGAAGGTGCTGTTCCTCTGCACGGGCAACTCCGCCCGCAGCCAGATGGCGGAGGGGTTCCTGCGTCACTACGCCGGCGACGAGTACGACGTGTACAGCGCCGGACTGGAGCCGCGGCCGGTGAATCCTCTGGCCGTGGACGTCATGCGCGAGGTCGGCATCGACATCTCGGGTCAGACCTCGAAAGGCGTGCGCGACTATCTCGGCAGGGTCCACTTCGGCTTCATCATCACCGTGTGCACCGACGCTGAACGGAACTGTCCGATCTTCCCCGGCGTCAGCATCAGGCTGTACTGGCCGTTCGACGATCCGGCCGCCGCCACCGGAACCGAGGAACAGCGCCGCGCCGTCTTTCGTCGCGTCCGAGACGAGATCGGCGCCGCTGTGCAGACTTGGCTCCCAGAGCAGCGTCGCAGCTGATGCTGGCTATAGTCGGACGTCAATGAGCAGGCCATCCGCGTCGACCTGAGTCAAGCGATCAGAGCGGGCAGTGAGACAACAGCGAGCGGCCATCGGCAACGGGCATTGAGAGCATCGCTGCCGACGTCACGCCGACGAGACAGCTACAGGCGGACGCTCACGGATGAGCACGATGCATCATGGTGGTGCCAAATGGTGCCGCACTACGCAGCATTGTCGCGCATGGACTCACACCATGCGGCATGGTGCAACCACCACTTTTAATCAGGGTGTCGCAGGTTCGATCCCTGCGCGGCCCACCACTTCCGTCCACACTGTGCAGGACGTTTCCGAATCGTTGCGACTCACTGGAACAGCGTGCCGCCACGATGCCGACGCGACGAGTCGACACCGCTCTGCACAAACGGGCATCGCTCGCCACGGCGAAGCAGAATGCCCCTGCCAGCCACGATCACTCCACCGCTGTCGATTGCCCACGACCGGCAGAGCACTACCGCCGCCAGTCCCCCTGTACTAGGCTGACCGCAGCATCGGCGGCTGCGTATGGGTCACACAGCCGCGCCGTCCCTGTTCGGCAAGACCATGGGAGCGCCATTGACGACCGTGTGGGCCCCGATGACTGCTAAGGAGCTACGGCTCGTGCTCGCCGTAGTCCTGCTGGCAGTCGCCGCATTGCCGCTTGGAGGCTGCGGTAGCGAGGATCCCACCGCCCCTCCGGACGTGCAGACGACTCTGTCGAGCGCTCCCGGCCAGTGCGTTCGGGCCGTCGATGTCCGGGGCTATGCGCTTGTCAGCAACGACGGTGGCTCAAGTTGGTCGACCCACCCCTCGCAGAACCTCGATCTCGTGCATCTGAACGCCCGTTCCCTCACGTTCGCCGACCCGGAGCATGGGTGGGCCTCAGGTGCGATGGGCATCTGCTCGACCGACGACGGCGGGGCCACCTGGTCGACGAGCAAGCTGCCCGTTGAGGTTGGAGCGCTCGATGCCGTCACAAGCACCGATGAGCGGCACGTCTGGGCGGCGGGAGGCATCGTCGAACAGGGAGGCGAGTATCGGCCGGTAGTGGTGGCGAGCGACGACGGCGGGACGACGTGGGCGGCACAAGACGTGCCCGGAGCTGGTGAGTTGTCGAGCATCGCCTTCCCTGATCCCGACCACGGTTGGGCGGTCGGCTGGAACTGGGGCCAAGATGGCCTCGAGACGTTCATCCTTGCCGCTGACGAGGGCGGCCGCAACTGGAGTCTCCAGCATGGACCCACCACCGACATCGGGCTCATCGCCGTCAGCTTCGCCGATGCCCAGCACGGCTGGGCCGTCGGCACCCGCCACAATGGCCCGCGCAAGAAGGACGATACCGGCGTCATCCTGGCCACCGACGACGGTGGGCGCACGTGGCAGGCGCAGGCCGAGGTCCTCAGCCCGTTGCGCTGCGTCGCCTGCAGCGATGCGCAGCACGTATGGGCCGCCGGCCACGAAGGCTTCATCGTCGCCACCGACAACAGCGGTGCCACCTGGAACGAGCAGCGCTCGGGGGCGACCGAGCCTTTGACGAAGATCTCCTTCAGTGACTCATCGCACGGCTGGATCGTCGTCGAGCGAACCGGCCTCCTCTCCACCGCCGACGGCGGGAAGAACTGGGAGCTGGTAGAGCCCGACGGTGAGGCCATCATCGTCGATGTGGCGGCGGTGCGTGGGGAACCGAAGGAGTAGTGGGCATGCGCCCCGCGTACATGGGAAGGCTGCCCAACAAGGGCATGCAGCCGGACGCGCCCGGAACGTCGCCCAAGCGCTTGACGCTCGCCGTGGCTCATCGAGAACGTAGGCCCCAAGCCGGGCAGACATGACCGAGCCATCTTCATCTGACCGTCTCGCTCTCGTGACCGTCTTGGCCACCGGTGACTCCGGGCTGGTCGCCATCGCCAAGTCGCTGCTGCAGTCGGCCGACATCCCCTACGCGGTGCGCGGCGAAGACGTCCAGGACCTCTTCGGTGTCGGGCGCATGCTCGGCAGCTACAACCTCATCACCGGCCCGATCGAGATCCAGGTGCGAGCACAGGACGCTCATGATGCGGAGCTCCTCCTCGAAGACCTTCTCGAAGATCAGAAGGATGGGCCGTGAGCGGCACAGCGACTGGGCGCATGGCATCGGATGGCCACATGCGTGCTCGCGGATCTCGCTACGGCTGGGCGTTCGGGGTCATCGCCGGCATCTATGCCGGGTGCCTGTTCGTGTGGGAGTTCGTCCTTCTGGTTCTGCGCATCAACACGCCCAATCTCTTCGTGAATGCATGGCTTGTCACTCTGGCGGTCTCGGTTGTGCTCCTGGTCTACGCCATCCTCAAAGTCGAGAGGACCCCGCTGACCGCCAGCTTGGTGGCGGGGCTCGTCTGGGCGCTGGCGATCGGCCCCGTCGTCTGGGCTCTGCTCTTCGACCCGCTCGCGTTCCGCGGGCTCTTCTTCATTGCAGATGCGTGGTGGGTCATCCCCGCCGTCGGAGTGCCGCCGCTCATCGTCGCCGCGCTGGGGACCCTGAAGTGGCGCGCGGATCGCGAGCGCGGCACGCGAGACCGGTCGGAGTAGATGAGGAGCGCTCGGATATCCATTCTCGTGGCGCTGGCCGTCGCAGCCGTCGGTGTGCTGCTCTGGCTCCTGGGCGTGTTCGACACCGACCTTCGGATCACCATCGAGAATCGCAGCGACAGCGAGATCCCGGCCACGGTCCTCCTGCGAAACGACAAGGAGGTCGTGACGATCCCGGCGGTCGAGCCAGGTGCATCTGCGACCGTGCAGCCGCCCATGCCCAAGGGCTACGAGTTCACGGTTGCCTGGAAGGGGCCGGCAGATGATGTCTACTATCTCCTGCCGTATGTTGAGGGCAACCCCGGTGGGACGGTCACCGTCATCGTCGCGGGAAGGGACGAAGACAGCTACACGGGCCGCGTCGTTGACGAGAACGACCAGTATCCAGAAGGCGAGTTCAGCCTCAAGCAGAGTCAGTGGTAGCGACGTGAGGTAGTGTGACCGGCATGCCGAACAACCGCATGAACCAAGACGCCGCCAAGCGGCCCGGCCGCGCGCTCGAGGCTGCGTCTCGGGAAGCTGAACTGATGCCCGGAGTAGAGCCGAAGGTGCGACGATGGCCAAGCGTCGTCCTTGCCTTGCTCGGCGCAGCCGGGGTCGTCTTGCTCGGGTTCATGTCAATGGTCGTGCACATCCATGAGGAAGGCAACTACTCCCAGTCTGCGCACGTCCTCAACCTGATCGGGGCATGCATCATGATCGTGGCAGCGGTCGTCATGGGCATCAGCCTTCGTGGCGGCCGGGTGCTCGGCCTGTTTGGCCTCATCGTCGGAGTGGTAGGTGCCGGCATCAACTTCGTCTTCGCGATGTAGTCGTGGCTACCGCAATGGCACTGAGACCCGACAGGCACGTCGAGCCGGAATGCCTCGCCGGGTGCCGCTTGCGCAGCGAGCGTTCGCCATGACGCCACGGATGCCGGAGGCGAGATGATCTGCCCGAAGTGCGGCGCGGAGTACGTCCCCGGCTTCACACGCTGCGCCGACTGCGCCGTCGACCTCGTCGACCATCTGCCCGAGGAGGACCCCGTCGGACCGTCGCTGGAGCAGATCGCGGGCTCCGACCTGGTGACCGTCCTGCACTCCGCCGACGTCGGCCGCCTCGGGCTCGCCAAGTCGTTGCTGCGGTCGGCCGGAATCCGGTTCATCACCATCAACGAGATGTCCTGGTACGGTCATGGTCCCGTTGAGATCCGTGTCGCCCGCGCGGACGCGGAAGACGCTCGTCAGATAGTGCAGGACCTCGAGAAGGACCTTCCTTGAGCGGCGGGAGGCCGACCATGAAGCGCCAGAGCAGGCCCCGCCGAAGCGAGAAGCGACTACGCCACACGCATCCGATCGCGGGCCAGCTCCCGGACTGGTACTTCCGGGGCGATGAGGTGGCGGTCGGACGGTACCGCGTCGAGGGGATGGACCTCTGGGGCCGCAAGGTGTCCAGTGTCGGCGAGCGCCCCGATCTCCTGCTCGAGCAGTGCATCGCCGACGCCAGGTCGCTCGACAGCCATCCGCCGGCGCCCCCCACCGTCCGCGACTATCTTGGGAGGATCGGCGACTCCATCATCTGGTTTCGACCAGGCACTGCCCCGTGCGGCCCTTCCCTGCTCGTGATCGTGCTCTTGCCGCTGGTCTCCTGGCGGCTGCTGGACATGGCCATCGGGAGAAGGAAACCGGAGCGGACCGGGTGATGGGCTCTCTGGCGCCTCTCTCCGCCGTGGTCGCAGCGACTTCGCTGTCAATCCCCGCCGGCGTCGACGAGCAGGCCCGGCAGTTGAACCGGCTGGCGGCTTCCTGGCCGATGACCGTCGTCATGAGCGTCCTCTTCCTGGCGCTTTGCGTGACCGTCTACCTTCACATCCTCCGCGACGCCGCCCACGAAACGCCCTCCACCGCCCGACGCCTGACGTGGATCGCCCTGCTGGTCGTCATCCTGCTGTTCGTCGTACTCAGCGCGACGTGGCAACTGCCGCCGCTACGCTGGATCGCCGGCATCGCCCTCGGCGCTTCCTGGGTGTGGCTGCTCGCGACCGTGATCCGCGAACAGATCGGCCGCACGGCCGACGCGGTCGCCCGCGCGACGAACCGGGAGCGTCGTCGCGAAGAGGCCGAGCTCGAGGTGCCGATCGAGACGAGGCGGGCCCGCGGTGCGGCGCTCGAGCGGGTACTCGACGATGCCCTCGATGAGAGCGACACCGAAGGGCAGAGTCACACCGATGCACAGTAACGACATCCACCCAAATCAGCGGCGCGACTCACCTTCCTCCAAGACGGCGAACACTCCGGCGCCCTACCATCTGACGAGGGCGTCACCGTCGGCATCCGAGGGCTGCGCTTCTCCCGCTGCCTGGATGAGGCGCAGTTCGACCGCGTCCAGGTCGAGCCTCCAGAGCGTCACGTCGCCGCTGGCATCGAAGGTGATCCGCATCTCGCTCCCGTCGAACTCGTAGGTGCCGAAGACCCCCACATCAGGAGCGAAGACCAGAATCCGGGAGGAAGGCCGCACCCAGAGACCGCCCTCGTCCGTCTCGTCCTTGGACCTCCACAGTCCCTCCAGGATGAAGGCGTCGATCAGACCAACTGGAGCTGAGAGACCCGACCGCTCAAGCGAGCCGGCGAAGCTGCGGGCGACGTCGCTGTGAGCCTTGATCGCCTCCCAGAACCCCGAGTCGATGGCCTCGAACTCAGTCACACCCAATGTGGATGACTGTGAGAGGGCCCTTGCGGCGGCCTCCATCGTCTCCACCCATGCTCGATCGGCAGAGAGCGCCTTCTGATAGTCGACGCTGAACTGCTCGAACTCCTCGGGCGGCCGGAGGCTCTCCACCTGGTCTTGCGCGGCGGCCAGGGCTCGTGCGTACTCCTCACTTGCGTCGGCCATCTCGCGGAGCGATGCACTCAGCTCGGGGTCAGGCTCGCCCCCGGACTCGGAGATGATCACCTGCAGTTCGTCTCCCACGGGCATGTAGCTGCCCGCCTCCTGCTCGAGATCGTCGACCACTTCCGAGAGGTCCTGCAGATAGCCATCGGCCGTCTCGCCTTGGCAGCCGCCCAACGCGAGGACTGCCAGAGCAGCGACGGCGAGCAGGAAGCCAGCCGCGCCCATCCACTGCTTGGACATCTGCGCCCCCCAGCCGGTCTCTTCGACTGCAGATACGTTGAGAGCAGAGCTTCGTGTGACCACAATCATATGTCTGCATCAGGACCGAGGCCGGAGACGATCGCTCCCGCCTGGTCCGATCTGCACGACTGCCTGCCACCCGCTCCTACCCCGAGCCGGTCATGGGCACTATCATGAGATGTGGGCCAATGAATGGCGTCCGGCCAGACCAAGGGAGGTGCCGTGGGAATCCTGCGTCGTCGAACTCCTGAGCAGCGGTTCTGGGACTGGTTCGTCGCGAACTCCGACCGCCTGTTCGCCTTCGAGGAAGACCAGGAGCGCATCTTCGATGATCTCCAAACAGCGCTGCAGAGGGTCGCCGACGGTCTCACCTTCGAGTTCGGCCCCGTCGAGGACGGGCGCCGCGAGGTCTTCATCAGTGCCGACGGCATCGCTGGGGTCTTCCCGGCGGTCCGCCGGCTCGTTGCCTCGGCTCCGGCCATGCCGGAGTGGCAGGTCGTCGCCTTCCGTCAGCCACACGGGGTCGAATGTGAGGTCCAGTTCGGCGACCAGAGCATCGGCCCCGACGGCCTCTGGTTCGTGGCCAGGCCCGACGGCGCCATCGTCCATCTCGACCTCTACGTGCGGGGCCTGACCGACGAAGACCGTGAGGCGATGACGGCAGCGGCCTTCATCTTGCTCGACAACGCACTCGGGGAAGAGAGGATGGTCGAGGCGGTGGGCGCCTTGGAGCTCGAGCCGCTACCGGAAGACCCCGTGGACGCCGGCCTTACTCCGCTACCTCAACTGCCAGAGGTGCTCGACGATGCGCTCGCCGGCGAGCGCCCCTTCCTCAACCCAGGCCATGTGGACCTCTACGCCGTCCGCAAGGGAGGCGGAGCAGACCTCGTGATCGTGGTGGCCGAACCGCTCTCCGGCGACCCGGGAACCCAGGAGGCCCTGATGGACAAGGTCGAGAGCTACCTGGGGTTCATCAACAGCGAGGAGTTCGCCGCCGAGTGCGGGCGACCCTCACCGGAGTCGGTCTGCATCAAGATCTCTACAGAACACCCCGTCGATGCCGCGATTCGCGACCTCATCGACCGCATGGGGCCATGGGCAGAGGAGAACAACGCCTCCATTCGTCTCGATGTCGAGGCCGGCTAGCAGGCGCACGGCCAAGCCGCCACCAAGCGGCGCCGGCTGTGCATCCGACGAGAGGCAGACCACGAGACGCCGGGTCCGCTGAAGGGCATCGTCAGAGCGACCCTCGGTAGCGGCATCCCGCCGCGGCCGAAACGATGCGGCACGGCGAGCGCCGGGTGCTTCAGTCGCCGCCTTCGAGCACCGCTGCGATCTGGTTGGCCGCCTCGGCGTCGGCCTGGGGAAGGACGTGGCTGTAGATGTCGAGTGTCAAGGCGACCGTCGAGTGTCCGAGTCTCGCTGAGACGATGCGCGGGTTGGCGCCGGAGCTGATCGCCAGCGTCGCATAGCTGTGGCGCAGGCTGTGCAACGGGATCCTCGGCAGGGCCGCCGCTTTGGCGAGATCGCGGAAGGCCTTGGAGATCGCCGAGGGGTAGAGCTCGCTGCCGTCCTCGCGGACGAAGACGTAGCCGCTATCGACCCAGGCATCATCCCACTCCTGACGCTCATCGGCCTGATGGGCAGCGTGGGCCTTCAGGGCTTCGAGCGTCGCAGGATCGAGGGCAATCGTGCGGTTGCCCCGCTTGGTCTTGGGGCTTGAGACGGAGAGCCTGCCCTCGACCATGCCGAGCGAGCGTCGGATGGTGATCGTGCCGGCCTCCATGTCGATATCGTCCCAGCGCAAGCCCAGAGCCTCGCCTCTGCGACAGCCGGTCATCGCCAACAGCCGCCAGAGGGCATACAGGCGGTCCTCCTTGACCGAGGCAAGGAAGGCGAGCAGCTGCTCCCTATCCCAGACCGGCCGCTCGGCGTGGCCCGCGCTCTGCTTCGGTGGGTCGGCACCATCGGCGGGACTGGCCTGCAGGTAGCCCCAGCGGACAGCGTCACGGAGGGCACGGTGCAGGACGGCGTGGACGCGTCGCACCGAGGCCACGGAGAGGCCGCCCGTTCCCTTGATGCGCCCGCTCTCGAGCAGCTTGCCGTAGAGGGCGTTGATGGCAGCCGGGGTGAGCCGTTGCAGCTTGGTCGAGCCGAGCGTCGGGACGATGTGCTGTTCGGCCAGCATCTTGTAGCTGGCATAGGTCGTTGGTCGCACCGTCGCCTTGATCGCCGGCAACCACTCCTTGAGCAGGTACTCGCGCAGGTTCAAGCTGCTGGGCGCGACGTAGCGGGCCTCCTCGACGGCGGTGATGATCTTGTTCATCGCCGCCTGGGCCTCCTTCTGGGTGGCGAAACCGCCCTTGATCGCCCGCCGACGCTCCTCGGTCTCGACGAGCTGCCCGCCGCACTTGGGACAGACCTCCAACGGTTTGCGCTCGATCCAGAACCTCCTGGTGCAGTCCTGACATCGCTGCGCCGCCGCCGGTCCGACATCGACGTTGTACTCCCAGCGGCTGCCGCGTCTGCGGATGTGGCCTCGCACTCAACACCTCCTACGGTCTTGGTAGTTACCAGACGGTAGCGGGCCTGTGCACCGCAGTCAACGTCGGTCGCGACGGGTTCTCCCGGTAGCCGTCGCTGCTCCATTGTGCAGCGCCGTCCCTCTCGAAGTGCGGACGTCTGCGCCAAGCGCCTCGCCCCTGAAGGACGAAAGCCTGCGAGCCCGGGGGTGACGTCCACACTTCGCCGCTTCTTGCCTGTCATCCTCGGTTGGCAAAGGTCGGTCGCCGTCCCGCGAGCGGCAGCACGCCAGGCCAGCACGGAGGTGCACAGATGGGGGATGCGATCACAGGCACAGAGAGAGATTCATGCTCTACTCCCAGCGGCTGCCGCGTCTGCGGATGTGGCCTCGCACCCGGTACCTCCTACGGTCTTGGTAGTGTCTCGACGGTCGCGGGCCTGTGCACCGCAGTCAACGTCGGTCGAGCCTGCCTGTGCGGATGCCCTGAAAGACACGTCGCTGTCCCATCATCGCCGCTGGTGGTCGTCGAGGTGGGGGCATCTAGGCCCGTCCACCGCGTTCATGCCAAGAAACCGCCAAGACGCCCCCACCTCGCCAGCTTCCTTCTGTCACCCTCGATGGGCCATCGTCGGCCGCCGTCCTCATCCGGGACGCTGCAGCGACAAGAATCGAAGAACGGAGGTCACAGACGTGAGCGACAACGACGGACAGACAGTGGAAGCCACCGAGACGAGCGGATGGGGCGCTCGCAGACGCCGCGAGCCCGACCCCTGCTCGCTCTCCCGAGCGGAGCTGATCGACTACCTCCACCACCACCCCACTGTCAGCCTGTGGCCGTTCTGCGGTCGTGCATTGGGCCTCTCGAGATCGCTCACCTATCGATGTGAGGAGATCAAGGTCCTGCGGCTCGGACACCGGAGGCTGGTGGCCAGCAGCTGGCTTGAGCGCTTCCTCTTCGGCGAGCAGTGAGCGCTCCCCAGCGCAGCGAGACGAGGGAGAGCACCGAGATGAGCAGAGTCCTCGGGGAACAGCGCCTGAGCATCGAGTGGTGGCCGACCGACCGTCCGATCCCCTATGCGCGGAACCCGCGGGTGGCTCCCGAGGAGGCGATCGCCAAGGTCGCGGCCTCGATCGCCGAGTACGGCTTCCGGCAGCCGATCGTGGTCGATGGCGAGGACGTGATCATCGCCGGCCACACGCGCCTTCTTGCAGCCCAGCGGCTCGGTCTCGACCAGGTCCCGGTCCACGTGGCCAGTGAGCTGACCCCACAACAGGCCAAGGCCTACCGGATCGCCGACAACAGAAGCGCCCAGGAGACCTCCTGGGATTCCGAGCTCCTGCCGCTCGAGCTCGAGGAGCTGCTTGGCTCAGGTGTCGAGCTTGCCCTGACCGGCTTTGCGACCGAGGAGCTCGCCGCCATCCTGGCGAGTCCCACCGAGGGCTTGACCGACCCCGACGAGGTGCCCGAACCACCGGAGGAGCCGGTCTCCAAGCCGGGCGACCTTTGGCTGCTGGGCGACCACCGTCTCCTCTGCGGCGATGCCACCAAGGCCGAGGACGTCGAGCGCCTGATGAACGGCAGGAAGGCGGTCCTGATGGCCACCGACCCGCCGTACCTGGTCAACTACGACGGGGGATCTCATCCGGCCAGCGCGGGCAACAAGGGCGAGGGCGACAAGCACTGGGATGCCTACATCGATCGGGACTCGGCCGTGGCCTTCTACGTCGACTTCCTGCGCGTCGCGCTCCAACACGCCCTCATCGAGAACCCGGCCCTCTATCAGTTCTTCGCCATCATGCGCAGCGAGATCGTCTGGGCCGCCTGGCGGGAGCTGGGGCTGTTGGCCCACCAGGTGCTCATCTGGAAGAAGAGCCGCAGCGTGCTGACCCACTCCTGGTATCTCTGGGACTACGAACCGATCATGGTCGGTTGGCCGGAAGGACGTCCGCCGAAGAAGAAGCCTCCTTCTGATGCCAGAGCGGTGTGGGAGATCGACAGCAAGATCGAGGATGCACCCGGTTCGGTCCATCCCACGATGAAGCCGGTCGAGACGATCCGCCGCTGTCTCGACTACCACACCAGACCGGGAGCACTCATCTACGAGCCCTTCAGTGGGTCCGGCACTGCCCTGATCGCCGCCGAGCAGCGAGGTCGGGTCTGCTGCGGCATGGAGCTCTCACCGGCCTTCGTCGATGTGGCGGTGGCACGGTGGGAGGCGTTCACCGGGGAGAAGGCAGCGCGTGGCTAGCGGCGCCTCCAAGCGTCCCACCCGGGCCGAGTACGAGCAGCGGGTGGTCGAGGTCACCGAGCTGCTGCTCTCGCGGGTCAACAAGCGTGCCATCGTGCGCTACGCCGCGGAGAAGTGGGATGTGCGCGAGCGGGCGGTCGAGAAGTACATGAGCGACGCCCGGGCCCGTATCCGCGAGCTGGCCGACTACGACCTGCGGGCCGAGCTTGCCAAGGCGATCGGCACCTACGAGCTGATCTTGGCCAAGCAGCTCGCCAAGGCCGACCTGCGTGGTGCCCGGGCGACGCTCGACAAGCTCATCGAGCTGCTGGGGCTCGCCTGTGAGGGAAATCGCCTCGATGACGGGCTCTCGGTGGTCCACGAGTACCTGGCCGAGCAGAAGCGCGAACGTCCGGCGGCGGACAGTGAGGAGCACGGCGGATGAAGGCGATGCCAGCCTCCCGTCGCGTCGGCAGCGTGTCGGCCGATGATGCCCTGTGCAGCGACATCCCCGGTGCACCCTGATGCCCGCTCAGGTGCACAGTTCCCACCGACAAAGTGCGCCCCCTGCGTCGAGCATCCGGAGCGCCGCCTACCGTCTCCCCGACCCGCTCCGCTCGGAGAGCGACTGGCGACGCTTCCATCATGTCGACCTCGAGACCATGAGCGGCGAGGAGCTGGCGGCCGAGCGCGAGGCGGCGCGAGCCGCCCTCCATGAGCTCCTCCGCTCCGGCCGCTCGCTCCACCTCAGGTCCGGGCTGTGGTCGATCGACGCCGCCTGCTGGCTGCGCGAGCGTCTCCGGGCGACCTCTGAGGGTGGCCGATGAGTGACGTTGGGACGCGGCCGTTCGACGAGGCCGCCGAGCGGGCCGTGCTGGCCGCCATGCTGACCAACGACGCCGCCCTGGCGGCGGTCCCGGCGATGGTCTGCGCGGATGACTTCTACCGGCGCCGTGAGCGCCAGCTGTTCGCCACCATGGCGGCGATGGCGGCGGCCGGTACGCCGGTCGATGCGGTCACGGTGGCCGCCCGCCTGCCCGACCAGCGCGACTACCTGCTGGCCCTCTGCGAGGAGCCCATCGTCGGCGGGCATGCGAGCGAGTATGCGCGGGCGGTGGCCGCAGCCGGCGCTCGCCGTCGCCTCGTGCAGAGCGCCGAGGAGCTGGCCCGCCGGGCGGCTGCCAGCAACGGCGACCTGCCCGGGATGCTGGCGCGCTTCTCGGAGGGGGCCACCGCGGCGGTGGAGCGCGAACGGGCCGCGGCCGGATCGCCGCTTCAGACGGTCGCCCCGACCTTCCTCGACTGGCCTTCGTTCTTCGCCGCCGATCACGCCGACGCTGAGTGGGAGTTCCCCGATGTGCTGGCCCGTGGCCGCGGCCATGCCCTCTATGCCGGCCGCAAGCAGAAGAAGAGCCTGTTCATGCTCTTCCTGGCCGTCGAGCTGGCCACCGGTCGGGCCCCGGTGGTGGTCGTCTACCTCGACTTCGAGATGAGCGAGGCCGACATCTTCGGCCGCCTCTCCGACATGGGCCATACTCGCGACACCGACCTCTCGCGGCTGCGCTACGCCCTGCTGCCGGCCACCCCGCCGCTCGATACGCCGGCCGGTGGACGGGCCCTAGCCACCATCCTCGACGGGGTCGAGAGCGAGTGGCCCGAGCACCGTCTGGTGGTCGTCCTCGACACCATCAGCCGCGCCGTCGAGGGACCCGAGAACGAGGCCGATACCTACCGCGCCTTCTTCGCCCACACCGGGGTCGAGCTCAAGCGCCGCCACATCACCTGGATCCGGCTCGACCATACCGGCAAGGACTCCTCCCGTGGCCAGCGTGGCAGCTCGAGCAAGAACGACGACGTCGACATCGTCTGGCGGCTGTGCGCGACCCAGAACGGCATCGCCCTGCATCGCGACGTCGCCCGCATGCCCTGGGTGCCGGAGAAGGTCGTCTTCGGGATGCAGGAAGAGCCCCTGCGCTTCCTGCGCCTCTCCTGCGACTGGCCGGAGCGGACCGATGAGACGGCGGCCCTGCTCGACCGGCTCGAGGTCCCCCTCGAGGCGACCGTGAAGGATGCCCTCTGTGCGCTGCGCGATGCCGGAGAGGGGCGTCGCACCGAGCTGGTCAGCGCCGCCCTGCGCTGGCGCCGCGAACGCGTCGAGGAGCACTCATGAGCGGCGGGAAACGCGTCGGGAAACGACTCCTTCGAGCTCGCCGGAAACAAGACCGGGAAGCGATGGGAAACATGCCTTCCCCGAGGCGGGAAGCGTGCCCGGAAACGTCGGGAACGGTGACCGCCGGCCGGATGGGAAACGTGTGTCCCCCCAAGGGGGACACGTTCCCCAGGCCCGTCCGGAGACGGTCCGGTAGCGGGCGGACCGAAGAGGTCAGCAGTCCGGAGCCGCGTCACTCGCGGACGTCGGTCAGACGTCGACGGGAGCCCTTCGTGCAGCGGGTTCTGGTGGCCTCCCTGATCGGCGGTGCGGCCAGCTACGCCGTCGACCGGGGACCAGCTGGCAGGCGCTGCCGCTGCAGGGCACCCCTGATGTCGATTCGTATGCCGCCGACCCGAATTCGGAGCACTTCGTCGGTGGGAGCAGATGTCCGCAAGATGTGCGAGAAACCTGCTGTCCCTGTCGGGTGCTAGGCTCCCTGCCATGAACGACAAGTGCGAGGGCGATCACACCGGAGAGGTCCCGCCTCCGATTCGCATCGATGTTCAGAGCGAACGATTGTCAGCATCGGGCGCGGAGCGCTTCAGCAACGTCTGTCGGGCGCTGCACGGAGCTATGCAAAGCGTTCTGGAGAGTTCGTGTGGCGTGAGCGGTTTCTCCTTCGAGGCGGTCTTGACGGAGGATCTCGCTTCGGTGGTCAACAGCAATCGGGAGGCAGTCGGCGAGGACCCTCGGACCTTCACTGTCGAACGCGTCGGAGGGCGGGTCGCCGCAAAGTGTATCGGGCACGCTTCGGAGAAGCTGCCCTCCCGAGTGGTCTTCGCCGACGACTGTTGGCGAGACGACGCTGATGAAGCTGTCCTTGCCTCCGGTTGCGCGACAATCGCACACGAGTTGGCGCACTGCGCGCTACACGAGCTGCGCGGCAGGATGGAGCCGCAGCAAATGGCCGACGACGAGACGGTGGGCGAGTTCTCAGCCATGGAGATCGTCCGCGACGCACTCGAGGAGTACCGGGCGGACAACGTCGCCAACCTCTTCATCGGAGGGCTCGGGGAGTGCGAAGTGGACGGCACCAAGCGCCCGATACGGCTGAGTGATGTGTACGGCGACGAGTACGAGGAACGGCTCGATGACATCCTCAGCAGCGTGGTCTACCCTGGCTGGAGGAGCCGGGTGCAGATCTACCGAGAAGGCAATGCCGGGCTCGAAGAGATGTTCCGAGGTCTTGGGCGCTCCGTTTGGGAGACAGTCCTGTTGATTGCCCACGCCGCAGCAGTGGCACGCTCGAGTCAGAAGCCCGACCCTCTAGGAAGGCGCCGAGATGATCCCGGCGTGTGCCTCTACCTTGCTGAGCTGTGGGAGAGCATTCGAGCACCCGCCGACGAGTGCCCGATTCTGCCGACACCCGAGGAGTCTGTCGAGCTCGAGACAGAAGTGCTCGAGGCCGGTGTTCCGGTTGCCATGGAGATGTGGCGTCGGCTTGGCCTGACCTTCGTCCTCACTCCATCCGGTAGTACCTACATCCAAGTGAACGAGCCTCTCCAATGAGGTGTGAGCAGCAATGCCGATGGTGCCTCCTGGCGAGGCGTGACAGGCTCAGCCCTCGGCCACGCGAGACCGCGGAATCCAGCAGCAGTCGGACAGCGGTGCATGTCGCGAAGGCAGCGTAGGCGGGCGCATCACGGCCGGGCGTGAAGCTACAGCAACATCGGTCAGAGAGCGCACATGTCACCACCAGTACAGCCAGACGCCCGCCCCTCGGAAGCGCCGCTGACGCCGTTCGATCTCGCCATGACCAGCTACCTCTATGAAGCCATGACTGGGTACGGTCAGGCCCTCGACCGGTTCTGGTCACGCATCGGCACTACGGACAACCTCGACCTAGTCAAGGACGACCATCGCCGCGCCCTGCTCAAGTTCCTCAACGACTGGGGCTGCAGGAACCTGGCCGTCGCGTGGCACTCACTTGCTCTGGCGGAGCTCGACTCCTGGTATGAGGCAACGCGCGAGCGAATCGACGCATTCGACGGCCCGACCTTCGAGGCACAGAACCGCAGGGACCTCATCGAGGTCTACGACGACCTCTCCGGTCGCATCATCGCCCATAGGAAGTCAAAGGGCGGTGAGTTGAGCATCTCCTTCGGCCCGACTGCCACATCGAAGACGCTGTTCGTCCTACGTCCAGAGCTCTTCCCTGCATGGGATGGGGCAATACGCACGAAGCTCGGCCATCAGGACGACGGTGAGTCCTATGTAGAGTTCGTCGAGCACGCGCACCACCAGATCCGTGGTCTCAACCGGCTCGCCGAGTCGAGCGGTTTCGCGATAGAGAGCTTGCCCCAGATGCTCGGACGGCCCAGCTACACCACTCTCGTCCAGCTTGTGGGCGAGTACTACTGGATCACGCTCACCAGGAGCGTCTCGCTTCGCAGTCGCGATGAAGTCACGACATGGACGTCGTGGTCCGCTGCATCCGACTGACCAATCGCGGACGACGCAAGGTCTGCCCGAGCGAGCCTCTCAACTCACGCCGATCCGACGAAGACGGAGTGTCATGCTGTCCGAGTGGACAGCCTCACCCTCGAGCTCGGCGCAATGTGGGCGAAGCTGCGCCTGTGTAGCGCCGTCAAGGCCCACACACGAATGGCACCAGCAGGCGCCGCTACTCACCGCGGATGTAGAGGAAGTCCTTGAGCACTGATGCACCGGTCGGATCCCAGCCAGCCAGAGCGACTGAGCCGCCCAATGCTCCGTTTCCATCGAGCCGGTCGTGGGCGTGTGCCTCGAGAGTCAGGAACAGGGGCCGGGGAAGGGAGGGTCGCTGCACCTGGATCGAGAGAAGTCCGCGCTGCGTTTCCGGTTGGTTCGAGTGCAGCCGGATGACGAGGCGGCAGTTGTCCTCCCCTTCGTCGGCCTGCACCCGCCAATCGACCTCTCGGCCGGATGACCGCGGGGCCTTCTTGTGATGGGCCAAGCCCGCAATGGCGACGGCCTGGATGGTGGCAAGGTGTCCTGCGGGGTAGCTGGTCAACGGAGGGATCGTCAGGGGTCCAACCTTGGCGGAGTTGCCAACGTACGCGTGGACCTGCCCGGATTCGTGAATCGTGATCTTCGGCGCCCGTGTGGCGGCCTCTTGCTCAGTGAAGTCGAACGTATGGTCGATCTGCTCTTCCGAGAAGCCGCTGCGTCCATAGTAGTACCTACCCGTCGCGCCGTAGGGAACCAGGTATACGCTCGCGTCCGCCCGCGCGAATATGATCTTGCCCAGCCGGTACAGTCGCTGGTCCTTGGCTATCAGAACCCGTACCGCGTCTACGTCGATCACATCGGCCAACCCACCCTCCGGCTACAACGGGGCTTGCGTCCGAGTGTGGGCTGCACTGGTGCGCGAGGCGGGGGCCAGCGCGCAGCATGGCAGTCCCACCGTCAGGATATCGGACGGGAGTCTGTTGTCCTGTGCCCGCCACCGTCGGCAGCACGGCGGCGACATGCGGCTTGTGCGGCTGGTTCTTGGCACCAACGTCACGTGGTGTCAGGTGCTCGCGAGACCGGGGGGTGGTCAACCCTCCAAGGCGTAACCTCCTGCGGCTAGAATAGGAGGCTGTGGACCCGGTCTCCGCCTATCTCGCCGAGCTGCGCGACATCCGTGCCTCGGGCGCTGTGCCTGAGACCTCCGGCTACGGCGCCCTGGCCACGCTGCTCAACGACGTCGGCCACAAGCTCAAGCCCAAGGTCCGCTGCACGATCAATCCGCGCAACCGCGGCGCTGGCATCCCCGACGGCGGCCTGTTCACCGCCAACCAGTACCAGAAGGGTGGCGCCGACCCACTCGAAGGGCAGCTTCCCGCCCGCGGCGCCATCGAAGTCAAGCCGGTCGGCGACGACGTTCATGTTGTTGCTGAGAGCGAGCAGGTCCGCCGATACCTAGCCATCTACCGTCAGGTCCTGGTGACCACCTACCGTGGGTTCGTCTTGCTCGGCTACGATCTCGACGGCCAGCCCGACATCCTCGAGAGCTTCAGCCTGGCAGCGACGGAGGCAGGGTTCTGGGCGCTAGCTGCCCACCCGCAGGGCAAGGAAGCGCGCGCGGCCGGCGAGCGTCTTGCCGACTTCCTGCGCCGCGTCATGCTGCGCCCGGCACCGATCGCCTCACCGCAGGAGCTCGCCTGGTTTCTTGCCTCCTATGCCCGCGAGGCCCGCGCCCGCGCCGAGGAGCGCGACCTGCCGGCGCTGACGACCACCCGCAAAGCCTTGGAGGAATCGCTCGGGATGTCGTTTTCGGGCGAGAAAGGCGATCACTTCTTCCGCTCGACCCTGGTCCAGACGCTCTTCTACGGCCTCTTTGCCGCCTGGGTCTTCTGGGCCGAGCAGCACCCGTCGGCCGAGACCGGCGCCCGCTTCCGCTGGCGCGAGGCGGCCTGGTATCTGCGCATTCCGATCCTGGTCAAGCTGTTCCGCGACTTCGCCAACCCGCTGCAGTTGGGGACCATGCATCTCGATGAGGTCCTCGACTGGGCCGGCGATGCCCTTGCCCGGGTCGACCGGGCCGCCTTCTTCGAGCGCTTCGAGCAGCAGCACGCGGTGCAGTACTTCTACGAGCCTTTCCTGGAGGCGTTCGATCCCGAGCTGCGCAAGGAGCTTGGCGTCTGGTATACCCCGCCGGAGATTGTGGCCTACATGGTCGAGCGGGTCGATACTGTCCTACGCGAGGAGCTTCAGATCGCCGACGGTCTGGCCGACCCCAACGTGGTCGTGCTCGATCCCTGCTGTGGCACCGGTGCCTACCTGGTCGAGGTGCTCTCGCGCATCGCGAAGACGCTCACAGACAAGGGCGACGACGCCCTCCTCGCCCACGATCTCAAGCAGGCCGCCATGAGCCGCATCTACGGCTTTGAGATTCTGCCGGCGCCGTTTGTGATCAGCCACCTGCAGATCGGCATGCTGCTCCACCGTCTCGGGGCACCGTTCGCCGAGGGAAGCGATGAGCGGGCCGGGGTCTATCTGACCAACTCCCTCACCGGCTGGGAGCCACCCAGCGAACCGAAGCAGCATCTGCTCTTTCCTGAGATGGAGGAGGAGCGTGACAGGGCAGAGGCGGTCAAGCAGCAGGCACCAATCCTGGTCATCATCGGCAACCCGCCGTACAACGCGTTCGCGGGAGCGAGCCCCACGGAAGAAGGCGGGCTTGTCGATGCGTACAAGACGGGGCTCATCGACGAGTGGGGGATCAGGAAGTTCAACCTCGACGACCTCTACATCCGCTTCTACCGCATCGCCGAACGACGCATAGGCGGCAACGAGAAGGGTGGCATCGTCTGCTTCATTTCCAGCTTCTCTTGGTTGGCCGACCCCTCGGCAGTCGTGATGCGCGAACACATCTTGGGCGAGTTCGATCTGCTCGACGTCGACTCTCTGAACGGCGACAGTCGTGAGACCGGCAAACGAACGCCACAAGGGCTACTTGACCCGAGTGTCTTCTCGACACCATCGAACAAGGCCGGAATCCAGGTTGGCACCGCCGTGGCCCTGCTCGCACGACACACAGACCGCGAGACCCACGAGGCTGTCGTTCACTATCGGGACTTCTGGGGCTCAGGGAAGCTGGCCCAACTGGCGATAGCAGCCTCCAATCCCTCGCTTGCTCCCCGCTATTCGACCCTCCTGCCGACGCATGAGAACCGGTACGTTCTCCGACCCCAGAGCACCGAGGGAGAGTACACGTCGTGGCCCGCGATCTCAGATCTATGGGCGAAGAGACCCTCCCTGGGCCTGCTCGAGAAGCGCGGCGGAGCGCTGATCGACGTCGATCGGGGCAGTCTGGAGACGCGAATGCGCGCGTACTGCGACATGAGTGTTCCGGCCTCGGCCTTGCCGTCGCAGGTTGGCTCATTGCTCCGACCATGGGCCGCATTCGACCCTCTGCGTGCTCGCGAACGAGCGATGGCTGCCGGCTTGCCTGATGAGCAGAGCTTCGTTACCTACTTGGCAAGACCATTCGATCTGCAGTGGGCCTACGTGGATAGGAACCTGCCCACCCTCTGGAATCGCATTCGGCCGACGCTCGTTTCGGGTCACCACGATGGCCAGCGTTATCTTCTCGCTCGCCGACGCGCTCCACGTGCCGACGACGGTGCACCCTTCGCCTTCACACGATCCCTGGCCGACGAGCACGCGCTCCACAAGGACGCCTACCTCATCCCGATGACAATCAGCACGGACACCGGCTCCAATCAAGCGGGACTGTTCGACAGCACAGCTATGGGGCGAGCCAACCTCTCGTCGGCCGCGGCCCGCTACCTCGAAGCACTTGATCTTGAGAATGGCATCGATGAAGCGACTCGTGGCAATCTCCTGTGGGATCACACCCTAGCCATCGGCTACTCACCTGCCTACGTTGCGGAGAATGCTGATGCCATCCGGCGTGACTGGCCGCGTGTTCCCCTGCCGGCTTCTCGCAACGCCCTGCTGGCGTCTGCCGAGCTCGGTGAGAACGTGGCGGCCCTGCTTGACGTCGGGGCAGCGGTCGACGCTGTGAGCTGTGGTTCCATCCGCTACGAGTTGCAGCCGGTCGCTCGCATCTCCTCGGCCGACGAGAAGGCCATCGATCCGGACGTAGGCCACCTGGCTCTCACTGCCGGTTGGGGTCATCAGGGCAAGAGTGGCGTGACCATGCCAGGCGCGGGGCGCGCCGAGGAACGACCCTGGGCGCCCGGCGAGCTGGCCTTGCTGCGCGAGGGGCTGACCGACCTTGGCATGACCCGGGACGAGGTCCTCACCTGCCTTGGCAGGACGGTCCTCGACGTCTACCTAAATGAGGTCGCCTACTGGCGCTGTGTGCCGCTGCGCATCTGGAAGTACACCATCGGCGGCTACCAGGTGATCAAGAAGTGGCTCTCCTACCGCGAGCGCCCGCTGTTGGGACGCGACCTCACGGTGGAGGAAGCCCGCTACGTAACCGAGATGGCGCGTCGTATCGCCGCTCTGCTGTTGCTGGAACCAGCACTCGATCGCAACTACGAGCGCATCAGAGATGACGCGCATTCATGGCCGTCGGCTGACGGTCACGGCTGACATAGCGGCGCCCTCTCGCTGGCACAGCATCGTGGGCTTTGGACGCGATGAGGATGGTGAAGCGTGAGCCGATTCTTGTTCAACGAAAGCCGCATGCGTTCGACACTATCCCCCTATGAGAGACTGTCAGCGACCATCGACGACCTGCGCTCACGACCCTCAGAGGCGCATCCCGAGAGCGACTGGCGGACCGCCGACACCTGCTTCTCTGCGATGCTATCTCGTGCTTCGGCAACGTCGGCAGACCCCCACCCGCGACTCCGGGCGCTCGAGTTGCCTCTGTCGACCCAATGGGGCGACTCACGCGATGGAGCAGACCTGCTTCGCACCAGGGACTCGGTTCGCTTCCTCTCTTGTCTTGCTGAGGCGCTCACCCTCCACTCCCTGCTTGAGGGCGGCTTCGCGTTCGTCAGCCCGCCGCCGTCAGCCAACGTTGACAGCAAGAGCAAGACGCCCCCCGACATCACCGGCACACTGGCCGGCATCGGCGTCCTGGCTGTGGAGGTCTACCAGCCCAAGGACGAGATAGCCTACCGCGGGTACATGGAGGACCTGCAGAACCTTCTCGACCTGGCAGACGTCGGATGGTCGTACACGGCCGGCATCTCATGGACGATCTCGGACCGTTCGCGCAGCGGCCGCACCGCGCCGAAGCGAGAGATTCGCGAACGCCACACTGAGGCCTGCTTGCGCGAGATCATGGCACAGGTCGAGGAGGGACGAGACACAGCTGCCACGGTGCTCGAAGAGGGGAGCATCGGTCTGCGCGCCGAGATCGACGTCCGTGACATCCAGCCGTGGACTGACCCAGATCAGATACCGGACCGCAATCGATGCGAAGGCTGGAGCTTCGGCCCCTGGAATGCTGAGGCCTATGCAGACTCAATCGCCCGGCGAGTCGCAGTCAAGAGCCGCAAACGACAGGCTTCGCGCGGTGATGCTGACTTGAGAGTCCTCGTCGTCGACTGTAGCGCGGTCAGGCCCTACTGGGACTTGGCCCTCCAGCCCGACGTGAGGATGACCGCAAGCCTCTGTGCCGCTCTCGAGGCACGGGCGGGCTCGATCGACAGGCAGTTGGATGGCTTCCTGCTGCTGGCACCCTACGTTCCCCTGGGGCAAGCTCGGCGCCTTGTCCTTGCCAGCGCCGACCTTCCTCGCGAGCTGTTCGACGTGCTTGCGGGCTGCAGCTGGGAGCCGGAGCAAGTTGGCCGCACTCTCGTCTGCTGCAGAAGCTAGAGGAACGTCGGCCCGATTCGACTACACGTCGGTTCTAGGTCGGCGATGAAGGAGAAGCGCCTGCACATCGCTGCGTTCGCCGTTCAGTGTCGGTCAGTGAGTCAGGTGCTCGCCTGTCCACGACACCACGCCAGACCGTCGCCGACGGCAGGTCGGCTCGACGTCGGCAACCGCGGCGAACTTGCTGCTCAGCAGGCTTTCTGGCGCTCCGGCGCCAGTGGGAATCAGGTGCCCGTCATGACGCGCAGCGCCTCAGCTTGGGCTCTTGCAGGCACTCGTGCGCTCCTTAATCTGCATCTGAAGGTCTTGCCCGCAGACAAAGCTTTCGGACCCACTGGATGCCTGAACGGTGGCTGATTCGTAGCCTCGGCGTTCTCTCCGGCCACTCGAGGGCCGGGAGTCCGGACGCCGGACTCCGTCGGCTGCTCGTCGTGAGTCTACGTGTGGTGTCCGCCGCCCCCTCGAGCGAAGGGTACGATGCTGAAGCTACGACCGCTACGTGGCCTTGACGTTTGCCCCAGAGGAGTGCGATAGATGGAACATGGCGCTATTCGAGACACTCCGACACAAGCGTGCTCTGGCACGGTACGCGGGCAATCATGAGATGCAGACTCCAAGTGGCTACTGCTGGCTGAGCCCGCGTTTCGGCCCCAGAGAGGGGCATCTTCTGGAGCAGGTGCAGCGCAGTGCCGGACTGAATCCCACCGGACGCATCGATGGGCCAACTGTTGAGACGCTCCACCCTGGATCGCCACTCGAGAAGCGGATAGTGAGGATCGCGCGGGCCGAACTCCACGAGCAGCAGGCAGATCAGCCGTACCGTTGGGCAGGCTCGTCCTCTCCGAATCGGCGGCGCCAAGAGACGACCTCCGACTGGCCGTATCGCCATTCTGAGCTGCCGCGGAACGGGCAATCAGAGTCGTGTAGATGCTGGCCCGAGAGTTCCGATTGGGGACAGGAAGCGCGCGACTACGTGGCAACCCAAGAGATCAACAATGCCGCCGCGCTCTCGGTCGCGTTCTGTCGCTTCGCGCTCATGAAGGCCGGATTTGCCAGCACCGAGACAGATGAGGCCGAGTCTGCCGGCGACTGGATCAGCCTGGCGCGCGACCATCGCCACCCTAGGGTTGTTCCAGTCGCCTGGAACGAGGCGAAAGGTGGCGATCTCCTCGCCTTCCGCTGGGGCGGAGGTGAAGGCGAAGCCGACCATCTCGCCGTCAGCTTGCGGTATCGCCGTTACTTCCACGACACAGCGACCACCAGCGGAACACCGCATTTGCCTGACAGACCGGGGTTCGGCGCATTGGTCGCCCTGCCGCTCTATACCTGGAGCGTGCAGCAGGTCATCCGCATCCTCGAGACTCCCGGCCGTGGTCATTCCTGATTGAAAGACTGAGGCGTCCTCCGTCGAAAGGACGAACGGCAATTTGGTCTGCCCTCCGATGCCTCGCCGATCGCCACTGCACTAACGTATCAAGGTGGTGTGACAGACGGAGGAGATGCCATGGAATGGATCCGCCAGGTGCCGGAGACCGAGCAGAACGCGCGCAGATGCCTGTGCGCCGACACTGCCCTTCATTTCCCGGGGATACTGGTTTCTACTGTGCCCGTGGAGAGAGTCCTGGCGAAGTCGCCGAGCAGGGCTGCAAGTGCTCGTCGTGCGAGAACTTCGAGGAGTTCCATCTCTCGAAAGGGTACTACTGCAAGCTCGGCGCCGCGAAGCGGGCTGAGATCGAGACCCAGTAGTAGGGAGGCTCTCCCCACGGCCCGCAGATTGTCGGGACAGATAACAGCACTGCAATCGCGTTCGAGAGGTGGCCTGGCGAAACGCGGTTTTGCGTATTCTGCGCTACTTGGAGCTACCTCTAAGACGGTCGAGTTCGCCACTTGCCTTCAACTTCACCAGATCGTCCCAGCCACCGATTGACGCGCCGTCAATGAAGATCTGCGGCACGCTCTCGCTTCCTGAACGTGAACGCATCTCCGCCAGCGGAGCCCCTCCCTTACTCACGTCGATTTCTCGGTACGGGAGATCTTTCATCTCCAGCAGATTCTTCGCCTTCAGGCACTGAGGACACCGCCACGTCGAGTAGATCTCGATCTCGTGCATGTCCCTGATGCTACCGCGAGACGGTGTAGTCTATGTCCGCATCCGTTGATCATGGGTCCACGCACAACTGGCCTGCCCCTGCGACAATCGGCGACCATGGAATCAAGTACGTCACCGATCAACGTCGGGATATTGCACTCGTTGACGGGTGTGACTGCCATCAGCGAGAGCTCTCTGGCCGATGCCGCCCTCCTTGCAGTCATGGAACTAGACGAACAGGGGGGACTCCTTGGTCGCCCAATACGGGCAATTCAGAGGGATGGGGGCTCGAACCCTGCACAGTTCGTCGACCAAGCGGAGGAGCTGCTTGCCACCCATGATGTGTGTGTGATCTTCGGATGCTGGTCGTCGGCGTCGCGCAAGGCAGTCAAGCCTGTAATCGCCCGACATGACTCGCTCCTCTTCTATCCAATGCAGTACGAAGGCCTCGAGCAGAGTGAGCATGTGATCTACATGGGCAGCACGCTCAACCAGCAGTTCGAGCCGGCCGTTGAGTGGGCGATGGCCAAGAACAAACGAAGTTGTGTCATCGTTGGTTCAGACTACGTCTATCCCCGCACAGCCAACGTCCTTGTCCGGGCACTGTTCGAGTCAGGTGGCGGCTGCGTGCTCGATGAGATCTATGTCCCTCTGGAATCGATGGACTTCTCGGCAGTTGCCACGAGCATCCAGGAGAGGCGTCCGGATATTGTTTTCAACACGCTTGCGGGCGAAGGCAACCTTCACTTCTTCAGAGAACTGGCCAGAGCCAACGTGGACAGCCGCTCGTGCCCGGTACTGTCATTCAGTATCACCGAGGTCGAACTTCAGCAGATGAAAGCCGATGTCGAAGGCCACTATGCCTGCTGGAGCTACTTTCAGAGCCTGCGGACAGAAGAGAACTCGCGCTTCCTCCATCGATTCCATCGCGTCTTCGGAAGTCACCGAGTAGCGTCCGATCCGGCTGCAACCTCCTACGCGCAGGTCCATACGTGGGCAGACATGGTGCGAAGAGCGAAGAGCGAGGCCGCCGCAGATGTGCGTCAATGTGTCCGCGGGGCGGCCTTTCTGGGGCCTTTCGGCTGGGTGGAGGTGCAGGACAACCATCACGTCAAGAGGAGGGCGCGAATCGGACGTGCCGACTCCAAGGGAGAGTTCGAGATCGTGTGGCAGAGTCGGGAACCCATCCTTCCAAGGCCATGGCTCGGCGTTGAGGATCTGAAGGATGGACGAGCGCACTTGATTCGACGTGCTCTCGAGAGCTACACGGACGCCATTCATCTGAACTGGAAGTTCGAAGAGGAGATAGTCAAGCGTCGATATGCCGAACAAGCGCTGGAGCGTCGCCGGCAAGTCGCCGTAGCGCTGCGCGACACACTGGCAATGGTCAACTCCGATCACCCGCTTTCGGATTTGCTCGACTACATCGTGATGCAAGCGAGGCATCTTCTCAACGCGGACGCCGGAATTCTCTATAAGCTTGATGATTCCACTACGCCTTCGGTCCTCAGGGCCGCCAGTTCGCTCGAGCCGGGCACTCTTCTGCCGAACCATGTAGTCGTCGGCGAGGATCCGGTGAGCCAATCCGTACTCAACGGACACGCTGTCGCGGTGTCCGACCTCGAAGACTGGTCCGCATCTGCTGGAGAAGAGACTGTCGATTCAAGCCTATCGCCCGTACGCGGCGGCGACAGCCACCAGGCTGTCCTTTCCACGCCGCTCCTCATCCGGAAGACGACATGGGGTGCACTCGTCTTCGCTTACCGGCAGTGCAGGACTTTCACAGAACAGGACGTACGAGTCGCTGAGTCGCTCGGCGATCATGCCGCGCTGGCAATCGAGAACGAGCGGCTGCGAGAACGTGCCGAACAGAGTGCAGCCACAGCAGAGCGGTCCCGCCTAGCCCGTGATCTCCACGATTCGGTCTCCCAGGCGTTGTTCGCGGCGAGTATGACTGCCGAGGCCGTCGCCCGTCAGTGGACGCCTCCAGCGCCGGATCTCGCAGACCTCCTGACGGACGTACAACGATTGACGAGAGGCGCACTGGCCGAGATGAGAGCCCTGCTCCTTGAGATGCGGCCAATGGAGCTAGACAGGCTGCCGTTACGAGCAGTCTTCGATCACCTCGTCGATGCCGCCAGAGGACGCTCACGCCTCGATATTCATCTGACCACGATCGGCGACTGCGACGTGCCGCCGGAAGTGAAGAGCGGTCTGTACAGAGTGGCGCAAGAAGCCCTGAACAACGTGGTGCGACATGCCGACGCACAGAATGCCTGGGTCCATCTCGACTGCCGCCAATCCAAAGTGATCCTACTAATCAGCGACGATGGCAAGGGATTCGAGACTCTCCGTTCTCTGCCGACCCCTACCACCTGTCGCGGCACTTACACCGTCGAACAAGATGGGATGCCCGATAGGCAGGGTGTGCTCTTCGCAACCGAGAAGACCAGGAGACCCCTCCACACGGGTATGGCAATGGACCACATGGGCCTGGCGATGATGCGAGAGCGAGCGGAGGCCATCGGCGCAAAGCTTGATATCGAGAGTGCCGCCGATCGAGGCACGATGGTTCGGATCGAGTGGGCGACATGACGCATGCATCAGAGACGAGTGGCAGTCAGACCGAAGTCTCAAAGCTCGTCAGGGTAGTAGTTGTCGACGACCACCCACTGGTACGCAGTGGATTGAGGGCCATGCTCATGTCGTTTGACGACATCACTTTCGCGGGCGAAGCGGCCAGCGGCGAAGAGGCAATACGGATCTGCGCACAAACCCACCCAGATGTTGTCGTCATGGATCTCGTCATGCCCGGGCTCAGCGGTGCTGAGACGACCACGGCCATCCGACGCGCCGATCCACGCACCCAGGTCCTTGCGCTCACAAGCTTCACCGATCACTCCCTCCTGGAGGATGCATTGCGAGCAGGCGTCGTCGGCTGCGTCATGAAGACCGTCACTGGCGAGGAGCTCGCAGAGGCAATCCGCGCCGCCTGCGCTGGACGGCCGACGCTAGGTCCGGAGGCAGCCCAAGCTCTCATTGACGTCGCCACTGATTCCAGTGAGCCCCGCAAGATTCTGACACCTCGTGAACGCGAAGTGCTTGTCCTCATCGTCGACGGCCTGAGCAACACAGAGATCGCCGAACGCCTCGTCGTGAGTGTCTCGACCGTCAAGACACACGTGAGCAGTATTCTGACAAAGCTCGGAGTCACGACGCGCACAGCGGCAGCCATGCGAGCCGTTCGCGACGATCTCATCTGAGATCGGGCAGAAGACCCTCCCTCTGCTCCCGCATCATCAGCGTTCATCTTCGCCCAGCACACCCAAGGATCTTCGCTCCATCCGCCAATCGGATGAGCCGCCCCTCGTCCAGAAGACCAATGGGAAGTCCAGTCCTGTCCCCGATGCCGCCCGCGATGTCTCGGCATAGCCTCTGACCAGGCAAGAATCGCAGCGAGGCCGCATGAGCGCGGCCGGTTCTAAGGGGGGATGCACTTGGTGCAGGTGCCCGAAGCTGCCCCATCGGTGTGACCACTTCTGGTCCACAGACTGAGAGGCGACTATGGCATTGCCTTGCAGGTTCACGGGGCTCACAGGAGTGGCGACTCGCGACCTCGGATCAATCGATCACGTGAGTATCGCCAACGACAACGCCATGGATGACCACGAGACGAGAAGGGAGGTGTCTCTTGCTGCTGACACCTACTGAGCTCGAGCGGCTGACCATATACACCGCGGCAGAGCTCGCACGCAAACGCAGGGAGAGAGGCCAGAAGCTCAACTATCCCGAGGCGGTCGCGATCATCGTCGACGAAGTGATGGAGGCCGCCCGCGACGGCAAGTCTGTCGCTGAGCTCATCTCCTACGGCTCGACGATTCTCACGACCGATGACGTCATGCCCGGCGTCGCGGACCTGATGCCGTTCCTCCAGGTGGAACCGGTGCTCAAGACCGGGACCAAGCTGGTGACCATCCATGAGCCGATCCGTCCGGGCAAGGAGAAGGTGGACGGCGTGATACCCGGCGAGATCGTCACCGCGGACGGTGACGTCGAACTTAACGCCGGCCGCAAATCCGCCACGGTGACCGTGGTCAACACCGGTGACCGGCCGGTCCAGGTCGGCAGCCATCTCCACTTCTTTGAAGCCAACCGTGAGCTGGAGTTCGATCGGGAGAAGGCGTTCGGTATGCATCTCGATGTGCCGGCCGGCACGGCCAAGCGCTTCCCGCCCGGCGAGAAGGTCGAAGCGACGTTGGTCGAGTTCGGCGGAAGCGGCGAGGTCTGGGGACTCAACAACCTCACCAACGGCGCGATCCGAAGCCCGGCCGTCAAGAAGCTCGCCCTTGAGCGGGCCCGCGCGCGCGGCTTCAAGGGGGCATGACCGATGGCAAAGCTGACACGCAGAGAGTACGCGGCCCTCTATGGCCCAACGACGGGCGATGCGGTCCGCTTGGGCGACACGAACCTCTGGGCCGAGATCGAAGAGGACTACATCACCCACGGCGAAGAGTGCATGCACGGTGGCGGCAAGACGTTGCGTGACGGCGTCGGCTTGGCACCTGGCTACACGAGCGCGCAGGGCTCGCTCGACATGGTCATCAGCAACGTCGTGGTAATCGATCCGGTGCTCGGCATCGTCAAGGCCGACATCGGCATCAAGGACGGCAAGATCGTCGGAGTCGGCAAGGCCGGTAACCCGGCCCTGATGGAGAACGTGACGCCGGGCATGGTCACAGCTGCCGCCACCACCTGTCGCGATGCTGAAGGACTCATCGCCACTGCCGGTGGCATCGATGTCCACGTCCACAGCGACAGTGCCGGCTTGCCCGAACATGCTATCGGCTCCGGTCTGACGACCATGATCTGCGGCGCACTCGGACCGATCACCGTCGGTATCGACTGCGGCGGAGCCTGGAACGTAGGCAAGATGCTTCAGTCGGCTGAGTCCTGGCCGATCAACTTCGGTTTCCTGGGCCGCGGCAACTCGGCCCGGCCGGAGTCGATCCGCGACCAGATCGTCGGCGGCGCCTTCGCGGTCAAGATCCACGAGGACTGGGGCGCGATGCCGGCGTCCATCGACACGGCGCTCCGAGTGGCCGACGAGATGGACTTCCAGGTCCAGCTGCACACCGACTCGATCAACGAGTGCGGCTTCTATGAGTCGACAATCGAGGCCATCGGCGGTCGCACCATCCACATGTACCACACGGAGGGCGCCGGTGGCGGCCATGCCCCCGACATCATCCGTTGTGCCGGTGAGCGCAACTGCCTCACGTCGTCGACCAACCCGACCAACCCGTTCACGGTCGATACCTTCGACGAGACCCTCGACATGATCATGGTCTGTCACCATCTCGATCCGAAGGTGCCCGAAGATGTCGCCTTCGCGGAGAGCCGCATCCGTCGTCAGACTATGGCGGCCGAGGACGTGCTGCACGACATGGGCGCCATCGCCATGCTCGGCTCCGACAGTCAGGGCATGGGGCGCATCAACGAGAGCATCACGCGCACATGGCAACTGGCCAGCAAGATGAAGGATCAGCGCGGCCGCTTGTCCGAGGAGACCACCAAGCGCGGCGACAACGAGCGCATCAAGCGCTACATCGCCAAGTACACCATCAACGCTGCTAGGACCTTCGGCATCGATTCGTACATCGGCTCGCTCGAAGTCGGCAAGATGGCCGACATCGTGCTCTGGCGGCCCGGTTTCTTCGGCATCAAGCCGGAGCTCGTCGTCAAGGGAGGCTTCATCGCCTGGGCCGCGATGGGCGACAGCGCCGCCTCTCTGATGACCTGCGAACCGATGCTCATGCGGCCCCAGTGGGGCGCCTTCGGCGAGGCCAAGAAGGCCCTGAGCGCCAACTTCGTCAGCCAGCAGTTCGTGGAAGACGGCGGTCCGGAGCGGCTCGGCCTGACCAAAGTGAGCCTGCCGGTCAAGGGCACGAGGAAGCTCAACAAGGACCACATGCTCCACAACACCTGCTGCCCTGACATCCAGGTCAACCCTCAGACGTTCGAGGTGACCATCGACGGCGAGTCCGCCTGGGTGGAGCCGCTCACAGAGGTCACCCTCGGCCAGCGCTACATGCTGCGCTGATACGACTGGAGACCGACATGCACACTGCACACCCCGGGGCTGCGCGCGTAGGGATAGGCGGCCCGGTCGGTTCAGGAAAAACGGCTCTGATCGAACAGCTCATCCCTCTCATTCTCGACAGGGACATCGAGCTGGCGGTCATCACGAACGATCTGGTCACCAAGGAGGATGCGGAGCGGCTGCGGCGCAGCGGGCTGATTGACCCGGCTCGCGTCGTGGCCGTAGAAACGGGCGCCTGTCCGCACACCGCTATCCGCGAGGATCCGTCGCTCAATATCCATGAAGCTGACGTCCTGGAGGAGACCTACAAGGGCCTGGACCTGATCCTGATCGAGAGCGGCGGCGATAACCTCGCCTCGACCTTCTCGCTCGATCTCGTCGATTACTGGTTGTTCGTCATCGACGTTGCTGAGGGCGACGACATCCCACGCAAACGTGGCCCCGGGGTCGTGCAGTGTGACCTTTTGGTGATCAACAAAGTCGACCTCGCCCCCCACGTGGGGGCAGACGTCGACCTCATGCTACGAGAAGGACGGGAGGTCCGCGGAGAGAAGCCGATCCTCGTGACCAACTGCCGGACCGGTGAAGGCGTCGATGCGGTCCTCGATCGGGTGCTCCGTGACGTAGTCGTGGATCGGCCGGCCGCAGACCGAGCCGGCTAACACCGGTGATGGGAAGCGCAGAGATGACCATGTCGCCGGACTCTACGGAGCTCGATCTCTCGTACTTCGGCCAGTCCGGCCGCAGGAACGAGCTCGTCTTCTCGTCCGATGCCGGCGGCCGGACGTTCCTGAGCCGACAATCAGTGTCCTACCCGTTCCACATCTGTCGGCCAATGTACGTGGAGCAGGATCCGCCCGGCATGGCCACGCTCTACGTCCAGTCCACCGGCGCCGGTCTCCTTCAACACGACGACCTCTACACAAAGGTGTCTGTGGAAGCCGGTGCGCAGGTCCATTTGACCACTGGAGCACAGACGATCGTCCATTCGATGGATGAAGGTCACGCCAGCCAGATGATGGACGTGGAGGTCGCAGAGGATGGGTTCATCGAGTACGTTCCCGAACCGCTCATACTCTTTCCAGACTCGCGGCTGCGATCCGTGACGCACATTACCGCACACGAAAGGGCGCGGGTCATCTCCGTTGATGCCTTTCTGCCGCATGACTACACCGGCGGTGAGGGCATCTTCGAATGGTTCGAAGGAGAGCTGCTCGTGCTCAGGCCGGATGGTCGACTGGTGGCGCACGACCGGTTCCACTTCAACGGCAATGTCCTGCGCGAGCAGCTGCCCGGCGTGAACCGCGAATTCATGATGCAGGCCTCGGTGATCGCCCTCGACCCCGAGATGGCCTGCGAGTCGCTCGTCTCTACCCTCCGGACCACGCTCGACGGGGTGCCCGGCATCTATGCCGGCACGACCGGACTGCGAGGAGGCGCGGGCACGTGGACCCGTCTGCTGGCGTGCGACGGCGTGGCTCTCCGTGCCGGCCTGAACAAGGCTTGGCAGGCAGCCCACGAGCACCTGACCGCCATGAAGGCAGTCCCGCGCAGAAGGTGACACGACGCTCATGCCGACCGCATGTGACTCAATGACCGCCGAAACTCTTGAACGGCGAGGCCGCGCTACGGATGCAGAGACACGCATGTTGCGGGCGCTTGCCCAACTCCTCAGAAAGGAATGGCAATGATCTCAGGTATCTCCCTGCTCTACGTGGGAGCCGTCCTGACAGTCGTCGGTGTGATGATCCTCGGTAAGGCAGACCCGAGAGGCACTGCTGTCCTCGGGTTTCTGACTGGCACGCTCGGCTTCATCATCAACGTGGCCGTGGCGATCATCACCTACGCCCAGGGCGGCGATCCGATCGCCTACTTCTTCGCCGGCACCGGGTTGCTCTTCTCGTTCACCTACCTCTACGTGGGCTTCACGAACATGTTCGGCCTCGATCCCCGGGCGCTCGGCTGGTACTGCCTGTTCGTGGTCTTGGCGGCCATTCCGGCCGGCATCATCGAGATGGCGACCGCTTTCGATGCCGGGCCATTCGCAGGCATGGGCTTCGAGAACGGCCAAATCGCATGGCCGTTCATCTGGTGGGCGTGGGCCTATCTGTGGTTCGTGTTCTTCCTCAACCTCGCGCATGGCAAGCTCGGCAACAAGTTCGTCGGCTGGTCGACGCTCATCACCGGTGCCGCCACCACCGGTATCCCGGGATTCCTCATGATCTCCACGCTGTGGAGTTGAGTGGACCGGCACCTGCAAGAACCCGATACTCGCTGCCGGTGCGCCGGTCCTGCGGTTGGCTCGCTCCCCACTCACCCCGGCAGATTCGCGTCGGGGCTACTCTCACGGCCGACCGCAGGGCCGGCCGGCCCCGCGGCTGCGTCGAATACGAGGAGGTACACGAGGTGCTGGTGATCCATGAGGTGATCTGCCGTGCCGATGATCCTGTCGTCGCCGAGATGCTCCATGAGATGGGACATGACGACAAGGTCGAATACCTGACACTCAGCCGTGACGACGCACAGAGGCACCGCCTGAGAGCATCCACGGACCGCGGCACGGAGTGCGCGATCGCACTACCCAGAGACGTGCGTCTCTTCGACGGCGCCGTGATCTCGCTGGACGACGACCGCGCCATCGTGGTCCGACTGGCCGAGCGGGAATGGTTACGCCTAGAGCCCCGAGACACCGCCGCTGCTCTCGAGCTTGGATACCACGCCGGCAACAGCCACTGGGTGGTGCGTTTTGACGGACCAGTGATCGCCATCGCCCTTCAGAGCGACGAACAGACGTATCTCGACCGACTCTCAGCCTTCTTCTCAGACGGGCGAGTGAAGAAGGTGGACGATGGCCAGCAATGAAAGGCTTCTCCTCACCCTCCAGCATGGCGACAGCTTCTTCCCCGGTGGAGGCGTTGCGTTCTCGTGGGGCCTCGAGACGTCGGTAGCGGAGGGACACGTGAAGTCCTCCAAGTCTCTACAGGACTTCATCCGCGGGCAGCTGCAGAGCCGTTGGGCGACCTGTGACAGGCCGGCGCTCGTCTCTGCGCACCGCTCTCGGGACTCGCTTGAAGAAGTCGCTTTCCTCGACGACGCTCTAGACGCACTGGCCCTCTCACGAGAGATGCGGGAAGGCGGGCGCCGTGCGGGCGGGGCGCTGATCAACGTGCACGCACGGCTCGGTACGCCTGGGGCCGACGACTATAGGATTCGGATCCGCTCCGGAGTGGCTCCCGGTCAGCTCGCTGTCGTGCAGGGTCTCGTGTGGGCCGGTGTGGGTCTTGACGAGGATGCCGCCTCTGCCGTCTCGGCGTATTCGATGTGCGTCGGATTCGTGGGCGCAGCGGTGCGTCTCGGTCTCATCGGACACATCGACGGTCAGTCGATACTCAAGAGGAGTCGAAAGCTCATCGTCGCCGCCCTGTCACGAGACGTGCCGCCGTTCGCAGAGGCGACTGCTACCACGCCGGATGCCGAGATAGCGATGATGCGACACGAGGTCGGACCGGTCCGGATGTTCGCGAACTGAATCCCTTTCGAAGCATCGCCGGCCAACGCAGCCGAGGGCGTCGATCAGCACGTCGTCGTCCTCCGCCTACACCGGGTAGCTCAACATATCGCCCTTCTTGCCCTTGATGAGTAGGGTCATCGCCAGCGGACGAGATTCCATGTGGGGATGGCCGCCTCGGACAAAGGGCACGCTGGCCTGTCGGCTCCTCGTCGCTCAGCCTGGCCTGCAGCCCTGGAATCCGTCCGACTGAGATGCAGGATTTCGCGACCAATCAATGATTCAGATCATGTCGCGGAAGGCCAGCCTCCCTGAGGAGACCATCGCCGAGCTGCGCCAGGCCGACGTTCTGCCGACGAGACGGCCGCCAACTGCGGCGCACAAACGCCCATCATTCGTCACGGCGGCACGACCAACACCCGCACTCTGCAGCACAATCACCCACGGACAGGCACACACCCGCACGCCCACCCCGTCACTTTTAATCAGGGTGTCGCAGGTTCGATCCCTGCGCGGCCCACCACTCCTGTCCACACTGTGCAGCATGTTTCCGACTCGCTGCGACTCGCTGGAACAGCGTGCCACCACGATGCCGACGCGACACATCGACACCGTCGGACACCGCTAGCTACAGAGAGGCACCGACGAACAGCGTGACCCCTCGCCCTAAGTGGCCTTGACAATCCTCCCACGAAGGAGTACATGTCACTTTGGTAGGCACAACTTCGCGCACAAACTGTGGGAAGCGCTGATCCGCCGGACACCTCAACGGCCACCATGATCCGGCGGGGAGCCACTGGTGAGACCGGCCCGCGTGGGCCGGTCTTTGGCTGTGTGGGGAACCGGTCCGCGGGGCCTCCGAGCACGAGGGCACAGCCATGGAGAGCCCGACTCGGCGACCCACACCCCCGACCAGAGGACCCGGCGGCGATCGCCGGCCCCGTCGTTTGCCACTCATCCGGGGCACGCTCACAACACAGGCACGTCGCCTCGCGGTCGCGGTCGTTGCGGCGCTGTATCTGCTCCTCATCCTCGCCGCTCCCGCAGCAGGGGCGGGGCTCCAAGGTTCTTCGGTGCTTTCCCTGGACGGCCTCGACGACTACGCGAGCGGCCCGGACGGCGCCGCCTACGACCTCGGTACCGGCGCCACCGACGACTTCACGCTCGAGACGCACTTCTACGTCGCCGGCGTGAGTTCTTTTCAGACCGGGACCCTCTTTTTCAAGACCTCGTCCTACAACGTCTACATCCTGTTCAACGTCAGCGGCGACCAGGACAGGATCGTCTACCGTCTCTACACGAGCGGCACCTCCTACGTGTACACCTACTACAACGTGACCCTGGCGGACGGCTGGCACCACCTGGCGGCGGTCTTCGACAACGAGAACACCGAGAGCAGCGACCTCTTCGCGACCTACCTCGACGGCAGTCTCGTGGCCAGCGGTACGGCGATCGACTGGACGCCGGGTCTGCCCAACACGTCCGGCCCCTTCTACCTCGGTGGCTACGCAGGCCTCAACTCCTTCCCCGGATGGCTCGAGGACGCGCGCATCTCCACCAGCGTCCGCTACTCCGGCGCCTCCTACACCGTACCGACGGCTCCCTTCGCCGCCGATGCCTCCACGGCCGCGCTCTGGCACTTCGACGAGACCCCCGGCACGACCACCTTCCTCGACTCCGCGAACGACAACACCCTCACCGGAGCCAACGGCGCCGCGACCTACAACGACGATGTGACGGCGCCCGACGCGCCTACGCTCGACCAGCCCACCACACCGACCAACCAGTCGACAGTCTCCCTGACCGGCACGGCCGAAGCTCTCAGCACGGTGCCGCTCTACGACGGCGGCAATCTCCTGGGAACCACCTCCGCGGACTCTGGTGGGAGCTTCACCTACCAGGCGACGCTGAGCGAGGGAGAGCACGCGCTGTCCGCCAAAGCCCGTGATGCGGCCGGAAACACCTCGGACGCCTCGGCGACCAGGAACGTGACCGTCGATCTCACCACCCCGACCACGACCGCGACCCGCTCGCCGGCGCCCAACGCCGACGGCTGGAACAAAGTGCCGGTGACGGTGACCCTCACCCCGGTCGACACCGGCGGCTCGGGCATCGCCTCGACCGAGTACAGCAGCGACGGCGGCGCCACCTGGACGACCGGCACCTCGGTGCTCGTCTCGGCCAACGGCACCACCACCCTCCGCTACCGCTCAATCGACCTCGCCGGCAACCTCGAGACGGCCAAGAGCCTCACGGTGCGCATCGACAAGACCCGGCCGGTCCCCAAGGCGCGCTACAACGCCACCGTCCGCCGCTACCGCACCGCCACCCTGCGCTACCGGGTCAACGACGCCTACTCCCCGAAGGCCAAGACGGTGACCATCAAGATCTTCAAGAACGGACGACGGGTGCGGACCACGACCCTGCGCAACAAGGCGATGAACACCAACCTGACCTACAAGTTCCGCTGCACGCTGCGCCGCGGCACGTACACCTGGAAGGTCTATGCCACCGATCTTGCCGGCAACACGCAGGCGGTGCCGTCTGCGAAGAAGCTGTATGTGAAGTGAGAGGACTCAGGATCAGAGGAAGTTGGACAACTGCTCGAGGACGAACGGAGGCGGCGATTCTCCGACGCCTGCTACTCATCCTTGGAGCGGCGTTCGCCGTATGGGCTCTGACGGGACTGACCGCCGTCTGTGGATCGGACGGACAGAAAGAGGAGTTCAAGGCCTACTGGACGCAATGGCCGAGGTGACAGAGAAGCATGGGGCCGAGTCGGAGAAGGCCCAGGCGAAGGCCGACGAGGTCGAGGGCGCCTCCAACACCAGGAAGCCCTTCTGATCGAAGGCTGAGGACGGCTCGGCCACCGGACACGGAGGTGTGTCATGGCCAAGACTCCCGCAGATATCGGGATCAAGGCGCAGGCCGTCATCGATCGACTGGTTGCAGTGGACCTGTTGCGGAGTGTGGATCGCCAGCGCGTGGAGTCTGCTCTCGATTCTCATCTGCGGGCTCTTGGATTGGCCGCCCGACCGGTTCGTTGGCTCGAGTGCCGGCAACCCCATGCGGATCCTGAGGCCTGCGCCGTGGCAGGGTTCCTCGCCGCATGGGATGTCCTGAACGTCGCCAGCCCTGGGGTCACTGCCTTGCGGATGCCCTCGTACAAGCCACTGCATGGAACAGTCACCTCAGGCGGGATGATCAAGGATGCACAACGAGCGATGAAGAAGGCCGGCCGCGGCACTAGACGGGCGGCCGACGAAGCGGCCAAGGCCACCACTTGGAAAGCCCGGGAGGCGCGCGTACTCCGCGACGGACTGAGCGGGGCCGTACGGGAGGCGGCCCACGCGCGTGGCGTGCGGGAACTCAGAGGCGTCCCGGGCGCGGACGGCGGCCTCACGGCCCTCGAGCGCACAGCCCGGGACGTCAAGGCCGAGGTTTCCGCAGCCAGCGCGGCAGAACAGGCTGCGGAGACGGCCGCGTGGCTCGCCCGTTGCCATGTGTTGGAGTCAGCCGGCAAGCCGGAGCCCATCGTGCGCTCAATGGCCGACGTCTATCTCCCTCTGGTCGACGCGGTGGAGTCGGGCCTGCGGCTCTTCTGGATCACCGAGGAGTCGGTGTTGGCCGTCGCGGCGTGTGACACGGTGCGCGGCGAGATCACTATTGACCGCCCACGTGACGTGGTCTGGCGAGCGTTCACCGATACCAGCGAGCAAGCACGGCGCGATTTCCTCCCCTTCTGTTTTCCCATGTTCACAGGTTGGCTGGAGCGCGTCGAGCCTGGATGGCAGGCCGGTGGCCTGCTCGTCTGGATGCTCGGCGAGCCCACCAAGATCAGCGCTCTGGTCCCGGGCGAGACCGTCACCTTCGACGGCAGTGCCGCGAACCTCGGCAAGCGGACCTGGAGCTTCTCCGATGCTGGCCCTGGGTCGACGCTCCTCGCCTGCCAAGTCTGGGAGTACTACTTCCGCTTCCCTGAGCACGAGCTGCAAAGCCTGAAGGAACGAGTGGAGAGCCAGGCTGAGCGCGAGTAGTGGGCACCCTTACCTGCTGCCTGTCGTGCGCTCAGGATCGGCCAACGCCAGCGCGCCGGCGGGATGAGGGACCGATCGCCCACTCGAGAGCAGCGTACCGTCGCCGGACTGCTGACGACCGGGGTCCTACCGTCAGTCGGCGGATGTGGAGGTGTCAGATGGCGAGAGACCGACAAGCGCTCGGTAACGAGGCGAAGGCACTCGTGGGCCGCATCCACGCCGTGCCGCTGCTGCGCGCGTTGGATCGCCCGCGAGTAGAGGCCGCGCTTGCCGCGCACCTGGATGGCCTCGCGCTCTCGCCACGACCGGTACTCTGGATCCCTGCGCCACCGGAAGAGACGGAACCCAGAGCTCATGCCCGGGCCGGTTTCCTGGCCGCCTGGCAGGCGCTCGGTGTCCAGCAGCCGGGTGAGACCGCCCTGCGCAGCCCCACCGATGAGGCCCTGCACGGCTCACGCGCTGCCCCCGGCGCCCTGCGCGACGCCGAGTACGCGGAGAAGAGTGCCGGACGGGCGGCGAGAAGGACGGCGGAGAGAGCCGCCGATGCAGTCGCCGCCGAGCTCGGCCTGACGCTCAAGAAGCTCGACGATGTCGGCTGGGCGAGCAGCGCCGTGAGAGATGCCGCCCACGCCGTCGGCCTGCAGGAGCTCGCCGGCATCGGCATCGGCATGTCCGCGCTCCAGAGGACGGCCTCCGATGTGGAGAGCGAGCTCGATGTGGCCAGCGCCGCTCGCGCTGCATCCCGAGCCGCCTGCTGGCTGGCACGGGCAGAAGCGCTGGAGAGCGCTGGCAGTCAAACGTCTGCCGTGAGCCGGCTCGCCGCGGCCTACCTGCCGCTCGTCGACGCCCTCGAAGGGGGTCTGTGGCTGTTCTGGGTGACTGAGGACGAGGTGCTCGCAGTCGCCGCACCGGCGTCGCTGAGCGCAAGCGCGCGCATCGAGCGACCCCGAGACCTGGTCTGGCAGGCCTTTGCCGACATCGCCGCCTGGCGCGACTGGTACCACGGCTTCGATGCGCCGCTGGAGGAGGTCGAACCGGACTGGAGCGAGGGTGCTCAGGTACGCTGGGCCATCGGTCCTCCGAGCACCATCACCGCCTGCATCCCCGGCAGGACCGTGACCATGGCCGGTGGGGTGAACGGACCGGGCGCGCGGATCTGGAGCTTCGACGATGCCGCCGATGGAGCGACCACGGCGACCTACGAGACCTACCAGTACTGCACCCCGGTGCCCGAAGGGATGCTCGCACACTTCAAGGAGTATGTGGAAGGCCGCCTGTAGGGGCTCGACGTCAGCTCTCAGTCGAAGGGCGGACGATGGCTGGTTTGAAGGCCACCCGGGAGCAGCGCACCGTGCACGGCGTGCTGTTCATCGGGTTCTACCTCGTCGGTATCGCCCTGCTGTGGAGCAATTCCACTTGGGTAGAATGCTCCCGCCAGAGCAGGTACTCTGCAGCGAGTCTGGCCGTCCTTCAGAAGGTCGTGATGCGCAAGGGTCGGATCGTCTAGATCCTGCTGCTCACGGTGACCTTGGCCGTTCCCGGCTTTGGACGCGGAGACGCCGGCCGAATCATCGACGGCAACGACAGCGGCTGCAATCAGCATGGCTCGTGCGACTCGGACGACCGTGACGACCCGGGAATCGAGTGATCCGCAGATGCTCGAGGGCAGGCTCATCAGCGGACCCTTCGGCATCGCTGGTACAGCCAGGCACCAAGCTCGACACCCCTGACGGTGAAGAGAAGGCCTGGTCGCTGGAGTTCAAGACCCAACAGTGAGGGTGGCCGGCCGCGGAACCGTTGACGACGCCGGTCCCACGGCATGACAGGGATGGGAGTGATCATGAGACGAATGAGAAGGCATGCTGCGCTGCTCCTCGTGGCGTTTGCGCTCGCCGTCACGTTGGCGGCCTGTGGAGGCGAGCCCGGCGCCGATGAGCCGAGCGGTGAAGCGACGCCCTACACGAACGCCCAATACGGCTTCACGCTGAGCTACAGTGAGCCCCTGGGCGTGGTCACCATGGATCCCCCCGCAGGCGAGGCCTACTCCATCGTCTTCGCCGACAAGGAAGGCACGCTCGTCGACGATCAGTACGCCAACGGCCTTCGGGTATCGGTCCTGGAGTTGGATCAGGTGATCGAGGCTGCCGATGTGCCGAAGCTGGAGAAGGAGATCGCGCCCGTCATCGAGGAGATGATCGCCGACCTTCCTGAAGGCAAGACCACCAGTGAGGTCACCGCGGTCACCGTGAACGGTACGCCCGGCTACGTCGTCGACTACGAGGCCGCGATCTCCGGCGAGCAAGGTCTCGGTCGACTCTACGTCCTGATCAAGGGCGACAAGGAGTACCACCTGACGCTGCAGGCCGTGGCGGCCGACTGGGAAGAGCTTGAGCCCACCCTGGAGAAGACCGCTCAGACGTTCACGCTGGAGTAGAGCGCGGCTCGTGCGTCCGAGTCAGGGGTGTCGCAGGTTCGATCCCTGCGCGGTCCACCACTCCTGTCCACACGGTGCTGCATCTACCAGCACCGATGCGCGCGCCCCTTTCGCCATGCCGCCACGATACCGACGCGACGCGTGGGGACTGCCCAGCGACCCTGGAGGTGGCCGAGGCGCCGGTCAGGATGAGGCGGCTCGACCTGTACAGCTACACGGTCAAGGACGGTGAGCTGCTCCGCACACGAAACCAGGCGCGCGGGAAGCTGTGCACGAGACGGCTCCGAGGGGACGCCTCGTTCCGACTGGGTGACCATCCGATCGCCGACGAGCTTCGGTCGCTGGACCTGCGCGAGACCGCGATCGAGCGTCTCTACGCCCCCGAGGTCCAGAGCATGCTTCACCCGGCATCTGCGCGACTGCCGCTCCAGCTCCTTCCATGACGCCGGCCGCGGTACTGGATCGGCGCCGGCGCCGCCGAGACCTGGGTGGCCGCCCTCGATCTCGGCCGGCTTGTCGAATGCGCTGTGCTGGAAGCGTCGTCACTGTTCTTGACTGTCCCGGGGATCCGATCAACGGTAGGCTGGGCACAGTGGCGGGTCGGTCACAGGGCGCGCCCTCGAGCGGGAGGTGTTCACATGGTCGTAGCGATCTGGCATCGAGGGTACTGGGCGATCCCCGCGGCCGCGGTACTGGCTGCGTGCCTGTGCGTGATCACGGCCGGCCCGCTCTCCAGCACGGCTCTGGCGAGCTCTCAAGGGGGCCGCGGAGCTCAGATCATCCGTCACGACGGCATCGTCGTGCGTGTGGAGGTCCCGGCGAACCACCGCGCCGACGCGCGGGCCGGCGCCAACGCCCGGACCGAGAGAGCCAAGGCGTCGGTAGCCGACCCGATCGATGCGGCCGGCAGCACGATACTCATGTTCGGAGTCATCGACCCCATCTACATGAGCTACGACATCGGCCTTCGGCACCTGGATCTCAGCGGCCTGAGCAAGCTCAGCTGGCCGGACGGCTACACCGGCCGCGTCGGCGTCCGTCAGGACAGCCACACCCTCGCAGATGAGGCCATCGAAGGTGACACCATGACCCTCTACCCGCCCTCGGGATACGTGGCCTTTCCGGCGGCCCCGACGGTCCTCACCTTGACCATCTACGCGACGAGCCGCTTCGGTACGATCATGTACAACTCCTGGCCGTTCGAGCTCACGCAGCCGTGAGCGGCGGGAGGAGTGGATCGATGAGCTGAATGTGGCCATCAGCAGACACACACGGCCGATCGACAACCAGGACGGAGCCGGCCATCCTGGCTGATGCACTTCCTGAGGATCGCTACATCGACGTCGGCGATGTCACCACCCGATACTGGAGGGCAGGTGAAGAGGGCTCTGTCGTCCTTCTCCTTCACGGGGTGGGTTGTCACGTGGAATTCTGGGAGAAGAACATCGCCGCCCTCGCACAGGAGCACCGTGTCTTCGCGGTCGACATAGTGGGGTTCGGCCGCACCGACAAGCCCGACGGCTTCTACTCGTCTGAGCAGATGGCGTACATGGCCGAGTTCATCCTGGACTTCATGACCGCCATGGACGTCACCACGGCATCCCTTGTAGGCAACTCCATGGGCGGGGGTGTCTCCATCAAGGTCGCCGCGCATTCTCCCAGGCGTGTCGAGAGACTCGTTCTCGTGGATTCCGCAGGACTGGGCAAGAGGATCTCCTCTGTCCTGCGATTCATGACCGTCCCATTCCTCGGAGAGGTCCTGTCACGACCTGGCAGGCAGAGCGCCGCGAGAATGATGAAGATGGTGTCCCATGACTGGTCTCGAGCAGGCGATGACTTCATCGACCGTTCTGCTGCCATCAACAGGATGCCCGGCAACCAGCGCAGTCTGCTCTCTGTTCTCCGTGACGAGATCGACATGTTCGGCATGAAGGACGATGCACTCGCAGACTTCTCTTCATGCCTGGACAGCATCGATGCGCCCATACTGGTCATATGGGGTCGGCAGGATCGCATCCTTCCTGTCGCCGATGCAGAGTCGGCGGTCGGGAAGATGGTCGACGGAAGACTTCACATCATCGATCAGGCAGGCCACTCGCCGCAGATCGACAGACCCGACGAGTTCAACGCGACCGTGCTCGACTTCTTGAGAGATTGAGTGACGAGAGGAGCACGGTGAGACCCGTTCCTCGCCGGTGATGCTCCCGGGCCATCCTCAGGGGGAGACGACGGCGCCCTCGTTACCGGCGGCATCGCAGCCGACGGCGGCGGTGTTGCCGCTCCCTTCACACTCATACCCGGCGCCGTTGCCGTCCGACAGGCAGCTCCCGGCGTCACCGCTGCCCGGATCACACCAGCTCGCGCCCTCCACGGCCCGGCCGACGCTCAAGCGGATGACTCTCGGCCGCTCATACGATCTGTGTTCACCCATGCCCTCTCACCTCTGGTGTCGGCCCCGTCTGTTCCGCTTCTTCGTTCCGCGCCTTCTCGCCTGCGATCTCACACGATGTGCGGCTTGAGCAGTCCAAGGGCGGTGATCCAGCGCTCGGCGTCCGCCTGCGGGATCCTCTTGTCTGCCTGCGCTCCTATCTGCCTGATCACCGCGCTCACGAGGTTGTGCGCCGCTTTGGGACTACCCCTCTCGATCGCTCTCGTCGCGTTCCTGAGTCTCTGGACCAGCGGCTTGACGAGACTCTTCGGCAGGCCGGCGGCAGCGATCTGGTCGGCCACCGCGGCCACGCCCGTGGCCGCGGTGAGGTCGTCCGCCGCGACGCCCGACGGTGTCTCGCAGCCCGTGATGAAGGCGTTGTCGAGTCCGCTGCCGTCCGTGCCCACTCGGCCGATGGTGGCCGGGACCTCAGAGAGGCCGCCGGTCGTGTAGTAGACGAAGTCGTTCAGGACGGCCAGCCCACCGCCGTACCCCTGAAGCCCCGTGATGTACTCGCGGTCGGTGTTCACGCCGTAGGGCGTGGTCGCACGGCCGATGGCGCCGTTCGACCGCCAGTAGAGATGGGTTTCCGTGGCGCACAACGCACTGATGGCGTCGATCCAGTCGTCGAGGATGCTGGTGTACACCTTGCCGCCATCGGCCAGAGGGTTGTAGCGGGCGATCTGGGGCATTTCGAAGAGGTAGGGACTGGGGTACCAGTCCCAGTAGAAGTAGCCGGCGCTCTGGGTGAGATCGTGGGGGGCGGCGTTGCAGTCGAGCCAGGCCTGATCGACGGCGCTGCCGTCCAGGGCCGCTCGGCCGATCGTGCCCGTCGAGTTCGCCCAGTAGATGTGGTCGTTGTACACGGCGAGACCGTCGGGACTCGAGCAGCCGGTGATGAAGTCGGGATCCACGCCGGTGCCATCAAGGCTGGCACGTCCGATCCAGTCGTGAGCCGCGACCGTCCAGTAGATGTGAGCGTCGTCGACAGCGACATCCTTCACATGGCCCAATCCGGTGATGAAGTCCTGGTTGACGCCGCTGCCGTCGGTGTTCGCACGGCCGATGCTGAAGCCCGTCTCGTTCGTCCAGTAGACGAACGCCTCCGCCTTCTGCGTCAGCACCAGGAGGAGGGCGAAGGAACAGAGCAGCATAGCCAAGAGGACGATGCCCCTCGCTCGTCCGCTCAGCCCTCTGGCGTTCGTCGTCATGGTGTGTGCCCTTCTCTCGCGAGCGGGATGCTCATTGCCGGCTGGTCGGCGCCGCGCCGGCCCTGCGGCCGGCGCGGCGCCGGGAGACGTCACGTCACTTCCCGGCCATCAACCGATCGACGTCGATCGCCTGGAGGATGCTGATCCAGCGCTCCGCCCTCACCGCCGGGATCTTCTTCCCCGACTGCGCCTCGATCTGCCTGCAGGTGGCGTTCAGGAGGTTGCGGACCGTCCTGGCGTTGCCGCGCTCGACCGCCGCCTTCGCGGCCTGAAGCTTGGCGACGAGCGCCTTGCGCAGGCCGGCGGGCAGGATCGGGCTGTCGGCGAACTCACCCTGAGACATGCTGAGCAGGGTCGTGGACGCCGGGCCTTCCTTCGCATGCTCGTCCGTCGCCGCGTAGCTCTTCCAGTGGTTCACATGCCAGGTAAGGCACCAGGGGTGCTGGCCGCGAGCCCCGGCGGGGATCCAGAAGGCCTTGTCGGTCCTGGCCTGGAGCAGGTACATGTCCATGTTCATCAGCGTGATGTAGTCGGGCTCCGGGTCCGCGTTCCAACCGGGAAGGCCGTAGGTGACGCCGAGCTCCTGGCCGAACGTGGTGCTCGTCGAGGAGCCGATCGTCAGCGAGCCCGCCATGTCGGTCTTGAACCCGAAGGCGCCACCGGAGATGTCGATCTTGCTGGTGCTCGACTGCGCCTCAAGCGCCGTCTCGACCTGCGAGAGCCTGTAGGTCTTCGCCGAGCTGCCCAGTTCCTTGTAGAACCAGACGCTGTCCGCGACGCTGTAGTCGTCGGTCCCCGACTCGTAGATGTAGGTGCCGTAGGGCGGCGCCAGGGGACTCGACCATCCCGGGTCCCAGTAGGTCAGGCTGTTCGGGTACTGCGCGATGCCGCTCCAGTACTCCTGAGCGCTCGGGGCCATCAGTTCATTGGGCCCGGTCTTGTCGAAGACGGTGTCGATGAGGTCGGTACCGCCGGAGATGTAGGTGTAGTAGAGGGTCAGGTCGAGCTCACTGCCGTCGGGGTTCTTGAGCGCATTGCCGTCCGGATCCTTGAGCTCGTACTCGTCGTTGGTGATCTTCGGCACGAAGAAGATGCCCCACGCCTGCGCCCCCACATCGATGTCCGACTGGGTGCCCATCAGGTCCGGCGACCACGCGAGCTGTGTCTGGATCGTCGTCTGGGCGGTCGACTCGCTCGTCTGCTGTACGGCGTTGGTGTAACTGAGGCCCATTGACGCCGACGGGATGCCGAAGATCCCCTCCGCGCCATAGGAGACGCTGAGCGTCTTCTCGCTCGTCACGGTGTTCGTCGCCGTAGAGCTTGACGAGAGAGCGAACTCGATCTTGTAGAAGTTCTCCAGCTGCTGGCCGACCTCGACGCCGTTGGGGTAGTAGGGCGGCAGGCCGTAGATGACGCCCTGGAGCAGCCAGGCCGGGTTGTAGTCCGGGTCATGCGTGTTGCTCACGGTGCTCCCGGCGCTCTTGAGCAGGTCCATCTTGTACTTCAGGGAGCGTCCGTGGGCGTTGCTGATATCCGTGGAGCCCCACCACCAGACGCGTGCGTACATCTGCAGATCGTCTGAGCCTGAGACCTGCTCCGGTGCGATGCATGAGGCCAGGTAGCCGCGATTGCTCTGCTCGACATGTGAGGAGGCGTTGCCGGCGTCCACGATGCCGGCCGGGTTGAAGCTGCCACCGGTGCCGGCCGGGTTGAAGACGTACTGCATGTGGTAGACGTTGCTGCTGCCCCAGCCGATGCCCCAGAGCTGAAGGTTGGTGACGCGGTACGGTGTGCAGCCCTTCACGTCGCCGGCGGCGACCGTCATGTCCCTGTACTGGCCCGGCGTCGGATCATGACCCGGCACCGTCGCCACGCCGTTCACGGCGTTGGTCTCCGGGTCGAACGTCCACAGCTTGCAGATGCCGGTGGTGCTGTCGCCGCCGTAGGCGTCGTCCTTGGTCACGAAGGCGAGCATCGGCTGTCCGTCCGCGCCCCTGGTGATCACATCGCCGTTGAGCAGGCAGTCATTGCCCGTGAAGGTGTGGATCTTCTGCGGTGCGCTCCCGTCCGAGGTGCTGAACGTCTCGCCGTCCTTCGTGGTGATGAGGTAGAGGTCTTTGGTGTCGCCGTACTGGAACAGGATGTAAAGCGTGTCGTTCATGACCTTGACGACAAGGCCGCGGATGACGCGCGGGTTCTTCGAATCGTTGGGCCGGTTCTCCCAGATGTTCGTGCCGGGCGGGTTCCACCTGGTCCCGTCGACGTACTGGTCTTCGATCGGGTCGATCTGCTTCTGCCAGAGGGCCGACCCGGTGCCGTCGTCGTACTTCTTGCCGATGTAGAGGAAGAGCTTGTCGTTGAAGACGGCGAAGCGGACGATGTTGGGTCGCCTGCCGTCGTGAGCGTCCGACCACTCCCACGTCTGGCCCGGCTCCACCACCCGGTAGTGGGTCGGCTTCGAGGCGGGAGTGTCACCGGCCTTGTTCCTGGCCAGGTAGACCGCGATCTCCTCGTCGGGATCGCCGGGATCGTCGCCCTTGACGAAGGCTTCCCAGACGTCGCCGCCGTAGTAGGTCATGTCGAAGCTGCGCCAGCAGTTGTGGGGGTAGAAGGAGCTGAACCCCTCGCTGTAGTTGTCGTCGTTGTACTGCGTCATGTACGTGTTGCTGCCGTCCGCGGCCATGGCGACGCCCGTTCCGCACATCAACAGCAGCAGCAGCACGATGGGCAGCGTGAGCAGAGATCGCCTGAGCAGTCTGCTTACGGACATCGTCGCCTCCCTCGTTCGTCCATTCGTCCGGCTCCTCTGCGAGACGCCGGGCATCAGTCTGGCCTTCCTTCGAGCGGCGGCATCGACCGCTGCCGCGTGTCGAAGCGGCTTCCGCTCGCCGTGTCTTCTGACGTTCGCGGGAGGGCCGGACTCCAGCCTCCCTCCCTGCATCGATTCCCTTTGCATGCAGACCCCCTAGTCGTGGAACGAGCGACGCACGACGGGAGCCGCATGAGGCTCCGCACCATCGATGAGCGCCGCGAGACCGGCGATCGAGAGCTCTGAGTACTGCCGACCCGACCACAGGCGGACGAGGTTGCCCTCGGAGCTGACACCCAGCAGGAGCAGATCCGGCTGGGTCTCCAGCAGTGAGAAGGCTGGTTCAGAGTGAAGAGCTTCGATATCGAAGAGGATGACGTCGGGAGCCAGCGCCTCGAGAGCCGGGCTGCCGGGCAGCGGGGGCGAGAGGTACGTCAGATCGAACCGGTGCGTGCGTTCGAGGCCGGCGCCGATGCTCGCCAGAACGACCGAGCTGCCGTACAGCACGATGCGCCGCCTTGACTCCGTTCCGGACTCCGTGTCTCTGACCTGTGCGACGTTCTCCATGCGGGACTGAGTCTGCGGAGGGCAGAGAACGGCCGCAATAGCCGAGGGGACAGCTCGAGGGACAGTCTTCCTCTCACAGCGACTGTCCCTCGGGACAGCCCCGGTCACCGCCTGAGGCGGAAACCCCTGACGATGGTCTTGGGCGGCCTCGACGTACTAGGATGGCTCAGGAGTGGCGCAGAGCGCGATCTCGGGAGGGATCGGCAGCGTCGTTCGTTCCTCGGTCCCCTCCCTCCGTGCCGAACAGCAGGTCCGCCATTGTCGTCCTATACGTTCAGCGGCTATCTCTGGCCATCGTTCATCGCCATCGTGCTGACAGCCTCGCTCGGCCTCTACGCATGGCGACACCGCACGGTACCCGGGGCGCTGCCCTTCGCCATCGGCTGCCTCTTCGCGGTCGCCTGGTCGGTCGGCTCGATGCTGCAGACAGCCGCCACCGCGCCCGACACCCAGATCTTCTGGCTCAGGTTCGCCACCATCTGGCAGCTGCCCGTGGTGGCTGCCGCGACCTGCTTCATCCTGCAGTACGCGGGACTCGGCCGCTGGTTGAACCGGCGCACCCTGGGTGTGCTGATCGCCCTCCCTCTCCTCTTCATGGTCCTGATCCTGACCGACCCGTTGCACCATTCCTTCTGGAGCAGCCTCGTTCCGACCGTCGACGGCATAGATACGACGCTGGGCACGGCAGGCGTTGTCATGCTTGCGTGCAGCTATCTGCTGTCGCTCTTCAACATCGGCGTTCTCGTCTGGCTCTTCGCTCGCTCACCCCGCCACCGAGGGCCGGTGGCCGTGATGCTCACCGGCCAGATCGGTGCCCGCATCCTGTTCCAGCTCGGCGTCGTCCAGCTGGGCTTTCCGACTGACTGGGACCCGGATCCCCTCGTCTTGCTGATCCTGTTCAGCCTCTTCGCCGTCGCTCTGTTCCGCTTCCACGTGTTCGACCCGGTGCCCGTGGCGCGCGCGACGGCTCTCGAACAGATGCGGGAGGCCATGATCGTCACGGACCCTCAGGGGCGGATCGTGGAGGCGAACGCGGCCGCTGAGCGGGCGCTGGGGGGACCAGCGGCCGGCCTGCGTGGTCGCGGTCTACGCCTTGGCACGATGCTCGCGGATCCGCTCCGGTCACTTCTGACCGAGGATGCGGAGACCACCGCCGAAGTCGAACTCGTGGCCGGGGAAGGCGAACGACCCCGCAGCTACACCGTCGAGGTGATGCCGCTGAACGACCGGTACGGACGTGTGGGCGCGCTTCTTCTGCTGCACGACGTGACCGAGCAGCGCCGGACCCAGGCGCGTCTGCTCGAGCAGGAGAGAGTCGTGGCCACACTGCTGGAGCGTGAGCGCCTGGCGCGCGAGATCCACGACAGCGTCGGCCAGGTGCTGGGCTACGTGAGTATGCAGGCTCAGACGATCCGAGCGCGGTTGAACAACGGCGACGGCCGGGAGGCGGACCAGCTCCTGGCCCGGCTCGCCGATGTCGCGCAGCGCTCGCACGCCGACATCCGCGAATCGATCATGGCTCTGAGGTCGGCCTCGCAGCGAGACTGGGCCTTCCTCGCCGTGCTGCAGAAGTACGTCCGGGACTTCGAGGCCGAGCACGGCGTTGAGATCGAGCTGCAGGTAGCGGACGGTGTGAACGAAGACGCCTTCCGGCCGGAGAGCGGTGTCCAGCTCCTGCGCGTGGTCCAGGAGGCGCTGGCCAACGTGCGCAAGCACGCCGGCGCGTGCACGGTCCGCATCTGCATCGAGCGAGACGACGAGGGTGCGCGCATCACCGTTTCGGACGACGGCCGCGGCTTCGAGATCGGCAGGACGAGCACCGACGGCCGCCACCACTTCGGTCTCGCGTCGATGCGCGAGCGGATAGCTCAGATAGACGGCCGCATCACGATCGACTCGGCACCGGGAGCGGGGACGTCGGTGCACTTGGAGGTGCCCATCCACGAAGAGCAGGAGGCGAGAAGATGAGAGTCCTGCTGGTCGATGATCACACTCTGCTGCTCGAGGGGCTGCAGAACCTCCTTGAGGCCCACGACATCGAGGTCGCCGGCACGGCGCCCGACGGGCACTGCGCCGTGACCGAGGCGCGAAGACTGCGTCCGGACGTCATCCTGATGGATATTCGCATGCCCGACTGCGATGGGCTCACGGCGACCCGGGTCATCAAGGCCGAGATGCCCGAGACGAAGATCGTCATCCTGACGACCTCCACCGAGGACGAGGACCTGTTCGAGGCCGTCAGAGCGGGCGCCGGCGGCTACCTGCTGAAGAGCATGGACGCCGACGGCCTCATCGAAGCGCTCCGAGACGTGGAGAGGGACGTCCCGCCCTTTGCTCCCGGCCTGGCGGCCAAGCTGCTCAGGGAGTTCGCGCGCACCCCGGAGACGACAGCGGCAGACGACCGCGCGTACCAGGACGACCGGGCGTACCAGGACGACCGGGCACGTCGCGCTGAGCCGGACGCCTCTGTCGCCGAAGAGAGTGCCGCAGGGACGGCGCCGCGTTCGACCGACGATGACGACACGCTCACCCCACGCCAGATGGAGATACTCGCTCTCGTGTCACAGGGGCTCTCGTACAAGGAAGTGGGAGACCGCATCTACCTGAGTCCGCGCACGGTGAAGTACCACATGGCAGAGGTCATGCGAAAGCTGCACGTGCGGAACAGGGCTCAGGTCATCGCGCTCGTCGGGGGCATGATCGCCAGGGGCGAGCTCGACGACTGCCACTAGATCATCGCGGCCTCGGCCGACTCATCCCCTTGAGATGCCGTTCGCGCACGCTCGCGTTCTCCATGCCGACCGCTACGCCGGATGCGGACAGAAGACTCCGTGCCGAGCGAGGCAGAACGGCCCCCCAACACTTCGTCCAAACGGTTTCGCATCCCCGCGGCGGGGTAGCACAGAGAAAATCCCGACCATGGAAGTATGTGATGTCGCGCTGCGACGCCGACTGTCACGACTCGCCGGGGTGGGGCGCGCAGATGAGGTGCCCTCGGCATCCTGTCTGGCGTCGCTCACATGAGGGTATGGACGACAGACCCCGACGAGGGGAGGACCGTGGACGATAGCGCGCACAATCCGACTGTCGCGCAAGGCGGGGCTGTCGCGCAGAATGGGACAGCCGCGCAAGCTGCGACGGTCGCGCAGAATGGGAGAGCCGACGTGCCTTCCCCGAACGGCCACAGTGGAGATGGCCGTCTCGTACCGCCCTACCGGGTCCTGGCCGTGCTCCGGATCTTCTTCGGTGGGGTGTTCGTCGTCACCTGGTTCGACAATCTCGACAAGGGCCTCTACTCCGCCGACGGCTACGAGAGCTTCATACGGTACCTGGCGGAGAACACCGACTTCGGCTTCATGGCGTGGTTCCTCGACAACGCCGTCGCGCCGAACGCCGGCGCCTTCTCGACCGGCCAGCTCGTGGTGGAGCTCGTGTTCATCGGCCTGCCGCTGGTCTTCGGCCTGCTGACGCCGGTCGCGGCGGGGCTGGCCGCCGGCTTCTCCCTCAATCTGCTGCTCGCGTCCTGGGGGACCGGGGAGTGGCCCGGCGTGTACTTCATGATGATCGCCATCGCGCTGACCCTGCTGCTCACGCAGTCCGGGCGCACGTGGGGCATCGACGCACTGCTGGCGCGGCGCCGGCCGCGCCCCAAGGTGCCGGTCTACTGAGGCCGGCCACCCGTCCCGGAGCGCGGACCACGAGGGGTGCGGGAGAAACGGAGCCGCAGGGCCGTCCCGAAGATGCCGGAGAAGGCGCCCAGCGTGCCCCTCACCGTACCGGCGATCTTCGAGGAACCGGGCCGTGGACGGTACGCCGTCTCCACGACGGCGATCCGAGCGCCCGACCGCTGCGCCTTCAGGGTCATCTCCGTGGGCCATGCGAACGGCCGCTGCTCCATCTGCAGCCGTCGCAGCAGCCCGGCGCTGACCGCTCGGAACGGCCCGTTGTCCGCGATGCGCAAGCCGTACAGAGCCGCGGCGACGAGCCGGAACAGGACGTTGCCCGCCCGTTGATGAAGCGGCATCCCGCCGCCGGCCCGCACCGCCTCGTGTCTGGAGCCGATCACCAGGTCTGCGGTGCCGTCCAGCACCGGTCGCGCCAGACGCTCGACGTCTGCCGGGTCGTCCGACCCGTCCCCCTCCATGAAGACGAGCACGGCGGCGCCCTCCGCGGTCGCCTGTGCTGCCCCCGTAGCACAGGGATAGCCGTAGCCGCGTCTCGGCTCGTCCACCAGACGAGCGCCGGCGGCGCTGATGATGGCGCGGCTCCGGTCGCCGGAGCCGTTGTCGACGAACAGCGTCTGATCGACGAGGTGGAGCGCGCCGAGCTCATCGAGGAGCCCCGGCAGCGCCTGCTCCTCATCGAGCACCGGGACGATGATCCGCAGTCGGGGGTCGGGTCGTGACGGCTCCGCGGCCACGGGCGCTCCTCGGTCTCGCTCTCGTCTCCGGCGGCATGCTCGCGCTGGTCTTCGTCGACGATCTGTTCGAGCACGCCGTCCTGTTCGTGGTCCTCTACGGAGCCGCCGGCGCCGGCTTCCTTCTCCTCGTGTCGGCTCCGGCCGCTCTTCGTCTGCGCCTGGTCGTGCTCGTGGCCCTGGTGCTTCGCCTGGCGCTGCTGCCGTCGACGCCCAGTCTGACCACCGACCACTACCGCTACGTCTGGGACGGCCGCGTCCAGGCGGCCGGCCACAACCCCTATGTCCACGCCCCGGGCGGCCCGGCGTTGCGGGACGTCGACTACCCCGACCGCGAACGCATCAACCACCCCGGCCTGCGGACGTTCTACCCGCCGCTGACTGAGGCGATGTTCGCCGGCGTTGCCGCCCTCGGAGGCGGCATCCTCGGCCTCAAGGTGGTCCTCGGCATCTTCGAGCTGCTCACCGCGGTCGCGGTGGGTGCGCTGGCCGGTCCGCGCCGGCGACGAGAGGCGCTCACCCTCTATCTCCTCTGCCCGCTCGTCATCCTGGAGACCTGGAGCTCGGCGCACGTCGAGGCGCCGGCGGTCTTCCTCGTGGTCCTGAGCGCGGCCCTGCTCGTCCGCGGCCGCGACGGGTGGGCGGGCGCGGCTCTCGGACTGGCCGCCGCGTTCAGGCTCACACCGGCGCTCCTGGTGCTCCCCGCGATCCTGGGCCGGCGCGCATCGCTGCGCTCCTTCCTGCCCGCGTTCGCGCTCGCGTGGGCGCTTCCCTACGTGCCCTACCTCCTCACCGGCGGAGCGTTCGGATCGCTCGTCGAGTTCCGGGAGGTGGGCAACAGCTTCATGTTCTCGATCCTCGACGCCGTGCTGCCCTACGAGGCCACGAGGGTCCTCTGCGCCGCGGCCGTGGTGGCGGGCAGCGTCCTCATCGCCCGCCGGCTTCCGGGGCGCGAGGCGACGGCCGCCGCCTTCGCCTGGACCTCGACCCTCCTGCTCCTGTTCATGCCGGTCGTCCATCCCTGGTACTGGATCCTGCCGGTCGCCCTGTCGGTCGCCGCCGGGTTGAGGCTCCCCCTCTATCTGGGGCTCGTCGGGCCGCTGGCGGAGATCGCCTACGCGAAGGTGCCGGCCTACCGCGGGTGGCTGCACCTGGTGACGTACGCTCCACTGCTGATCGGCGCCTCGACGCTCGTCCGGTACCTTCGCGACAGGAGGAAGGCAGCGTCGACGACGGGACGGTAGTCGTGAGAACCCTGTGTCTGTGGACTGCGGTCCGAACGGGGCACAACGATGGCTCGCCGGTCTTCCGGGTATGTGAGCAGGACTGCCGGCGAAGCGGAGCGGGTGACGGATGACCACCCAGACGACCGACCACAACGAGCATCAGCATCACGGCGACGGCCCTGAGGAGACCGAGTCCAGGGGACACGAGGGCCACCACGTCGACCACTCCGGCCACGAGGCGATGTTCCGCCGTCGCTTCTGGGTCTCGCTCGCCCTCTCGATCCCGGTCCTCTATTTCAGCCCCACTCTGCAGGGATGGCTGGGCTACGAGGCTCTCGACTTCCCCGGCAGCGAGTGGATCACGCCGGTCTTCGCCGTGGTGGTCTTCCTCTACGGCGGTCTGCCGTTCCTGCAGATGGCCTGGCCGGAGGTGCTGGACCGCCGGCCGGGCATGATGACGCTCATCTCCCTGGCGATCACCGTCGCCTTCGCCTACAGCCTGGCCACCCTCTTCATCTCCGGCGCCGAGGGCTTCTTCTGGGAGCTCGTCACCCTCATCGACATCATGCTCCTCGGCCACTGGATCGAGATGCGCAGCGTGCGCCGCGCCTCGGGAGCATTGACCGAGCTGGCAAGACTGCTGCCCGACACCGCCGAGCGTCTCGAGGAGGACGGGAGCACAGAGGAGGTCGCCGTCGATGAACTGGCCGACGGCGATCTCGTCCTCGTGCGCCCCGGGGCCAGCATCCCCGCCGACGGGGCCGTCGAAGAGGGTGACTCTGACGTCAACGAAGCGATGGTCACCGGCGAGTCGCGGCCGGTCGAGAAGGAGGCCGGCAGTGAGGTGATCGCCGGCTCGATCAACGGCGACGGGAGCCTGCGCGTGCGCGTGACGGCGACCGGCGAGGCGACGACGCTGGCCGGCATCATGCGCCTGGTCGACGAGGCGCAGAAGAGCAGGTCGCGCACCCAGCTGCTGGCCGACCGGGCGGCCGGCTGGCTCTTCTACCTCGCTCTCGGCACGGCGACCGTGACCGCCGTCGCCTGGCTGGTCGCCGGCGCAGGCGGCTCCTACACCGTCTCACGGGTGGCGACCGTGCTGGTGATCGCCTGTCCCCACGCTCTCGGCCTGGCGATCCCCCTGGTCGTGGCCCTGATCACCTCGATCGGGGCCCGTCGCGGCCTGCTCGTGCGCAGCCGGGAGGCGATGGAGGAGGCGCGCCGCCTCGACACCATCGTCTTCGACAAGACCGGCACCCTGACCAGGGGCGAGTTCGGTGTGGTCGCCGTGGCGGTGGCGGAGGGCCAGGACGAGGAGTCCGTCCTGGCCCTGGCGGCGGGCCTCGAGGCCGACTCCGAGCACCCGATCGCCGTCGGCATCCGCACGAGCGTCGAGGAACGCGGCGTCAAGGCAGCGGAAGTCTCCGACTTTGAGGCCCTCAAGGGGCGCGGGGTGAAGGCCCGAAGCGAGGGGTCCGAGGTCTACCTCGGCGGTCCAGCGCTGCTCGAGACACTCGAGGTCCACGCCGGTCCGGAGATCGAGACGCTCGAGAACGAGGCGCAGGAGAAGGGATGGACGCTCGTCTATCTGGTGCGCGACGGCAAGCTGATCGCCGCCTTCGCGCTGGCCGACGTGGTGCGCGAAGAAAGCCATGAGGCGGTCGAACGACTCCACGGAATGGGCCTCGAGGTGGCGATGCTCACCGGCGACGCCGAGCAGGTCGCGCGTACGGTGGCCGAGGAACTGGGGATCGACCGCTTCTTCGCCGACGTGCTGCCCGAGCGCAAGGACCAGAAGATCCGCGAGCTGCAGCAAGGGGGCAAGCGAGTAGCGATGGTCGGCGACGGTGTCAACGACGCCCCGGCTCTCACCCGGGCCGATGTCGGAGTCGCCATCGGCAGCGGCACCGACGTCGCCGTCGAGTCGGCCGACATCGTCCTGGTACGCAACGACCCCAGAGACGTGGTCGGCATCGTCCGCCTCAGCCGGGCCAGCTACCGCAAGATGATCCAGAACCTCGCCTGGGCGACCGGCTACAACCTGTTCGCCCTGCCCCTGGCGGCCGGTGTGCTGGCTCCGATCGGGGTCATCCTCAGCCCGGCGATCGGCGCCGTGCTGATGTCGGCCAGCACCGTCATCGTGGCCGCCAACGCCCAGCTGCTCAGGCGCCAGAACGAGTGAGATGAATGCCGACCCGTCCCTCGCCGATTCTTGAGTCCCGTCGAGCCGGCACCTAGAGTCTGGCCGCACCGCACCACCAGGAGGAAGACCATGGAGACCACGCCTGCACCCCCGCCCACGCCCCCGCCGACGTCCGCACCGCCGCCCACGTCCCCACCGTCACCCGACACGTACGCGGCCCGCCTCGACGTCGACTACCCCGAGAGGCTCGACCGGCTGACGACGTTCTTCCGGGTGCTCTGGATCATCCCGATCGCCATCGTCCTGTCCGTACTCTCGGCCACCGTCTACTGGACCGAGATCACGGCGGCGGGCGAGGTGATCACGAGGTCGAGCGGGGGCATCACCGGCGGGCTCTTCGCCGCCACCCTGCTCATGATCCTCTTCAGGCAGCGCTACCCCCGCTGGTGGTTCGACTTCGCGCGGGAGTTCACGCGCTTCTCGACCCGGGTCTTCGCCTACCTCGTCCTGCTCACCGACAAGTACCCGTCGACCGTCGAGGAGCAGGCGATCCATCTTGAGATCGACTACCCGGACGTCGAGCAGGACCTCAACCGCTGGCTGCCGCTGGTGAAGTGGCTGCTGGCGCTCCCGCACTACATCGTGCTCGCCGTCCTGTGGTTCGCCGCCGCGGTCGTGGTCGTCATCGCCTGGTTCGCGATCCTCTTCACCGGCAGCTATCCACGGTCGATGTTCGACTTCGTGGTGGGAGTCATGAGGTGGTCGCTGCGCGTCAACGCCTACGCGTTCCTGCTGGTGACCGACCGCTACCCGCCGTTCAGCCTGGAGTGAGACGGAGCCGCGGACGAAGCGGCCAGCCGTTCGGCCCGGTCCCTGATGCCGCGCAGCATCTTCTGGCTCATGAGGAAGCTGACCGCTTCGACGGGCTCGACGAGCAGCGCCACCCAAGGCCGGTCATATGCATACCGTTCCCGGACCACGAGCCTCGTGGTGCCGTCCGGCTGCTCCACGAGGACGAACGCCCAGGTGAAGTCGTAGGGAGACGAGCGGTCCCCCATGGGCACCCCGCCGTGGAGCACAAGCGCGTGCCCGGGCTCCACCGCGGCCACCGCCAGGTTCATGTCCGGGGCCAGAGCGACCTCATCGCCGACCTCGATCTGCTGCCACTCGGGCACGACGTCCTCTGCGCTGTGGATGTCGCAGCCCACGAGGTTCTCGAGGCGGTCGTAGGTGTAGAAGCCGCCCCGACCCTGCCCGAGTTGGGCGATCCAGGGCCAGACCAGCTCGGCAGGCGCCTGCACGGTGATCGCGCGCGTCGCCGTCAGGTCCGCCCGCGGGAGCAGCTCATCGCCGGGCAGTGACTCCCGCACCTCTTCGGCAGTGGCGCCCCAGCGGAGGTGCCGGCGTCTCGCCAGGATGACACAGGCGGCGATGACCCCCGCGATACTCAGCGCGCCCACGACTCTGCCCCTGCTCATGCGGTCTCCCCCCGTCGATGCTCTCAGTCCGGCTTCCGCTCGTGCGCAGGCTCGACGAACTCCAGATCGTTGCGGCTTCTGAGCATACACGGGACGCCGCACTGGTCTTGTGCAGCCAGAAGGCATCCGGATCGTCGCGAGAGGCCGTGCGCCCATATGGGCACCTCAAGAGCTCGCCGACTCCCAGATCGCCCAGGCCGCGAGACCGACGCTGATCAGGTAGCCGACGACGAAGTACCGGCTGGCAAAGAGACCGAGCAGGATCAGCGACGCGCCGCAGGCGACGATCATCACCCACGGCCACCATCCCGCCTGGCCCAGGTAACCCGATGACACGACCACGAACATGGCGGTGACGACCAGTGCGAAGACGAAGCCCATCGCGGGCCTCTCTCCGAGCAGCCAGGAACGACTCGGGTCGAACGGCGCGATGTCCGCCTTGACCTTGGCGCTCAGGGGAAGCGTGAACATGATCGCGTAGACGAGGCCGTGCAGCAGTATGAGGACCCCGATCAGGATGCGCATTCTGTCGAGTCGCTCCCCGCATTTGGAGATTCCGCGTCCTCGCTCCTCGTAAGGCTCTCCGCGCGTTCACGGATGTTGAGCAGCGTCCTGCGCATCATGATGGGGTCGGCGAACTCCATCAGCAGCGCGAAGAGGGGATCACGCCAGGACAGACGGCAGCGGATGCGAGAGATGAGCCGTGTACGTCCGTCGCCCGCGTCCCGAAGGAGCCACAGCCAGGTGAAGGCGTGAGGCTCATCGGTATCCCCCCACAGCATGCTGTGCGGAGGATCGAGCGCCAGGACGCTCGGGCCGTAGGGCTCGCCCTTCTGCTCACTCATGACGATCACGTCGCCGACTCCCATGTGCTGGAACTCGGGAAGGATCTCCCGGGCGCTGGGCTTTCCCTTGTTGTCGAGGCGGTCGTAGCTGTACCAGCCGGCTCGTCCCGTGCCGATCTGCACGAGCCACGGCCAGACCGACTCCGGCGGCGCGTCGACGGTGACCGCCCGGGTCGCCACCAGGTTGGGCGATCCCACGAGCCCATCCCCGGGAGCTCGCATGGCCACCTCATCGTCATCTGCACCCCAGCGCAGCTCCCACGGTCGTACCCAGCGTGCATACACGACACCCGCAACAGCCGCACCCAAGGCAAGCGGCAGCAGTCGTCTCATCATCGTGGAGTCCCCCGAAGTCGCCGACGTGGTAGCTTCTAAGCCTTCCCGATGACCTCGCCGCGAAACAACGCCACTTCCGCGCGGCCGTCACCCACGCCCGCGAACGAGCGCGGACCGAGCCAAGGAGTGAACGCCGATGAGCAGCCAGGACTCCGGCGTCGAGCGCGTCTGTCACACCATCTACGAGATCGGCCGCGTCGAGCGCTTCGACGCCGGTGCGCGCCTTCGGATCTACGAAGAGCATCGCGAGTGCCTCAGGAGGCTGGAGGGCTTCAGTCACGCCGAAGTGCTGTGGTGGTTCAGCGCGTCGGATGAGATGGAGCTACGAAGCATCAAGACGGTGGACCCGCCCTTCGAGGCCCCCGCTCTGGGCGTGTTCGCCTCGCATGCGCCGACGCGGCCAAACCCGATCGCCTTGAGCACGGTGACGATCCGAGCGGTCGATCTCGACAACGGCGTGGTCGAGATCGGCGCGATCGATGCCCTTGATGGCAGCCCCCTCCTGGATATCAAGCCCTACATGCCTCACTACAGCCGCGTGGAATCGCCGACCGTACCCGACTGGGCATCGCAGTGGCCCTCTTCGATGCCGGAGGACGGCGTCGACCTGGACACGCCGCCCGAGTGACTTCTGCCCGGCTCTTGCTTCTGTGGACCGATGGCGGGACCCAGTAGCAGCGGCCCCGCGCCCCGCAGGGCGGCGAAGCGGAGAGTGTTCACAGAACACTCGATGCGCACGCGCCCGGCAAGCCTTCTTCCCTCGCGGGTCGCCGCGTAGAGGTCAACGACGCTGCCGGGAACGGGGAGCATCGCGGTCTCGGCATCGTAGACGACGATCCACCAGCGACTCTGTCCCGCGACCGTCTCCACGACGGCGACCGCGCAGCCACAAGAGACCGACTCCCGGTCGAGCGAGAGCCGTGTGAGGACGTGAGACCTCTCAGCGTCTGTCGTCTGCACGCAGCCCCCCGACCGGTCGTTGCCCCAGATACTGTCTCTCGTTTCGGCCAGGGGCCACCGCACTTGACGGCCTTCACCGTCAAGGCGTCGCCGGAGCAGGCCACGCCGGCAGCCTGAGCTACGCCTGCTCCAGAACGAACGTCGATTCCACGGGGACTGCCGCCTGCAGGGTGTTCAGGATGACGCAGTACCGCTCGCTGCTTCGGAGCAGACGTTCCGACCGTTCGCGCCGTTCGTCTCCGCGCACGACGACGCGGGTGTGGGCGCGTATCCTTGTCATACCCACGGGGAACTCCTTCCCCATCGCCAGCGTGCCACGCGGGTCCCAGTCTCCCTCTACCGTGACCTCGAGCTCCTCGAGGTCGATGCCCATGCTGGCGGCGACCATGCGAACGGTCGTCTCCTGGCACGCAGCCAACGCCGCCAGAAGCAGATCCCCGGAACACGGCACATCTCCGTCTCCGCCGACCGCCGGATGCGCGCCGGAGCGGAAGACGGCGTCGGGCACGGACTCCGACAGGACCAGGCAATGGAGCGGATCGGCGAGATCACTGGCGCCGCTTCGGACACGCAGCACGAGAGGAGCGTTCTCGGGATCGTCGCGGTAGCGTTCTCGAAGCGGTGCCTGTCTGGCACGGACGTCTACGCTCGACATCGGCATGGTGCACTCCTCGCGCTGTGGTCCTTGCGGCCAGGGCTTCCATGGTTCCCCCTCATCGTCTCCCCACACCATTGGCCAACAGCGAACGGCATCGTCGGTGGGCCCCGCGGGTACCCTGACGGCATGCGCGACCGGGGTCTCGGATCATGGCTTCGGCGACGGGCCCGAGCCGCTCCGTCTGCACCCGCGCTCGTCTTCGGGGATCGCACGTGGAGCAACACGGAGCTGGCGACGGACACCGCCGCGGTCTCCGCTTGGCTGAAGCTCCACGGGGTGCGGTCGGGCGATCGCGTCGCCTACATGGGCGCCAACCATCCCGACTTCCTTCGAACCGCTCTCGCAACGGTGGCGCTGGGTGCCGTCTTCGTGCCCCTCGACCCTCGACGCTCGGGCGAGCAACTGCGCTTCATCCTCGACGACGCCGGCTGCGGATGGCTCATCCATGGCCCCGAGTCGGCGGGCATCGTACGGGACCTCCGCGACCGCACCGCAGTCGGCCAGGTGCTGCTCTCCGACGCGATCCCATCGGCGGAGCGTCCGATCGCCGATGCTCCACCGGCCGCGATCGACCTCCCGGTGGACATGGACGACCTCTGCTTCCTCTTCTACACGTCCGGTACGACGGGCCCGCCCAAGGGTGCGATGCTCACGCACGGGAACCTGACCTGGAACGTCGTCAACTTCCTCTCCGTCAGCGACTTCCGTCCCGACGACGTCACACTCGCACTGGCCCCTCTCCACCGTGCCGGCGGCTGGGGAGTGACCCTCCTGCCGACACTGTTCGTCGGCGGCAGCGTGGTCCTCGCCCCGGATCGCGATCCCGACCGTTGTCTGCGTCTCATCGATGCCCACCGCGTGACGACCCTGTTCGGAGGCCCCGACCTGCTCGCCGCCCTTGCCGCAGCCGACACCTGGGGCACCGCCGACCTCTCCAGTCTCCGCCTTGTCATCTCGGGCGGCGATACCGTGCCTGAGCCCCTGATCCGTCGCTATGCCGACCGGGGTCTGCTCCTCCTGCAGGGCTACGGCCTGAGTGAAGCCGGCCCCATGGCGCTGATGCTGGACGCGGGTGACGCCGTTCGAAAGCTCGGCTCGGCCGGCCTGCCGCCTCTGCTCACCGATGCTCAGGTCCTTCGCGACGACGGCACCGAGGCGGCGTCCTGCGAGAGCGGCGAACTCGTTGTGCGCGGCCCCAATGTGATGCGAGGGTACTGGAACAGGCCGGCCGAGACAGAGGACGCCCTGCGTGGCGGCTGGCTCCACACCGGCGACGCCGCCTACAGGGACGATGAAGGGTTCTTCTACATCGTCGGCCGGCTCGGAGACGCCTACGTCTCCGCCGGGACGCGTGTCTATCCGGGCGAAGTCGAGAAGGTCCTCGTCGACCACCCGGCTGTACGCGAGGCGGGTGTCGTCGGTGTCCCCGACGAGCGCCTGGGGACCGCCGGCGCCGCCTTCGTGGTCCTTGAGTCCGGCATGTCGGCCCAGCCGCGAGGACTACTCGACTTCTGCGCCACCCGCCTCCCCGGCGACAAGGTCCCCGTGTGGCTGAGGTTCCGCGAGTCACTGCCCAGGAACCCGGCCGGCAAGCTGCTGCGCGCGGAGTTGCGGGAGGAGCTGAGAACAGGACCACAGGCTGACGACCCCGACTGATGTCCGACGAGAAGAGGACCGTCGCCCCTGCCGTCGACCTCACGGCCGACTCCGGCAACGCAGGCCGCTCCTGAGGTAGCATCGTCGCACACTCTGCGTCGGCGATCCGATCGGAGATCGCTGGGATGGACACCTTCTTCGGCTGGGCCGCCTTCCTCAGCGGAGCGGCGACCATCGGCACGGCAGTCACGGCCGTCCTGTTCTTCTCCCGGGGCGGACGCTTCGGGAGGCTCAACGACGCCGTGAGCGTCCTGCAGTTGCTCCTCATGGTGCCGGTCGCGATCGGCCTGTTCCTCGCGTCGAGAGATGGATCGGTGGCGCCGGCACTGATCATCACGCTCGTCGGTGTGGCGGGGATGCTGGCCGGGGCCGTCATGCAGGGGCTCCTCGTCTTCGGCGTTGTCGCCTACGAGACGACGGCCTCCGCCGTCCTCGCCGTCGGCGCCCTGATCGGTGTCTGGCTCGTGGGAGCAGACCTGCTGGCCCTGACTGCCGGTGCGCTCTCCGCCGGTCCAGCCGCGTTCGGTATCGCGGCGGGCATCGGCTACTTCCTGCTGGCCGTCGGCTTCCGCCGGGCCGCGGAGAGCCACCCGCTGACCTACGTCGGCGCCGGGCTCTCGGTGCTCGGCTACAGCGTGTGGTCGGTCTGGGTCGGCTGGCTGTTCACCTCGGGGCAGCTCTCCTCGGCGCTCCCCGGCTGACCGTCGCCGCGGACCACGCGACGCCTCCGCCAGCGTGCGACGCTCTTCCACGCTCCACGGAGCGCGCGAGGCGGAGTGTGAGACGATTCTGGCACGTCAGGGGCATCGATCATCCGAGACAGCAGGAGGGCCGCCATGAGCCGACTCACAGTGATCGTGATCATCGTCCTGCTCGCGGCCGGGATGCCACTCGTCGTCGGCTGCGGCGAGGACGACGCGGCCGGAACCTACAAGTGGAGTTCCGGCGAGCTGACGATGCTCAGGGACCTCACGCTCATCCTCGAGGAAGACGGGACCTTCTCGCTGACCGGTACCTCATCCCTGTTCGACGAGGAGTGGGACGTGCACGGCACGTGGACGCAGGAGGATGCAACCGTGCGCCTCATCGCCACCGAGGGAGATGAGAGCGCGACCGAGACCGCCACGTACCGGGACGGGCTCCTGTCCTGGGAGGGCGTCGTCTGGAAGAAGCAGTAGCGGGCCCGCGTGGCCGTCCGAGGCGTTGCCTTCGCGGCCCTCCCGAGTCACTTGGCCTTGTCGTTGCCCTTGGCCTTCCCCTGGCCGTTGCCGCCGGCGTTGTCGCTCTTCGTCTCCGAGGCGCCCTTGTCGCGCGCCACTTCCGAGACCGCCTGGCCGTGGTTGGTGACCGTCTTGCCGTTCTTCAGCGTCTTGGACCCCACGGCGTCCTTGTCCCTGGCGACCTCAGAGACCGCCGCCCCATGGTTGTCCCTCGCCTCCGGATCTTCCCCAGGCTCGGTCGCGTCAGGAGATGGGCTCGGCGACTCCGGCGGAGTCTCACTGGGATCCGGCGACGGGTCCGCCTGAGTCGGGGACGCCGACGTCTCGTCGACGGCCGGCACCGGTCCGTTCGGGTCGGCCGTCATGCCCGCGTCCTCGCGGAGCGCGGCCGAGGCGACACCGGCACTCATGAGCAGGATGCCGCAGACGATCGCGACGATGGTCCAACGTGTACGCATGAGCTGCCTCCTTCGCGTGCCGGCGCCCGGTCAGCCACCTCTGGCCACAGCTACGCCGCCGATGTTCCGCTCCTCTCGTGAACGTAACGGCACCCGACGCCGTGACTTGAGTGATCGCCGTTCACAGCGCAGGCAGGAGGCCCCCGCCGTGACAGTGGCAGACGCGCTGTGATAGGAGGTGAGCGACGACGGCGGCGGAGAGGCGGGACGGCGGACGAGAGTGGTGACGATGGCGGACAGAGCGGGCACGATCCTGGCCAGACACCCCGACGAGCTCACCGAAGCGTGGGCGCGGCGGGTACTCGCGGGTCGGCGGCCGGAGGTGCGCGTGTCGCGGGTCGAGGTGCTCTCGATCGACGTCGGCACGACCACCCGTGTGCGCCTGGCCGTGGACCACGACGGCGCGGGAGTCCCGCACCGCTGGTTCGTGAAGCTGCCGTCGGCGTCGTGGAAGGCGCGCTGGATCACGACGATGCCGCGTCTGCTGCAAACGGAGGCTCGCTTCTACCGCCAGGTCGCAAGGGCGCTCCCGGTGCGCTGCCCGTCGGCGCTCGCCGGACAGACCCGGCCGGGACATGGATCGACGCTGGTGCTCGAGGATGTGACCGAGAGCGGCGCGGTGGCCGGCGTTCCCGGCGATACCTGGACCGCGGAAGAGGCGGGCCTCGCCGTCGACGAACTGGCTCGCCTCCACGCGCATCTCTGGGGGCACCCGGAGCTGGACGGCGTCTACCGCTGGCTGGGCGGCCCGGTGCGGCGCCTGGAGGATGCCCTCGGCTGCGCCCTCGCCGTGCCGTTGATGCGGCGGGGACTGCGGCTCGCCGGAGACGCCGTCCCGGCGGCGCTCCACGCGCCCGGCCTCCGCTTCGCGCGGCACCGTCGCCGCTGGATGCGCTTCCTCGCCGACGGACCGCGCACCCTGGTGCACCACGACGTGCACCCCGGCAACCTCTTCTGGCGCGACGGCCGCCCCGGCCTCCTCGACTGGCACCTCGTGCGCATCGGCGAGGGGATCGGCGACGTCGCCTACTTCCTGGCCAGCGCGCTGCGGCCGGAGACGCGACGCGGGCACGAACAGGAGCTGCTCGCGCGCTACCGCGAGGGCCTGCTCGCGACGGGCGTCTCGGCACCCGCGCCGGATGCGCTCGCGCGGCGCTACCGCGCCCACCTCGTCTACCCGTTCGAGGCCATGGTGCTCACGCTGGCGGTGGGCGGCCTGATGGACCTCGAGGCCAACCTGGAGCTCATCCGCCGCACCGGCATCGCGGCCGCCGACCACGAGGCCTTCGCGGCCGGGCCGGACGGCACGCGCCTGTAGGCGCAGCCGCCACGTCGAGCGCTCACGGCGTCACGATGTCGAACCAGAACTCGAACTCGTCCAGCAGACCGATCAGCTCGGCCAGCTTGCCGAGGTCGCCCTCCGCCGTGACCTGTCCGGAACTCAGCCCGTCGCGGAACGCCTCGGCGCCGCCGGCCAGCAACCCGAGCAGGCCCGCGTGCGTGGTGACGATCCGGAGCTGCTCGTCGGCAGCATCGCGGCCCTCCACATGGTTGAGGACGCCGTCGGCCACCTCGATGGCGTAGCGCTCGTCGAGGTCGCTCAGCACGAGCGTGATGGCGATCTGGGCATCGGCGGCGCGCTCGCCGTTGAGCCGGATGGCCACGAAGTCGAGCAGCATGTCGATGCCCATGGCACCGACCACATCGGGGTTCGAGGCGGTGGGCGTCGACACTCGCACGACGCCGTCGCGCAGCTCTTTGGCGCCGGTCAGGTAGAAGTTGCGCCAGGGTCCCGACTCCGCCTGGTAGCCGAGCTGCTCCAGCGCGTCGGCCTCCAGTTCGCGCGCTGCCGTGTTGTCGGGCTCGGCGAACACGAGGTGGTTCAACAGTTGCGCCGCCCAGCGGTACTCGCCGCGCTCGAACGCCTCGCGTGCCTTGGCCAGCAGGGCGTCGGGCCCTCCGGCCAGCTCCACGTACCCCTCGCCTGACTCGACCGGCGGCAGCGGCTGCAGGTTGGCCGGGTTGCCGTCGAAGAAGCCGAGATAGCGCTGGTAGACCGCCTTGACGTCGTGGCTGACGCTGCCGTAGTAGCCGCGGTTGTGCCAGGCGCGGTCGAGCTTCGGCGGCAGGCTCAGCATCTCGGCGATCTCCAGGCTCGTGTAGCCCTGGTTGGCGAGATGCAGTGTCTGGTCGTGGATGAACCGGTACATGTCGCGCTGATTCTCAAGCAGCCCGCGACAGCGCTCGGTACCCCAGCAGGGCCAGTGATGACTGGCGAAGATCACGTCGGTCCTGTCCGCGTAGCGCTCGATGCTCTCGTTCATGTAGGTCGACCAGGCGTGGGCGTCGCGTACCTGGGCGCCGCGGAGGGTGTAGAGGTTGTGCAGGGTGTGGGTGCAGTTCTCGGCCATGCACAGGGCTCTCAGCTGCGGGAAGTAGAAGTTGAACTCCGACGGCGCCTCGGTGCCGGGCGTGAGCTGGAACTCGATCTCGACCCCGTCGACGGTCAGTGTCTCGCCGGTCTTCGTGACGGTGTGGGTCGGCTGGATGAGGGTGATCGTCCCGGCTGAGGTCGTCTTGCCGAGACCTGCGTCGACCTGACCCTTCCCGTCCTTGGGCAGCAGGTTGCCGTACATGTAGGAGGCCCGCCGGGTCATGGCGTTGCCGGCGTAGACGTTCTCGCTGACCGCCGCCTCCACGAAGCCCTCCGGCGCGATGACCTGGCAGCGCCCGGCGGCCACGTCCTCGGCGCTCGTGACTCCCTTGACGCCGCCCCAGTGGTCGATGTGGCTGTGGGTGTAGATGACGGCCACGACCGGCCTTCGCGCGACGTGCTCGTTGAGCAGTTCGAGCGACGCGGCGGCCACCTCCGTCGAGATGAGCGGGTCGATGACGATCCAGCCCGAATCGCCCTCGATGAAGGAGATGACCGAGAGATCCATGCCGCGCACCTGGTAGATACGGTCGGCGACCTTGAAGAGGCCGTGCAGCATGTTCAGCCGCGCCTGCCGCCAGAGGCTGGGGTTCACGGTCGGCGGCGCCTTCTCTGTTTCCAGGAACGCGTAGGCGGTCAGGTCCCAACTGGCCGCGCCGTCGGCCCGCTTCACGACCGGCGTGTCCAGACTGGCGATGAAGCCACGCGAGGCGTCTTCGAAGTCCTGTTCGTCGTTCCAGTCGAGCCCACGGTCGCGCAGCACCGCTTCCTGAGCCGTCTTCGTGTGCGTGGTGGCGTCGCGGCGCTTGTCCATGTGAGCTCTCCTCTGTCCCGACCGTCTGAGCGCGATCGTCTGAGCGCGACCGATGGCGCTTCTACCCCTCATGGCGCCACGTCATGCGTGTCCCGTTGCACCCCGCAGGTCCTGCGGCGGCGAGGACCGCTCAGCCGCCGCGCGGGGGCGCGTAGCCGTTGGCCCGGAAGTAGTCGATCGCCTTGCGGAGCGCCTCCCGGGCCGGCGTCTGAGGGAAGCCGAGTTCGCGGACGGCCTTGCCGGACACGAAGCACTCGCGCTGTCGCGACAGGCGGGCGCTCGTGGGCGTGGCGACCGGCGTGTAGCGGCGGTCCAGGGCGGCCCGCGCGACGTCGACGTAGCCCCACGCGAGGGCCAGGGCGTGCGGGACACGCCACCTCACCCTGGGCATGTCGGCCAGCTCGGCGAGCAGGTCCAACAACTCCTTGAGCGAGAGGATCTCGCCGCCGAGGATGTATCGCTCGCCCACGCGACCCCTCTCGGCGGCCAGCAGGTGCCCGGCGGCGACATCGTCGACGTCGACGAGCGTGAGGGACGTGTCCACGTACGCCGGCATCCGCCCCCTCAGGAAGTCGATGATCATCCGCCCCGTGGGAGTCGGCTTCGCGTCGCCGGCGCCGATGGGCGCCGCCGGATTGACGATCACGACGGGAGCGCCACGGGACGCGAGGTCCCGTGCGGCCTCCTCCCCCAGGAACTTGGACCGCCTGTAGTGGCCGATCATGTCGCCCATGCTGCTGGGCGTCTCCTCATCCCCCGGAGAGCCGTCCGCCGGCTGGCCCAGCGTGGCGATGGAGCTCGTGTGCACGATGCGCCGGGCTCCGGCCTCCCACGCCGCCCGCAGGACGTTGACGGTCCCCTCGACGTTGGAGCGGTAGAACTCCTCCCACCGATGACCCCAGAAGCTGTACAGCGCGGCGACGTGGTAGACCTCGTCACAGTCGCGGCATCCCCGCTCGAGCGCGCCCGAGTCCGCAAGGTCGCCGGCGATGTGCTCGACCGGCAGACCGTCGAGCCGGCGCCCGCTGTCCGGCGAGCGGACGAGGGCACGGACCTCGTAGCCGTCGGCGAGCAGCCGCCGGACGACCGCTCCGCCGATGAAGCCCGTGCCGCCGGTCACGAACGCCCGCCTGCGGTCGCGCCCCGTCACCGGACCACACCGCACGTCCCGAGGAACGCCCTGGCCGACTCCCGCGGCGAGCGCATCGTCTGCAGCACCGCGGTGGGCTCGAAGCCGCAGTGCGCGAGGCAGTCGCAGCACCCCGGGTCGCCGGACGCGTGTCCGTACTTCGACCAGTCGGTCGTCTCGACGAGCTCGGCGTAGGTGGCGCAGTAGCCCTCGGCGCGCAGGTAGCACGGCCGCTGCCAGCCGAGGACGGAGTAGCAGGGGATCGCCCACGGCGTGCAGTCGTAGTCGATGCGCCCCTCGAGGAGATCGAGGAAGCGGGGCGAGTGGTTGAGCCGCCAGCGCCGCCGGCTGCCGTCGGCCAGCGTCTCCCGACAGAGCGCCCGCGCCTCCGCGAGCCGCAGGAAGCGGCCGTCTTCGTCGGCGCCGTCGAAGGCGAAAGCGGGAGAGAGCATCATCGCGTCCACGCACAGGTCGTCGTTCAGGAAGTCCAGCACCGCGCGCACCGACTCGGCCGAGTCGTCGGCGTAGATGGTCGTGTTGGTCATGACGCTGAACCCGGCCGCCGTCGCGGCCCTGATGGCGTCGACGGCACGGTCGAAGACACCTTCGCGCCCGACCGACGCGTCGTGGCGCTCCCGGAGCCCGTCGACGTGCACCACCCACGAGAAGTACGGCGACGGCGTGAAGCGAGGCAGCATCTCCTCGAGGAGGAGTCCGTTGGTGCAGAGGTAGACGAACGTCCTGCGCCGGACGAGAGCGCGGACGAGTCTGTCGATCTCCGGGTGCAGGAGCGGCTCGCCGCCGGCGATGGAGACCATCGGGGTGCCGCTCTCCTCCATGGCGGCGAGCGCCGTCTCGACCGGCATCACCTGCCGTCTGATGTGAGCCGGCTGGTCGCGCTTGCCACAGCCCGCACAGCTCAGGTTGCAGGCGAACAGCGGCTCCAGCTCGACGATGAGGGGGAACTGCCGCCGTCTGCGCAGCTTCTGCGCCATGAGGTACGACCCGATCCTCGCCTGCTGTCGTCCCGAGATCGGCATCTCACCCGGTCCTCTCCGCCCGACCATGGTCCTCGTCCACTCCGCGCGGCAGCCCGAAATGGAGCTCCTCTTCCCCCACGGAGCGCTCCTCGGTCTCAACGGGGCCGAGCTGTGAAAGCGCCTCCACGACCCGGTCGACCAGCTCCTGGGGGGCCGACGCCCCCGCAGTCACCGCGATCGTCTCACAGTCCCGGAGCAGAGCGGGGTCCAGGCCCGTCTCGTCGTCGATGAGCGCGGCCCGGCAGCCCTCCCGCTCGGCGATCTCGACCAGGCGGCGGGAGTTGGAGGAGTTGCCGGAGCCGATGACCACGACCAGGTCGGCGTCGCGGGCGACCTCTCTTACCGCTCTCTGACGGTTCGTGGTCGCGTAGCAGACGTCCTGCGACTCGGGGCCCACCAGTTGTGGGAACCTTGCGCGCAGGCGCTCGACGACCTGCTCGACCTCGTCGATCGCCAGCGTCGTCTGTGTGAGGTAGGCGAGGCGGCCGTCAGACGGCACGTCGAGGTCGTCGATCCGGTCCGTCGGCGCCACCACGATGATCTCGTCCGGCGCCTCGCCGACGGTGCCCTCCACCTCGTCGTGCCCGGGGTGTCCGATGAGGAGGATGCGATGCCCGGAGGCCGCGAACCGTCGCGCCTCCCGGTGGACCTTGGTCACTAGAGGGCAGGTCGCGTCGATCACCTGAAGGTCGCGCGTGGCCGCCTCGCCCCTGACCGCCGGGGAGACGCCGTGGGCGGAGAAGATGGAGACCGACCCCGGGGGGATGTCGTCGAGGCGATCGACGAACATCGCGCCGCGCCGCTGCAGGTCCTCGACCACGTGGATGTTGTGGACGATCTGCTTGCGGACGTAGATCGGCGCTCCGTAGAGCTCCAGCGCCCGCTCGACGGTGTCGATCGCGCGCCGTGCGCCGGCGCAGAAGGAACGGGGTGACGCCAGCAGCACGCGGCGACCGCCGACAGCACGTGCCCAGTCGGCGAGCGCCGGCGCCGCCCGACGGAGCACGCGGCGCGCCCGCAGCCCGCCACGCAGCGCGGCCAGCGGACGGCGCGCCCGGGTCGCGGGGGTATCGAGGACGACCCTCAGGACTGCGAACGGCCGTCCGTCGGCGGCCCCGCTCAGCCAGCCCGACTCCATGTCGACGGCGACGGCGCCGTCGGCGGCCAGGCGCGCACGCTCATCACCATGTACCGGACGCGGAGAGGAGACGATGCGACCGGTATGGACGCGTTCGAGACCGCGCGCGCGCAGCGCGGCGATGAGCGGACCGCTCGAGCAGGCGACGCGCTCGCTCGAGCCGTCGATGCCCAGCTCGGTAGCGACGACGACGTCACCCGGGCGCAGGCCGTCGTCGAGCGCCCCGCAGAAGCCGGTCACGGCCACCGCCGCCGCCGACATCTGCCGCGCCCGCTCGGCGGCGGCCAGCGCCCGGCGGCGGCCCATGCCCGTCGCCACGATGTGCGCGTCGAGGCCGAAGACGGCCGCTCGCTCGATCGCCATGGGGACCAGCAGGAGGAGCGCCCGGTCGCGCGAGCTCGGCGCGCTCACCGGTGCCTGCCTCCGTCGGAGCCGTACTCTCCGCGCCCGGCCGCATCCCCCTTGCGACCTGCTTCGTCGTCTCCACGTCCGACGACGCTCTCTGTGAGCTCGGCCGACGTCTCCCTGCGCCGCACGCGAGCGTGCGCCGCTCCCCAGCGGTGGTGATGGCCGTGGACATAGCGTCCCAGCGCCTGGATCGGGAAGATGAGCCGGTAGAGGTGGTAGTCGAGGTAGAAGTCGCCAGGGAAGCCGGTGCCGGTGTACTCGGGCTCCTCCCAGCTCCCCTCCGCCGTCTGCGTCTCGACGAGGAAACCGATGCCGCGCTCTACAGATGGCCGGTCCGGCGGTCCGCCCGCGAGGAGGGCGAGCAGCGCCCAGGCGGTCTGGGAGGCCGTGCTGCGGCCGCGACCGCTCCAGTCGGCCGGGTCGGAGTAGGAGCGCATGTCCTCCCCCCAGCCTCCGTCCCGGTTCTGGTGAGCCTCCAGCCACTCGACGGCCGCCTGGATCCGCCGGTCCGAGGGCGGCACGCCGGCGGCGACGGCGGCCGGCACGACGGCCCCCGTCCCGTAGACGTAGTTGGCGCCCCAACGTCCGAACCAGCTGCCGTCCCGCTCCTGCGCCTTCTCTAGCCAGCGCAGACCGCGTCGCCCCGCCCGTTCGCCGGCGAGCCCCTCCATCGCCAGCATCTCGAGCACATGAGCGGTCACGTCGGCGGACGGCGGGTCGATGACGGCGCCGAAGTCGCAGAAAGGCAGCTCCCTGACGAGCTCCTGCGTGTTGTCGGCGTCGAACGCCGCCCAGCCGCCGCCCCTGCTCTGCAGCGCCAGCACCCAGGCGGCGCCGCGGCGGACGGCCGCGTCAAGGCGCTCAGGGACCCGGGCATCGACGCGGCGCAACGCCATGATCACTTCCGCCGTGTCGTCGATGTCGGGGTAGCCGTCGTTGGCGAACTCGAACGCCCAGCCGCCCGGAGGCACGCCGGGCCGGCGCACCGCCCAGTCACCGGCCACGTCGATCTCCTCGCGCAGCAGGAAGTCGGCGGCACTGCGGAGGGCGGGGTGCGAGCCCGGCAGACCCGCGTCCGAGAGCCCGATGACGGCCAGCGCCGTGTCCCAGACCGGCGACTGACAGGCCTCCAGACGGCGCACGCCGTCCTCCCGGATCGTGAAGCCCTCCAGCCCGTCGAGCGCCCTTCTCACGACCGGATGGTCGATGGCGTAGCCGACGGTGTGCAGCGCGATGATGGAGTAGACCCAGGGAGGCTGGATCCCTCCCCAGGAGCCGTCCGCTTCCTGACGGCGCAGGATCCACTCGACCGCCCGCTCGATAGCCGCTTCCCGCGCACGTCGGTTGGCACGGCGCTCGTAGATGCGTACGGCACGGTCGATGCGCTCGAAGACGCCGGGCCACGAGGCGGCAGAGTGGAGCCGACAGGGCGGCAGGCCGGTGCGCAGCTCATCGAGCGAGAAGCCCAGGTCGCGCTCGGGCCGTCGGGCGGCCACCACGGTCAACGGCACGAGGGTCTGCCGCGCCCAGCAGGCCCAGTCGTAGATGTTGAACGGGACCCAGGGAGGCAGAAACATGATCTCCGGCGGCAGAGCCGGCAGCTCATCCCAGGAGCAGATGCCGAACAACGCCAGCCAGAACCGGGTGAAGACACGCGTCCGTTCGATGCCGCCCGCAGCAAGGATGGACTCCCGGGCGGCGCGCATGTGGGCCGCCGTCGGCGGATCGCCGGCGAGGCGCAGCGCCACGTAGGCCTCGACCGTCGTAGAGAGGTCCCCAGGCCCTCCATGGAACGTGCCCCAGGCTCCGCTGTCGTCCTGTCGTGAGCGGATCCAGGCGGCGGTGGGCTCGAGAGTGCGATCGTCGAGCACGCCGAGGAAGTGGCGCAGCAGCAGGTCCTCGGCCTCGATGGTCACATTCGTCTCGAGCTCTCCCTTCCACCAGCCATCCGGGTGCTGGAGCGAGAGAAGATGGTCGACGGCGCGTCCAAGCGTGCTGACCGCGGCGGCGTCGACCGCGGACCGCGGTCTGGACTCGAGACCGGTGACCATCAGGGCTCCCTCTCGCCCATCAGGACTCTCATCAGAACTCCCTCTCCACCAGGAACCGCGACACGCTCTCGAGATCCTCGACCGGTCCCGGCCGCAGCTCGGCGCGCTCAAGGGACGCGAGAGCCCGCGCGAGATGACGCCGGGCCAGGTCGATCGTCCACTCGCGGCTGCCGGCCTCGTCGAGGATCTCAACGGCCGCGGCGACGGCCTCGTCGTCGAGGTCGCCGGCGAGGAGCCGCCCCAGACGCCGCCCCTCAGCCGACTCGAGACCGTGGACGAGCGGCAGACTCTTCTTCCGCTCTCGCACGTCCCCGGCGATCGGCTTGCCCGTCTTCCGCGGGTCGCCCCAGATGCCGAGGATGTCGTCGACGGCCTGGAACGCGATGCCCAGCTCGAGACCGAACTCGCGCAGCGCGTCGACCGTCTGCCCCGGGGCGCCGGCCATGAGGCCCCCGAGCGCGCCGGCGCAGCCGAGCAGCGCTCCCGTCTTGTGCGCGCACATGGTCAGCGTGCGCTCCGCGCCGGCCTCGTCGCCGGCCGCCAGCGTCATGTCCTCACACTGGCCCTCGATCATCAGGGCCGTGGCGTTCGCAAGCTCCCGTGCCGCGGCCGGCCCTTCGTCGACATCATCCTCCAGGAGGAGCCGCTGCGCGTGCGCCAGCATCGCGTCGCCGACGATCACCGCCTGGGCGATGCCCCACGTCGCCCACACCGTGGCCCTGTGCCGTCGCGTCTCATCGCGGTCGATGATGTCGTCGTGGATGAGCGAGAAGTTGTGGACCAGCTCGAGTGCCACGGCGCCCGGGAGCGCCTGCTCCGGCCGGCCGCCGGCCGCCTCGGCCGCCAGCAGCGTGACGGCAGGGCGCACCGCCTTGCCGCCGTAGCCTTCCGCCGCGGCGCCGTCCGTCTCGCGCCAGCCGAAGTGATACGCGACGGCCGGCATACAGGAGACGGGCAGAGCCTCGACCTCGGCGCGCAGCGCGTCGTCGATGAGCCGCCGATACCGAAGCAGAGGGGCCGGGACGCCGCCGAGGCGATCCTCGCCGGCCGGTGTGGAGTCCCGGTCGCGCATGCCGCCCTGCTCGTTCATTCCGTCCTGCTTGCCCACGCCGCTCACTTGCTCATGCCGTCCTGCTCGGCCACGCCCGCCCGCTCGCTCATGCCGCTTCTTCCGAACGCGCTCGGCGTGGCGGGCGCAGCGCGAGACGTGCCGCGCACACCCCGCTGCGCGCTGCGCTCTCCATGGTGTCCGGCCACCCGGTGTCGGTGTACGAGCCGGCGAGGTACAGCCCGGCCACCGCGGTACGCGGGCCGGGACGAAGACCCGCGCCGCCGGGCGACTGCCGGAACGTGGCCGCCCGCTCGCGCGTCACCATGAACCGCTCGACCCGCGCCCGCCGAGCGGCCGGCAGCAGCGCCGCCAGAGCGGGAACAAGACGGCCGCGGATGCGCTCCGTCGGCTCGCGCAGCAGGTCGTCGGCGTCCGACAACGTCACGACGACGTAGCGCCCCCTGTCCAGACCGAGCAGGGAGCTGCGGTCGAACGCCCACTGGACCGGGGACCCGAGCGCCGTGAAGAACGGGACCGGCAGGACAGGGCGGTCAAAGACCACGTGAGCCGTCACGATCGCCGACGAGCCGAGCCGCCGCAGTGCACCGGGATCGACGTCGGCGGAGGGCGGCAGCAGGCGAGCGGTCATCGGCGGCGGAGTGGCGACGATGACCCGTCCGGCGCGGACGAGCTCGTGCCCGACCACGACGCCTCCGACCGCCTTCCTGCCTGCATCGCCGGTCGCTCGTTCGTCGACGCCGACCGCCGCCTTCTCGCCGGCGTCATGGATCACCATGTCGGAGACGCCGCCGGCCTCCTTCTCGGTCACGACGGCCTTCACCGGTGCGCCGAGGTGCACGTCCACGCCGGCGTCGCGGAGACATCTGAGCGCCGCCCTGTGGTGGAGCTCCGTCAGCGACACCCTCGACACCCCGATGTCTGCCGCGGCCGCCTGACTCAGCAGCCCGGTCTGGAAGACACGGGCGGCGAGGAGCAGGCTGGCCTCATCGGCGTGCAGGTTCAGCGTCGGCAGGCCGATGAGGTCCCAGAGGCTCTCCACGGCAGCGGCCGACTCCCCCTGAGCGCTCAGCCACGAGCCGAACGTCTGCCGGTCCAGCCGCGGGTCGTCCAGACTGAGCGCCCGCAGCCGGACGGCGGTCAGCACAGCGTGCGCCCGCTCCGCGGGCGTCAGGAACGGGTAGGCGGCCAGCGCGCCCGCCAGGTGCAGCGGAGCCGGAAGACCGCTACGCCGCAGCCGGCCGCGCCGGCCGTCCGGATGCGCGACGGGAATGTCCAGCCGGCTCTGCAGCTCGGTCAGGTGAGTGGCGCCGAGCCGGCCCAGCAGCCAACGGTAGGCGGAGCAACAGCGCAGGAAGACGTGCTGCCCGCTGTCGACCTCGAGGCCGTCGAGACACAGTGACCTCGCCGCGCCGCCCAGCGAGCGACGCGACTCGTACAGCGAGACCGTCGCACCGGCGTCGGCGCAGACCAGGGCGCCGGCGATACCGGCGAGCCCGCCGCCGACGACGACCACGTCCGGGCGCGAGGAAGCCATCAGTCCTGTGGACACCGCTTCGAGCCTCACACCCGCAGGCCGGCGAAGGCTCGCGCGGCCACGATCAGCTTCTGATGCGTGGGGACGGACATGCGACCGCGGAAGACTCCGTCCGGGTCGCGCTCGATGCGGCTCAGCAGGCGGCGGTAGATCCCGGCCATCGCTCCCACGCAGGCGGCGCTGCGACGGTCGAGACGAGGGAGCAGGCGCAGCCCGCGGCCGAACCACTCCTCCGCTCTCGCCGCCTCGAGGCGGATGAGCGCCGCGCCCCCGGCAGGCGGCGACGGCGCCGCCAGTTGGTCCGGCGCCACTCCGAACCGGTCCAGGTCGTCCACCGGAAGATAGACCCGGCCCATCTCGTGGTCCTCGCGCACGTCTCTCAGAATGTTCGTGAGCTGGAGCGCGACCCCCAGGTCGTCCGCCAGCTGCTCCATCTCGGCGTCGCAGCCGTCGTCGTCGAGCGAGAACACGGCGAGGGAGAGGCGACCGATGGACCCGGCCACGTGACGGCAGTAGATGACGAGATCGTCGATACTCCGGTAGGTCGTGCCTTCGATGTCCATGCGGACACCCTCGACGAGGCTCTCGAAGGCGTCGAGCGGCAGTCTGCACACGCGTCGCGTCTGACCGAGGGCTGCGATCACGGGGTCGTCGGCGGAGGCGTCGACGGTCCGCAGCGCGGCACACACCTCATTGAGAGCACACGTCTTCTCCGCAGGCGACAGAGTCCCGTCGCCGATGTCGTCGATCCGCCTCGCCATGGCGTACACCGCGGCCAGCGCCCGGCGCTTGGTGGGTGGCAACAGGCGGATCCCGTACCAGAAGTTGCGGGCCTCGCGACGCGTGACGCTCTCGCAGTACTGGATGGCGACAGTGTCCCCCAGCGTGCGCCGCGCGTCGCGCCTCATGCCACCCACCTCCACCGCTCCTCGTCACCTCCGGACGAGCTCTCGCAGGCCGGCGCAGAACAGTCGGCCCCTGGAGACGTGCGCCGAGGACCCGAGCGTCGAGTAGCCGCGCCGTTCGAGGTCATCCAGCGCTGCGAACCCGCCGGCGCTGTACAAGCGTATCGCGAACCCGAGGCGGCCGGGAAGTGTCCGGGACAGCCCCCTTCCCCGCTCGAGGTACTCCCCGGCCCGGCCGGCCTCGAAGCGCATGAGGCGGACGAAGCGCTCGTCGGCGACGCCGCCGAGGAGGTCGTCTTCCGCGTAGCCGAAGCGACGCATGTCCTCTGCTGGAAGATAGATGCGGCCCCTCCCGGCATCCTCGCCGACATCCTGGCAGAACTCCACGAGCTGCAGCCCGACGCACGTGTCGTCGGAGAGCGCGAGCCGTTCCGGCGTGCAGAGCTCCGCCACCCGCAGGACCAGCTCGCCGACCGGCTGGGCCGAGAGACGACAGTACTGGAGGAGCTCGTCGAACGTGTCGTAGCGAGTCACCTCCTGGTCCTGCAGGTTGGCCTGCAGGAGGCGGTCGAAGGGGTGCCGCGGCAGGTCGAAGCGGCGGACGGTCGCCGCGAGGCGTTGCAGGAGTGGATGAGCGGGCGTTCCGCCCTCGTAGATGGCGTCCAGCTCGGCCGCGACGGCGGCCAGGAGACGACGGCGATCGCCCCGTGCGTCGTCCCCCAGCTGATCGACGAGACGCGCGTAGCCGTAGACCGTGAGCAGGTGCGGCCGCAGGTCGCGAGGGAAGAGCCGCGAGGCGACCGGGAAGTTCTCCTTCCCGGCATGCGCCATGATCGCCTCGACGTCGGCCGCCTCGCACGATGCGAGCGCGTAGTCCGCGGCCTCCGTGCCGGTTGGAGGATCCTGTGTCCGCATACCGGCCTATTGTAGTGCCGAGAGCCCCCTTCCGCGACGACACGTACGCCGGCCGAGATGCCCGGTGGACACAGCGATGGACGGTGGTGACACACAACGGGTTCGCATCCGGTGATGCAGGGAAGCACCCCATCACGGCGTTCCCCGCGTATGTGAGCGCGTGACTTCAACAGAGAGGCGGACACCATGTCGATCCTCAAGAACGCCCAAGTCGCACCGGTCATTGCTGTGGACGACCTGGAGCGCGCCACTACGTTCTACGCCGACAAGCTCGGGCTCGAGAGCCGGCAGACAGACCGGGATCGCGGGATGGCAGTGATGCAGGCCGGCGCCGGCTCGTGGCTGCTCCTCTACACGAGTACGTTCCCCCGAGGCGAGACGACTGTGGCATCGTTCGCGGTCGACGACGTGGAAGGGACCGTCGCAGAGCTCAGGGCGACAGGGGTCGACATCCTCGATCTCGACCTGCCGGACCTCAAGACGGAGAACGGTATCGCCCGCTACGACGGTCAGACGACCGCCTGGTTCCGGGACAGCGAGGGGAACACCCTGGCCGTCGCTCAGCGATTCTCCGAGTAAGGCACCGGCGGCTCTGCCGGCTTTCGATGGCTGCATCTGCCGAGCAGTCCTCTCGTCGTCGCGCCATCCGAGGAAAGCACTGATCGTGCCCACCGTCCGGGCCTGGCCTTCGCTCCGTCGAAAGGGGACGGCCCCGATCCCCTCCGGCTGGATCATCGGTGGAGCCCTGTATGCCGTCGCCCTGCCCCTTGCCCCCTGCGTGGAGGGCCGGAGAGACGGAGGGCGACAAGCCGTCGACGCCCGCAGCGCGCCTGCCATCCCTCGCCGGACGGCAGGCGCATGGCCGATCGCGCAGCGGGGAACAGTGCGCTCACCCGATCGAAGCATATGCAGAGCCGGCGACAACGACCTCGGGCGAGAGGGGCGGCGATGACCAGCCAGGAGAAGAAGCCGATCATCCTCGCCGTCGACGACGAGCTGAGCGCTCTCGACGTGCTCGCAAGGGAGCTCCGCAAGCGCTACGCAGCCGACTACTCCGTCGTCACGGAACAGCTTCCGGACAAGGCTCTGGACGACCTGGCCCGCTGGCAGTCGGACGGCAGTGACGTCGCCCTCGTCCTCGCCGATCAGTGGATGCCCGGCATGTACGGAGCCGAACTGCTCGGCCAGGCGCGTCTCATGCATCCCCACGCCAAGCGGGTGATGCTGGTCTCCTGGGGCGACCCGAGCTCTCCCGAGACCCTCCTGCACAGCTGCGCCGTCGGTCTGATCGAGTACTTCATCGCCAAGCCGTGGCCGGAGGGCCCCGACGAGGACTTCCACAGCATGGTGGCCGAATTCCTGCGCGAGTGGGCCCGGGTCAACCGGCCGGCCTTCGAGGCGGTCAAGATCGTCGGCGAGGAGTGGTCGCCGCGCTCGTTCGAGCTTCGCGATCTGCTGCATCGCAACGGCATCCCGAACGGCTTCTACGCCGTCGGCAGCCCGGGGGCCGAACAGGTCCTGCGAGACGCGGGAGTCGACCCCGAACGGCTGCCGGTCGTGGTCGTCTTCGGTGGTCGGGTGCTCATCGACCCGACGGAGCGGGAGCTGAGCATCGCGCTCGGGACCCGCACGGTCCCCGAACACGACACTTACGACCTCGCGATCGTCGGCGCCGGCCCCGCCGGCCTGGCGGCGGCGGTCTACGGATCTTCCGAGGGTCTGGACACGGTCGTCGTCGAGGGCGATGCGCTGGGCGGGCAGGCCGCGCACAGTACCATGATCCGCAACTACCTGGGGTTTCCCCGCGGCATAAGCGGCGACGAGCTGGCCGTTCGCGCCTACCAGCAGGCGTGGCAGTTCGGGACGACGTTCCTGTTCGCCAATTCGGCAGTCGGCATCGTCAGCGACAAGGATGGATCGCACACTCTCAGTCTGGCCGACGGCCACGTGCTGCGAGCCCCGGCGGTCCTCGTCGCCGGCGGCGTCAGCTACCGCAGACTCGGCATCCCCGGCCTCGAGCGGCTCGTCGGCGCGGGGGTGTTCTACGTCTCCGTCTCCAACGAAGCCTTCGCCCTCACGGGAGAGCATGTCTTCGTCGCCGGAGCCGGCAACTCAGCCGGTCAGGCCGCTCTCCATCTGGCCAAGTACGCCGACCGGGTGACGATCGTGTCGCGACACGCCGATCTGGCCGAGACGATGTCGACCTACCTCATCACCGAGATCGACGCGGTCGACAGGATCGACGTGTTCCTTGGGAGTGAGGTCGTGGACGGCAGTGGCGACCAGCGTCTCCGTGAGATCGTCATCGAAGAACGGTCGACCGGCGAGCGCCGGACTCACGCCGCCGGAGCGCTCTTCGTCCTCATCGGCGCCGACCCGCACACCGACTGGCTGCCGCCCGTCGTCGCCCGGGACGAGCGCGGCTATCTGCTGACCGGCGACGACCTCAGCGGACGTGAGCGATGGCCGCTCGAACGCGCACCGCTGCCGCTGGAGACGAGCCTGCCAGGCGTGCTCGCCGCCGGTGACATACGCCACGGCTCCATGAAGAGGGTCGCCTCAGCAGTGGGAGACGGCGCCCTGGCGGTCACCTCGGCCCACCAGATCGTCCGGCTCTTCCGTCGCGACCAGAAACGACCCTGACGGGCCGGCCGTTGTCGCCATCGCCTGGGTCGCGGTCCTCCTGACCGCCGGCTCTCGACGGTCGACGTTCGCTCGTCGTGGGGGTCATGAGGTGGCGCTGCGCGTCGACGACTACGCGGGCTCGCTGCTGAACGACCGCGACCCCCCGTTCAGCCTGGAGTGAGCACGGCGAGGGATCGTGCACGGAGCGCCGACAGGACGGCGTCGCGGTGAGCATCAGGCTCAGGCGGTGAGCGCGTGCTTCAATCCGGCAGGTACTGCTCGCACCAACCCTCTCGTGCGACCCCGCTCCGGATCAGCCCGTCGATGTCCTCCGGCGACAGCCCGAGCTCGGCGAGGATCTCCCTCGTGTGTGTCCCGAACCTGGGCGGCGAGCCGGGTTCGACGACTCCGCCACGATCCATGGCGATGGCCGACTGCGCCACCTGGTCGATCACGTAGCCGGACGGGTGGGAGTCGTGGCGGACGAACACGGGCGCCGGCAGCTCCCGGAGCGGCGCATCCTCCTCGGCGAGGCGCTCGTCGACCATGTCATCGTATGAGCGGACGGCCGCGACGCCGCATCCGAATGCGGTCAGCTCCTCCACCCAGTGGCCGGTCGTCCGGCGGCGGAACCTCTCCTCGAGGTCCCGGGCCAGCGCCTGGTCCTGAGCCGACGCGGCCGGATCGAGTCTGGCGCAAGGCCCATCACCCTCCTCCGCCGGCAGGCTCGTACCGAGACCGGAGAACTCGTCCAGACCGCACAGCTTCTGGAACTGTTTTCGAGTGGCGGCGAAGAAGAGCCAGCCGTCGCTCGTCGGATACAGACGGTACAGGGCGTGTGCACCGAGCGTGTTGGGACCGGCCGGCTCATCGAACGGCGGTCGGCCGTCGTACTCATAGAGGAACGGGATCTGCAGCAGCTGACTCGTGGCCGTGAGGGACGTCTCGACCTGCAGGGCGCCCCTCTCGTGCGTCTGCTCGAGCAGCCCCAGCAGGATCGCGCAGGAGCCGAGGAAGCCGCAGAGGTTGTCGAGGCAGCCGACGGAGGCGGTCTCTTCCGCGCGCTGCAGAGACCCCCCGTTGCGCACCGAGAGGCCGGTCAACGACTGGGCGCACTCGTCGTAGCCCGGCTCGTCGCTGCGCGGACCGGGGAACGGTCCGCCGTAGGCACTGATCCGACACAGGATGACGTCGGGGTTGGCGGCCTTCAGCGAGTCGAGGTCGAGCCCGAGGTCCCTGAGCTGCCGCTCGAAGCCGTTGTAGACGACCACATCGACCGCCCTCAGCAGCTCACGCAGTATCTCCCGACCGTCCTCGCTCTTCGCGTCCAGCATCATGCTGCGCTTGCCGCGGCTGCAGTGGAGCGAGTACATCACGCTCAGGCCGGGATCGAGCTCCGGATACGGCCTGTCGAGCTTGATGCACTCCGCGCCGAAGCGGGTCAGGACGCCGGCCGCAGTCGGTCCGGCGATCACATTGCTGGCGTCGAGGATGCGAAGCCCGTCCAGCGGCAGACGGTCATCTTCAGCAGCTCGCTCTTCCAGGTCGTGGGGCGAAGCAGCCAACGGGAGGGCCGGGCGCTCCGGCCAGGCGTCGGCGCCGTCGCCCAGGAACCGCTCTCGATCGGCGTCGAGCCCACGCGCCGGGCGGAGATCACGGTAGACGTCGCGGTAGCGGTCGATCCAGCAGTACGGCCCCGGCTGCAGCATCGGGCCGCGGATAGGATCGTCGACGGAGACGACCAGACCGGCAGCCAGGGCGTGCTCGCACGCCAACCACTCCTCGGTACTGCGGTCGGCCACGCCGGGCAGCCGCCGCTCCGAGAAGAACCGCTCCCACTCGGTCGACGAGCGCGTGGCGAACCGCTCTCTCAGCAGGTCGCGGATACGCCGTGCCCACCGACCCTTGAGCGGGTACGCGTAGACGGTGTTGCCTTCCGCCTCCGGACCCCAATCGCGGCTGCTCGTGAAGGGATCGGCCCGTGGCAGACCCTCGGCGACCAGCTGGTCCCACAGCCCCAGCCCCTTGAGCAGGCGCTGGATATGTCCTCGATGCCCCACGCAGCAGACGAAAAACGGGCGGCCGTCGCTGCAACGGTACCGCGCGTAGAACGGGTCGCGCAGCTCGTCGACCTGCTCGAAGGTCATGTCGAGCGGCTCGCCCGACGCGCGGCGACGGTCCAGCTCGTGCTCGGCGTCGGAGAGGTAGCGGCCCGGCATGCCGTGGATCCGCATCGTGTTGAACGGCGTGCACTCCTGGAGCGCCGCGAGGAGCGGCACCTCGACGATGTCGCCACGACCGGTACGGCGGCGGCGGACGAGGGCCGTGAGGACACCGAGCGCGCCCAGCGCGACGGCGTCGCTCGAGGCCATCGGCAACGCCGTGTAGCTCGGCACTTTCCCGTAGAGACGGCGATGCACGCTCATGTCGCTGTAGATGCCGCCGGCGGCGGCCACGACGCCCTCCCATGCCCGCACGTCGCCGGCACCCTCGTCGCCGCTGGCGAACCCCGGCAGCGACAGATAGACGAGCCGCGGGTTCAGCGCCGTCAGCTCCTCTGCCCCGAGACCGAGTCCGGCCATCACGCCGGGCCGGGCATTCTCGATGAACACGTCGGCCTCCGAGACCAGCTGCCGGACCCGTTCCACGTCATCGCGCTTGCGGAGGTCCATGACCAGGCTCGACTTGCCGCGATCCAGCACGGCCGCCGCCGGACTCTTCCATGACCGCCCGCCCGGAGGGTCGATCCTCACGACGTCGGCTCCATGGTCGGCCAGCATCATGGCGACCGCCGGACCGGCGATGTACTGGCCGAGATCGAGCACCCGGATGCCGGCCAGTGGTCCGCGTCGGTTCATGTCCACTCCATTCCGTGAGGCATGCTCGTGCCCCCGGCTATCGAGACGCCGGCGGCATCCGACCGATGCGCTCACCCTCCCACTCGCAGTTGACCTTGATGACGCGCAGCACGTGCCACGTCTCGATCGACTCGACGCCGGGGATCGACGCGACATCGACGTCCAGGAACTCGAGGAGGCCGGCGCTGTCCGCGAGGAACGCTTCGACGAGGATGTCGAAGTCACCGGTCGTGTAGCCCACGTACGACACGCGGGGTTGGCCCGCAAGACGCTCGCCGACCTGCGCGATCCGGCCCCTTGACGCCTTGACGCCGACGTAGACGTGCACCCGATAGCCGACCGACGGCCAGTCCACCCGCGCGACCACGAGCATCGCCCCGGTCTGCGTGAGGCGGTCGACGCGGTTGGCCACGGTGCCTTCGGCGACCCCGGTCCTCCTCGCGATGTCGGCGAACGATCGTCGCCCGTCTTCGCGAAGCAGGCCTACGATGGCTCTGTCGAGGTCATCCAGCCGCACGAGTTCCCGCCCCGCTCCGGGCTCCGCCGTCCAGCCGCGCACACGCCTCCGGTCGCCGCCGTCCCGTGCGACCGCCGCCGCGGGTCCTCCCGTGATGCCGGCGGTGCCGTCGTCTTCCCACAGGTACTCGTACTTGGCGCTCCGCAGAACGAGCCATTCCCGCGTCGTCACGACGTCCGGCATCTCCGCCAGTCGCTCGTTCAGGAATTCGAAGACCGCGTCGGTGTCGGGCAGGAAGACCTCGAGCATGATGTCGAAGCCGCCGGTGGAGTAGCCGACCCAGGCGACCTCCTCCATGGCCGCAAGATGCTCTGCCACCCGTTCCCTGGCGCCTGGCTTCGCACGCACTCCGATGCTCCAGAAGAGCGGGAAGCCCAGGGCCACAGGATCGACGAGAGCGCTGATGCGGATCGCCTTCCGCTCGAGCAGGCGCTCCAGGCGCTTCGCGATTGTCTGCTTCGTCACCCCTGCCGCACGAGCGACCTCGGTGATGCTGCGCCTGCCGTCGCGCCGAAGCAGGTCGACGATCCGCTGGTCCAGATCGTCGAACCCGATCCCGGCCCCCTGTCCCGTCGCATCGGTCACGTCAATGGGCCCTGAATCGTTGAAACCGCTCGCTCATTGATGCCATTCACTCATCGAGAGCGACATTCTAGTCAAGGATTGACCATTAATTATCCTATTGACTATTCGTATCCTAGATATGATTGCGACTATGGTCAAGACTTGACAACTGGTGTACTGACGACCGCGCTGGTAGCCTCTGGCTCCAGGAGATGCTTGAGGGGGGAGCACATGAGGACCCGCGCGATCCATATCCTGAGCATCGCGCTCGCGGCGCTGTCGATCGCCTTGACGACCCTCCTCGCCGCCGCCTGCCAGACGGAGGGCGGGGGGGTCTCCGCATACGTCGACGAGCTGCGTCCGGCGTTCACCTCCTACGTCGAGGGAGGCGAGGCGCTGGCGGCGACGCTACAGGAACAGGCCGAGGAACAGTCGCCAGACTATGGAGCGCTCGGCGCCGCGTACGCCGAAGCCGCCAGGGAAGCGCAGAAGGCCGCCGAATCGGCCGCCAAGGCGAAGGCCCCCGGCGATCTCGAGGAGGCTCACGAGGGACTCGTCTCGGCCTTCTCCATCCAGTCCGGATCGCTCGCGGAGGTGGGCGCCTTCTTCGACGGACTGGCCGCGACGGGAGGCCCCGACGCCCGCCAGGAGCGTGTGAGGACCTGGCCGGAGCAGCTGTCCGACCTCAAGACCGACGCCGACGAGGCGTCGTCGCTGTTCGTCGACTGGCAGAACGCCCTCGCGGACGCCGCCGGCGACGACGACGCGCCTCACGCCGAGTGGTACAGCGACGTCCAGGAAAGACTGGCCGCCGTCATGGTCGACATGTCGGATCTCACCCGGATCCTCTCCGGCGAGACGAGGGCGGCGGCAAGCCTCGAGGCCTACCTCGAGAGAGTGCGACCGGCCTTCGAGACCGACCTCGAGGGGCTCAGAGCCTTCGTCGCAGGGGTCCAGAAGTGCGACGAGTCGGACCCGCCGGAGATGGGCCTCCTGACCGACGGATGCGAAACGTATGCGGCGAAGCTGGCCTCCGCCGCGAGCACGGCGCGAGACGCCGACCCGCCGCCCGCCCTGCAGGAAGCGAACGCCGCCCTCGCCGACTCCTTCGCCGAAGAGGGCGCCATCTACGGGGAGATGGCCGACCTCTGCATCGAGATGGAGACGACCGTGGACCAGGCTCGCTACGACGAGCTCTGCTGGGAGCTCGACAAGCTCTCGAACGACGACCGAGCCGTTCGCGCCGACAAGGCCCGGCTCGACTGGTTCAACGCCGTCAACCTGGCGACCGCCGCCACCGACGCGGACTTCCCCGACTGGATCATGGACTGGACGGACGAGGTCGACGCCGAGCTGATGAAGATCGAGTAGCCGGCCACCTGCCGCTCCTCGTCACGGGCCCCTCAGCTCACCGCCTCCAGCGGCCCCAGTCCTCACTCTCCACACGTCCGCGTCGCCAGTGGAACCGCGCGACGATGGGGGCGTCATCGATGCGAGGATGAGCCTCGGCGAGCGCCTTGTCGCCGTGGCGAAGCGCTTCAAGGACCATCGACCGGTAGTGGCGGAAGATCCCGACCCGCATCGCGCCGGTACCGAAGACGGGGAGCCCTCCCTGGGCCGCCATGTGCAGGTCGAGCCGGGGGCCCTCGGCGTCAAGCATCCACTCGCCAAGTACCTCGTCGCGCTCCAGCCTCACCTGCAGCGACCGGAGCGCCCGTCGATCGTAGTCCGTCCCGACGGTGAGGAACAGGTGGCCGGTCCGGTCCGAGTGCGTGAGCGTGTACCTTCGCGGCGTGAGCGGGCCGTCTGGCCGCGCTCCGTCGGCGAACGTCACGTGCAGCCTGGAGGCATCGAGCATCGCACGTCCTCGTGCGTCAGGTGGCATGACCTCGACCAAGGATACCTGCCTGCGACGACAATCGGGTGTGGCAGGAGGCCGACGACAGGACCGGACTGGGCAGTCGAGGCCCGCCTGTGCAACACTACGTGCATAACTGAATATCGAACCCGGCCTCTCACACCCGGCCCGCGGAAAGGAGTCTCTTGTGGCCGCTGACGATCGCAGGAACGCCGACCCTCAACGGCCCCCGGGAGACGCGCCTCGCGTCGTTCCTCCCCAGCACAGCTTCTTCGGCGCTCCGGTGTGCGCCGACCTCGACGACTTCGACGCCGACATCGCGTTGCTCGGCGTGCCGTGGGACCAGGGCTCGCTCATCCCCGAGTGCCGGGTCGGCCAGTCGCAGGCCCCCAAAGCCGTGCGAATGAACCCCACCTTCTACTACGGCGGCGACCCCTTCGACGGCCTTCCGGATCCACAGAAGCCGTCGGTCGGCTTCTTCTGCCTCGACGACGGCAAGGAGTACCTGGCCGGCGTCTCGATGGCCGACATCGGCGACGTCGTGCTCCCGATCGGGGACCTGGAGGCGTTCGTCGCCACCACGACCGAGGTCGCCCGGCAGGTGGCGGCCAGCGGCGCCGTGCTGGCGAGCGTGGGCGGCGACCATTCGATCGCCTACCCCCTCGCGCGCGGCATGGAGCCCTGGGGCGATCTGCATGTGATCCACTTCGACTCCCACTTCGACATCCGGGACTCGGTCGCCGGTACCCGGTACTCGCACTCCAGCCCGATCGCGCGCATCGCCGAGCTTCCTTTCGTCGGGGGCATCACGCAGTGCGGGATGCGGAACTTCGGCTCGCGCCAGTCGCTGGAGATGGTCGAGAAGCTCGGGACGGTCGTCCTGACGGCGGCCGAGATGCACCGCAAAGGGCCCGCCGAGGCGATGGCCGAACAGGCGCCGGCCGGCAAGAACGTCTATCTGACGATCGACACCGACTTCTTCGACGGGCCGACGGTGCCGGGCACGGTCCTGCCGGAGCCCGGCGGATTCTCGCTGCAGGAGTTCCGCGACATCGTCCAGGTCATCGCCGCTCGCTCGAACATCGTCGGCTTCGACCTCGTCTGTCTCAACCCGCTCGTCGACACCGCCTGGTACGGGGGCGTGACGACCCGTCTCGTCTCCTACGCGATGGCCTACACGCTCGGCTACATCTTCGACGCGAGGCACCACGCTCGTTCACCGCGCACGGCCGGCGGCACCTGATCCACCAAGGGGAGGGCACGCATGGAGATCACCACGGTCAGGATCGAACGCCCGGAGACGATCGGCGTCATCCTCGGGCAATCGCACTTCATCAAGACGGTCGAGGACGTCCACGAGGCGATGGTGACCTCGGTCCCCGGTATCGTGTTCGGCCTGGCGTTCTGTGAGGCCTCGGGCGACCGGCTCGTGCGCAAGAGCGGAACAGACGAGCGGCTCGTCGAACTCGCCGCCCGCAACGCCCTGGCGATCGGCGCCGGCCACAGCTTCGTGCTGCTGCTGGGCGACGGCTTCTTCCCGATCAACGTGCTCAACGCGCTCCGCACGGTGCCTGAGGTCTGCACCATCTTCTGCGCCACCGCCAATCCGGTCGAGGCCATCGTCGTCGAGACCGAGACCGGTCGCGGCATCGCCGGCGTGATCGACGGCGCCCCGCCGCTCGGCGTAGAAGACGAGCAGCACATCGCGGCGCGCAAGGACCTGCTCAGGAGCTTCGGCTACAAGCTCTGACGCCGGAGGGTCGTCATCCTGAGCGCAGGCGACAGAGGGCAAGACGGCGGCGTCGCTGCCTTCGCCGGCGGCGTCGATAGCTTCGCCGGCACTCGCCTCCGCTACCCCAAGCTGTGGGCGTTCCGGCACCCCAACGTGGTCACGACCACGGCCGACCTCCTGTTCAACTGGGCCCGGTCACGGTCGATCTTCCCGCTCTTCTTCGGCACCGCCTGCTGCTTCGTGGAGCTGGCCTCGTCGGGCTTCCCCCGCTTCGACATCGCCCGCTTCGGCATGGAGATCTTCCGGCCGACGCCGCGCCAGTCCGACCTCATGGTCGTGGCCGGCACGGTCAACGAGAAGGCCGCCTCGGTGGTCACCCTGCTCTACGAGCAGATGGCCGAGCCCAAGTGGGTCGTCGCGATGGGTGCCTGCTCGATCAGCGGAGGCCCGTTCTACGACGGCTACAACGTCGTCAACGGCGTCGACAAACTGGTGCCGGTCGACGTCTACATCCCCGGCTGCCCGCCACGCCCTGAGGCGCTCTTCGACGGCCTCCTGCAGCTGCGGCGCAAGATCCGCACGATGAGCTTCGCTCGGGAGCATCCTGTCCGCGCTCTCGAGGCGACCGACGCGACCTGGCGTTCGACGGCGGCCAGCGAGCGAGGCGCTCCCCGCCGCCGTCGGCTCTAGCGGGGTCCTTCCCAGACGCTCCCGCCAGCTGCCCGGGTGTAGCATCCGCGTGACGTGAGAGACGCAGGCGGAGGGGCGGAGCGATGGCCAAGATCCACAAGGCGGCTCGCAAGGGGGACCTCGAGGCGGTCGCCAAGCTGCTCGACAAAGGCGAGGACGTCGACTCGACTGAGCGGCTGACCGGCCAGACACCGCTCCACTGCGCGGCCGGCAACGGTCATCTCGACCTGGTGCGCCTTCTCCTCGAGCGCGGCGCCGATACCGGCAAGAACGCCAGGATGATCGGCATGCCGCTCTTCTGCGCTGCCGACGCCGAGACCGTGCGCCTCCTCATCGACGGTGGAGCCGACCCGCTGGCCGCCGCCGACGACGGTCGCACGGCGATCCACGACCACGCCGAGTACGATCACCGCGAGTGCATCGAGGTGCTCCTCGAGCACGGCGTCGAGGTCGACCTGCCGGGCAAGAATGGCAAGACCGCGCTCTGCGTGGCGGCCGAGCATGGCCGCAACGATCTCGTCCGCTTCCTCCTCGAGCGGGGTGCAGACCCCAACGCCCGGACGACGGAGGGCCAGACGGTGCTGGATGCGGTCGCCGCCTTCGGGAGTCATCGCGCCGAGACGATGGAGCTCCTGCAGAACGCCGGCGCCGAGCGTGAGAAGCTCGGCAAGCTCGAGTCCTGGGTGGAAGCCGACAAGGAGGCCAAGGCGACCGGCAAGGAGGAACGCAAGCTCCTGGGCGCCGTCAAGGCCCACGACGCCAAGACCGTCGGGCGACTGCTCGAGGAAGGCTATGACCCCGACCTCGACGACGGCGATTCGACGGCCCTTCACTGGGCCCTCGCCGAGGGCTGTGGCAAGGAATCGGAGCTCGAGGTGCTGCGCCTGCTGATCGACGCCGGAGCCGACGTCAACCGCCGCACGAAGACGGGACTCTCAGCGGAGGACCGACGCCGCTACTGGGGTGAGTACTGGATGCAGGCGAAGATCGTCGATGCCTTCTTCCGGGGCTTCGTCCGCGGGTCGGTGGCACACGAGATCGGCATCGGTTTCTCGCCCCTCGACTTCACCGCCCAGCACAACGACGGCGAGGCAGCGCGCCTGCTCGTCAAGGCCGGCGCCGACGTCGATGCACAGGGCGAGGACGGCCAGGCGGCGCTCCACATCTGCACCGCCTTCGCAGCCGAGCAGACGACCCGGGTGCTCGTCGAGGCCGGGGCCGACGTCAACGTGCGCACCGAGAGCGAGGGCGAGACCCCGCTGAGGTGGGCAGAGAGGACGCTGGGCTACATCCTGACGCCGTCGGTCAAGCGGCGTGCCGAGACCGTGGCCGACCTCATCAGGAGGGCGGGAGGAGTCGAGTAGCCGCCAAGCCGCCTACCTCACCGCACCGTGATGTAGTCGTAGCTCGCCGACCAGCGGGCGCGGTGCTGCGAGCAGGCCGGATGGTAGGCGCGGACCCGCCACTTGCCCCGGCTCGGGAAACTCAGCGACTTCGAGTAGCGCGAGTAGGAGGAGTAGTTCCTGACCCGCGCCTTGACGTAGCCGTAGCTCTTCCACACACCGGAGACCTTCTTCCAGCGGTAGATGCGCACCGGGTAGGTACCGGCGGTGTGGCGCGGCTTGAGCGAGCCGTAGATGGTCTTCGCCTTGCGCTTGTACATCACCGACGGAGCCACCGGGTTGCCGACCACGACGTCCTTGACGGTGATGTAGTCGTAGCCGCTCCAGTCCTCCTCGTGGACGGCATCGGCGGGCGCATAGGCGCGGATCCGCCAGGAGCCGGTCGAGGTGAAGCTCAGCGAGGCCGAGTACTTCGTGTGATCGGCGTAGTCGCTCGCCTTGGCGGTGACGTAGCCCTTGGCCGTCCAGACGCCGGAGACCAACTTGTCGAGGTAGATGCGCACCGGTGAGGTGCCGGCTGGATGATGCGGGGTCAGGTAGCCGTAGACCGTCTTGGCCTTGCTGTGGTACATGGTCGCCGGGGCGACGGGGGTGGTGACGGTGCAGGGGACGGGCACGTACGGCTGCAGCAGCACGCTGACGGTGTCGGCTTCATAGTTGGCCGTCACCAGGTCGACCGTCCCGTCGCCGTTGACGTCCCCCGCCGCCAGTGCGAGAGGTCCGTAGCCGGTGGCGAAGGAAGGCTGTCCGCCGAGATCGTCGCTGCCCGCCAGGGTGCCGTCACCGTTGCCGAGGCGCGCGAAGACGCCGCTGTAGTCGAACTGCCAGTCGTACGGTGGGAAGGGCGAGTACGTCCGCGCGTGGTTGGCGGTCGCGACGTCGAGCTTGTCGTCGCCGTCGAGATCGACGAGCGCCACCGAACGGATGTAGTACATGCCGGCGCCGACTGTGTAGTCGGTCCTCGACCCGAAGCCGCCGGCGCCGTCGCCGAGGCGGACACCGACGGTGTAGCCGCTCCAATTGGAGGCGACCAGATCCTCCTTGCCGTCGTCGTTGAGGTCGCCGACGGCGACCGACTGCGGAGCGTCGTAGGCGGACCAGTCGGTCTTCGCGCCGAATCCGCCGGCGCCGTCGCCGAGCAGCACGCTGACGGTGTCGGCGCTGGCGTTGGCCGTCGCCACGTCTGGCCGGTCATCGCCGTCGAAGTCGGTCACGGCGATCGACCTGGGAGACGCCCCGGTCGCGAAGTCCGCTCTCGTGCCGAGACCGCCGGCTCCGTCGCCGAGATAGCGACTCACCGTGTTCGCGTCCTCGTTGGCGATCAGGACATCGAGCTTGCCGTCATCGTTGAGGTCGGCGACGGCTATCGAGCTCGGAGCCGTACCTGCCGTGTACTCCGTCGTCGTGCCGAGACCGCCGGTTCCATCGCCGAGCAGCACGCTGACCGTGCTGCCGTACGCATTGGCGGTGACGACATCCACGGCGCCGTCCTTGTCGAGGTCCCCGAGCGCCACCGCGACCGGACCGGACCCTGCCGCGAAATCGGTCCTGGTGTCGAACCCGCCGTCTCCGTCGCCGAGCAACACGCTGACGGTGTCGGGTGACCAGTTCGCCGTGACGAGGTCGAGGTCGCCGTCCTTGTCGAGATCGCCGAGGGCGACACCCCGTGGAGATTGCCCTACGGCGTACTCGCTGTGGTCGAAGTCGAGCGCCCGGGCCGACGCGACACCGCCGAAGGCGGCTGCGGCGAGAAGCAGCAGGAGGACACACAGGAAGGTCAGGCTTCGCGAACCCATGATGCGCCCCCTCTCCGCGGCAGCCCTGTTCCAGAGCTCTGCCGACGCGGAATGCCGCGGCTTCCTCAGAAGCCCTCACTGCCCCCTATGGAGAAGGCAGTGTCACCTTGCTCGCATTATGTTCCTTCCGGGCGCGCGAATCCACACGAGCGACCTCGCTCGATCCCCCGCTCGACCCGCGCCGGGACGAGGCTGGAGTACACGATCAGGTCGTCCCTCCGCTCCCAGCCCTTCGGCTCCCAGAACAGCCCGGCATAGGGATTCGAGCGGAACACGAACGCGTGGCACTTCTGGATGCCGGCGTCCAGCAGCGCCGCGAGACATCTGTCGAGCAGCCGGGACGCCAGACGCACTCGCCGGGAGCCGGGGTCGACCGCGAGATGGTGGACGTACCCGCGGCGCCCGTCGTGACCGCACAGGCAGGCACCGATCAGCCGGCCGCCGTCGAGCGCGACGAAGCTCAAGCCCGGGTTGCGCCGAAGGAAGGCGGACAGCCGCGACGGCTCGTCGGCCTCGCTCAGGCCGATGGCGTCGGACGTCCGCCACAGCGACAGGGCACGCTCGATGTGCGCATCGGTGAAGACCTCAATCGATTCCATGGCTCACCTCCGCGCCTTGAGACTCGACGCTCGGGTGGCCGCTCCACCCACTGACAGTCGAGCCGGCCGCCGGCGGCCCACCGCGTCTCGTCGACACTGTACCGCACCGCTGCCCGCCATCACGCACGCCCCCCGATGCTCGATCCGTTGCATCCGGGACGACTGCAGATACACTCGCGCCGGAGGATTCGCACAGGCGTCGGCCCAGTCTCCGGAAGGTCTTCATGGCCCGTCGGCGGGTCGGCGAGGGAGGTGTCCCATTCGACGTATCGTGACCGTGCTGCTCGCCGCCGGCATCATCGCGGCCCTCTGGGCGTCGCCGGCGGGCGCCGAAGACGAGGCGTCGACGGACACACCGCCGAACCTGGTCAGCATCACCTTCCGGACGATCGACGGAGACGCCAGACTGCGAGGTCCCGGCCTCGTCGCGATGGCCGACAGGAAGCTCACCGTCCGCGATGCCGCCACCGGAGAGGCCATCGCCTCTCTCGGCCCGACCGGTACCGACGGCATCGCAACGCTGACCGAGGTCGACGACGCTCTCAGACTCACGGTCACCGCGACGGCGCCGGACGGCTACGTGACCTTCCCGGTCGCGGTGAACGCATGGCGCGCCGCCGGCCGGACGATCGATGTCCCCCTTTACAGGAGCAGCCAGCAGTGGCTCACGTGGGGCAAGGGACTCGACCGCCGCCGCGTCGGGCCGGCCGCAGGGAAGCCGAAGGGCGATCCTCTCTGGACGATCGACCCCGGCAACAGCATGGAGTTCCCGCCGTCGGTGGCGTACGGCACCGTCGCCTACGGCTCCTATCGCGGCATCCTGTGCGTCAACGACCTGGCGACAGGGAAGCTCCGTTGGAGACGCCATCTCGGGGCTCCCTACGGCACGAGCAGCAGGTTCGCCAACCAGGTGGCGGTCGGCACCTGGAAGAAGGACGGCGCGCAGCGGGCCTTCGTCTACTACGCCGTCCTGACCGGCATCGTCGGCTGCCGCGACCTGATGACTGGTGAGCCTGTCTGGGAGATCCGTGGCGCGCAGGGACCGGGGACGGAAGGCGCCTACGTCCCGTTCCAGAGCATCGAGTCGTCGCCGCTGATCGTGGGAGACTCAGTCTACTTCTGCACACGCTACGACGCGGCGAAGGGCAGTCAGGCGGGGCTCTGGGCACTGGACAAGCGGACCGGCGAAGTGCGCTTCTTCCGCCGTCTGGCCCGGACCGGCACGTCCAAGATCGCCAGCAGCCCCGCCTACCGCAGCGGCCGTGTCTTCGTGGCGACCTACGACGGCGTCGTCTGCGCGATCAGCAGATGGACGGGCCGCATCCTGTGGCGCAAGCGCCTGGGCGGCCAGTTCTACAGTACGCCGGCCGTCAGCGGCTCACGCCTGTTCATCGGCAACAAGTCGAACGGCTCGGTGTACTGCCTCGACACTGCCAGCGGTCGCACGGTGTGGCGCACCGGCCGGCTCGGAGAGAGCGTGCACAGCTCCCCCGCCGTTTACGGCGACAAGGTGTTCGTCGGCGCCGGCTGGCGCTTCTACGCACTGCGCAGCACCAGCGGCCGCGTGGCCTGGAGTCGCCCCACTCTGTGGCGCATGTGGGGCTCGGCCAGCGTGCTCGACGGCGTCGTCTACTACTCGTGTCCGGGAAGGACCTACGCGCGCGACGTCGACAGTGGCCGAGCGGTCAGTCTGCCTGAGGGCATCCGGGACGTCGGTCGCTACTCGCCGGTCACCGCCAACCGTCACGTCATCGTCGTGACCGGCGCGCGGCGGTTCTCCGCTTACCTCACCGCGTACTGACGCAGGCGAGAGGGCAGCGCCGCCACGGCCGTCAGGATCTCGTCTGGATCTCGATCGACCACGCGAGACTCGTCGGCACAGAGACGAACAGCACGTAGGTGCCGTCCAGGCCGCCGACCACCTCTTCGGGCACCACGCCTGCCACCAGGGTGATGGTCTCGGCCTCCAGAGTCGCATCGACGGTGACCCCCTCGTCGGCCGGCAGGATGGCGGCGATGACGCCGTCGGTCGCGCCGCCGCCGGGCATGTCGAGCACGAAACGGGCGTCGCCGGTGACCGTGAACTCCTCGCTGACGAGCAGGCCGATATCATCGGTCGGATCGTCCGAGCGCAGCGTGACGACGGTGGTCCACTCCCCATCTCCCACGGCGGTCGGGGACTCCTCGACAGCGCTCGGTGACTCCTGCGCCGGACTCTCGGTGGCCTCCTGGGTCCCGTTCCCCGAACTGTCGTCACCGTTTCCGCAGCCGGCGAAAGCCAGCAGAAGGACCGCGACGGCAATGACCGCGACGACAGCCTGAGCACCACGCATCGTTCTCATTCGGAGTCTCCTCGTAGGATTATGGCGGCGCCACAATAGACCTTCGGGGACCCCGTCGGCAACCGGCCTTCCGGCGCTCGACGACCGGCCTTTTCGGCGCTCCATTCCCCGGCCCGTCGGCGGTTCACGACCGGCCGCTCGACGGTCCACGACACGGCCTCCGTCAGATCGTCAGCAGAGACCGGTGGGGCTTCCGCGAGCGACCTCTGTCGACGGCACCCGAGCCAGGCCGAGTGGATGCCGATCAGTGTCGATCACCCGGTGACGCCGCACCAGCGCATGAGCGAGAGCGCGATCGCCCCGGTCGCGTCCGCGAGGTCGTCGACGCCGAGCCACTCGTCGACGGTATGGGCGACGTTCGTGACCCCTGGACCGAAGCAGAGCGTCGGCGTCCCGCCGTGACGGATGAAGGTCGCGCCGTCGTGCCACGACCCGAAGCCGGTGACCTCGCCGCCGTGGCCGCACTGTGCCCCGCCGGCGAGGACGACGTCGACCAGCGGGTGGTCGGCCGGCATCTCGGCGGGGACCACGTCGCCGTCCCAGAGCCAGGACGGCGGGTGCTCCGCGAGCCACGGGTCGGCCGCACAGGCCCGCTCGATCGTGTCCTGGATCTCCCTCTCGAGCAGGCGCCCGGTCCCGTCGGGGCCGACGTGCGTCGGCAGGTAGGTGACCTCACACGTGAGGCGGCAGTCGGCGGGGTAGGTGACCTCCCACTCGCCGCCGCGGACGATCGTCGGCACGATGTCTCCGGGGTCCAGGAGGGGGTGCTGCTGGTCGGCGCGGCCGCGCCACTCCTCGCGCAGGCCGCGCACCGCGTCGAGCACGATGCCGAGCTTCTCGATCGCGTTCACCGCCCCGCCCTCGCGCCAGTGCGGCTGCGTCATCTCCGCGTGCCCCGGCCGGCCGGGGATGGTGATGGTCGGCGTGAGCGAGCCGCGGCACGCGACCCAGGCGTCGAAGTCCGACGGCTCGGCGCAGATGCCCGCGTCGGCGCCCACGCCGCGCGCGACGGCGGCGAACCCCCCGGCGCCGGACGACTCCTCGTCGGTCACCGCGCAGTAGACGACGTCGCCGGCCAGCGTCACATCGCACCGACGCAGGGTGCCGAGGGCATACAGCATGGCCACCAGCCCGCCCTTCATGTCCACCGCCCCGCGGCCGTACAGCCGGCCGTCGCGCTCCGTGAGGGTGAACGGGTCGGAGCTCCACCTGTCCGTCGGCTCGGCCGAGACGGCGTCGATATGGCCGAGAAGCAGGAGCGAACGCCCTCCGCCGGCCCCCGCCAGACGAGCCGCCAGCTGCGGCCGGCCCTCGAAGGTCAGTCCGTCCGGGACGTGCCGGTTGCCGCTGCCCGTCGGCTCCGGCTCCCAGACGTCGACCTCGGCCCCGAGGTCGCCCAGACGGGCGGCGAGGATACCCTGCAACCGCTCCTCGTCCCGGGGCTCGTCGCCGACGTCCCGGGCCGTGGTGTCGCAGGCGACCAGCTCGGCCAGCAGGTCGACCGACTCCCGGAGATCCTCGCGCACGACCGCGAGCACGCGTTCCTCGACCGCATCGCGCGGCCTCGCACCGGCCGGCCTCTCGTCAGACTCCGCAATCATCGTCCCTCCCCGTCCGTCGACCCGCCGTCGCTCCCATAGGGGGCACAGCGCCGTCGTCGCGCGCGACGACGGCGGTAGCTCACCTCTCCCGGGCGGTCAGTGCCTCACTCCGGTCCACCTCGTATCGAGGTGCGCTCACACGACCGTGATCCGCGCCGGCATCCGGGTCGGCACGTCGATCCCGTCGCTCGTCATGATCATCGTGTCGATGAGTCCCACACCCTTGTGGGCCGGGATGTCCTCGAGCTGGATCTCCCAGTTGGCCACGAACCCGGGCTCGAACACGCCGGCCTCGAACCCCTCCTCGTCGTTGAGGTAGATGTGACCGACCCAGTCCGGCGGCATCGAAGCGCCGAGGACGTAGCCGCCCACCCACCAGACCAGGTCGCGCAGGCCGGCGGCGTCGACGGCGTCGTCCATCGCCCGCTGCAGCTTCATCGTCGGATCGCCGGGCCGGATCTCCGCCACGGTCGCGTCGCGGATATCGCCGAGCTTCTCGTACGCCGACTCCCAGAACGGGTCGCCGCCGATGCAGAACGCGCGCGCCGTGTTGCCGTGGTAGTGGGCGTAGGCGGCGGACATGTCGATCTGCAGCAGCTCGCCCGCCTGGATGGGCCGCTCGCTGGCCGGTGCGTGGAAGTGGTTGGAGTTGGGTCCGCCGTGCACCATCATGCGAATGCCCGGCTCGTCGCCGCCCAGCTTGCCGATCTGCGCATACATGAGCCCCATGAGCTCCTTCTCGGTCGCACCGGGGGCGAGCGCCTCAGCGACGGCGGTGAGGGCGGCGTCGGCGATCTCGAGCGCCCGCCGGGTGCAGGCGATCTCGGCGCCCGACTTGACCAGACGCACGTGGTCGACGACGAACGACCCGTCGACCACCTCGGCCGCGCCGGCCGACGCGAGCCGCTCCTCGAGATGACGGAGGACGGGGCCGGCCGGAGCCCAGCTCCACAGTTCCAGCCCGACCCGGCCGAGCAGCCGGCGGGCATCGAGCTCCGTGGCGATGACGTCGATGCTGGAGGGGTAGTAGAAGCCCTCCTCGCCGTAGGTGACGCCGTCGACGATCGTCGGCGGCCAGTTCGGCTGGTGATCCCAGGTGTCGAACATGACCGGCGAGACGCTCTCGTCGAGCGGAACGGCGAGCCCGGTGGGATTGCGGCCGTCGAACCAGACGGAGCTGTAGCCGGTGAGGTAGTAGAGATTCGGCGGCGAGGTCACGTACAGGAGGTCGAGGCCGCGACGCTCCATCTCGTCGCGCAGTCGTCGCAGCCGCTGGGCATACTCGTCGCCGTGGAACGGCAGTCCCCAGGACTCGGCCTGGTCTGTCCCTGTGCTTTCGACCATGAGGACCTCCGGCGGGGGCGTGGTACGTGTGGGTCGATCCGTAGCATATTCCGCCCCGGCGCGGCACGGAACGTGAGGACATGTCAGACTGTCCCCGGCGGTGACGGAGCGCTCGTCGGTTTCGCCGCTCGACGCAGGCACGACCTGCCGATCCGCAGCAGGGAGGAGACGATGCCCAAAGGACACAGTGACGCGCAGATGCCCGTCGACCGCTGGGCCGCCGCCATCGAGGCCCGCCGCTCCCGCCGCAGCTTCGACGGCAGGCCGGTCGCGCCCGACGACCTCGAGGCGATGGCCCGGCACTGCGAGACCTTCCGTCCGTTCCCGGCGGCCCGCGCCGTCGTGATCCCGGAGGCTCCGACCGAGCTCTTCGCCCACCGTCGCGGCGACCGGGCGACGATGGCCGCGCCGGGGATGCTGATGGCGAAGGTCGTGGGTCCCTACGGCCGCATCACCGGCGCTCCCTCGGCCCTGGCGTTCGCCGGCAGGGTCGCCAGCGACGAGATGCTCGACGACGGCGACGCGGGCGACCGGCAGATCGCCGACTTCGCCATCGAGGAGCAGATCGGCTACACGGGAGAGGCGGCCGTCCTGGAGGCGACGGCCCTCGGTCTCGACACCTGCTGGGTCGCGGGCCTCTTCAGTCCGTCCACGAGCGAGGCGCTCATCGGGGCGGAGACACACGAGATGGTCTTCGCGGTCTCCCCCCTGGGGCACGCTGCCGGCGACCTCTCGGGCAGAGAGCGCTACATGTTCCGCATGGGCAAGCCGAAGAAGCGGCTGCGGCTCGAGCACATCGCCCTGGGTCTGACGAGCAAGGACTGGCCCGCCTGGGCGGTGGCCGGCGTGAGAGCCGTTCAGGGCGCGCCCTCGGCCGTGAACCGGCAGCCGTGGCGCTTCCGTCTGGACGACGGCTCCGTCGTCGTGGCCGCCGACGGCCCGGACAGCGCCGGCATCTCCAAGCGCATCGACTGCGGCATCGCCATGCTGCACTTCGAGCTCGGCGTCCGGCGCAGCGGACGCAGCGGCACCTGGGAGGAGCCGGGCACCGGCCGGGCGCTCGACGTCGCCCGCTGGCGCCTCAGCGAGGCCGACCGGCCGATCTGACTCGACCCCCTTGCGCTGACGCCTTCCGAGTGACAGGATTGACCCCGCACTTCTCCGGGGCGATTTCTACCTGTAGCCGAAGATTCAGCTAGTTGACTGACTGAGCAGCGCAGCTGCTCAGTTCTCCCGGTCGACCGGCGGACCGGCTCACAGAGTCCGTACCCCGGGGGACACGACTCGTCGCCGCCGTCGTCCCGACGCGGCGAAGGGGGGTGATGCCGCACTCAAGAGCGCGCAGTCCTTTCGTCGTCACCCGGGAGGGGGAATGGCAGACGAACAACTAGTCTTCGCGCGCAAGGCGAGCGGCCTGGTGCGCGGCCTCTCGCTCTTCGACAGCATGGCCGTGGGCCTCATGAACACGGGCATCACGGCCAACATCTGGGGCGTCGTCCAGCTCGGGGTGGGCACGTACCTCGGCGCCAACATCCTGATCACCTGCGGCCTCTCGTTCATCCTGGCCGGGATCGGGTTCCCGCTCGTGTGGGGCATGCTGGCAGGCAGCATGCCCCGTTCCGGCGGTGAGTACATCTACAACTCCCGCATCCTGCATCCGATCGTCGGTATCGCCGAGAGCTTCGGCAACGCCTTCGTCATGATCTTCTGGATCTACGTGCTCGCACCGTGGGCCGCGGATCCGGGTCTCGTACTGGTCGCCCAGTACACCGGAGCCGACTGGCTGTACAACGCCGAGACCGGTCAGTTCTTCGGCAGCTTGAGTTACGCCTGGGGCACGTTCCTGGTCGCGAGCATCATGAACCTGGGCGGCTTCCTGGCCACGGCCTTCGGCCTGAAGATCCTGGTGCCCATCCAAAGGGTGGTCATGGTCGTCGGCCTCTTCGGCGCGTTCATCATGTGTCTGGCGCTGACGTTCACCAGCAAGTCGACGTTCATCGCCCACTGGAACGACCTCGCCGCCGAGTACGGTTCACTCGACTACAACGCGTTCGTGACGGCCACGAGCGAAGCTGCCGGGACGATCATGCCGACCACCTGGAACTGGTACGACTCGTTCGCCCTCATCGGGGCCGCGTCGTGGCTGTTCGCGTACGCCTACTTCCTCGTCTACGTTGCCGGGGAGGTGAAACGGCCGGACCGCAACCTGCTGGCGGCCAACTTCATCGCGGTCGCCATCCCGGTGGTGTTCATGATCTGGTACGCGTCGGCGGCGTACACGACGATGGACTTCGACTTCTTCGCCGCCTCGGCGTGGGTCGACTACAACTACGGACTCGACGGTTACACCGTCCCGTTCCTGCCCAGCGTCATGTCGCTGGCCTACGTCGCCTGGCCGAACGCCTTCGTCGGTATCAGCGTGGCGATCTCGTTCATCGCCTTCTGCTACTGGTGGGTGGCGCTGTCCTACCTCGGCTTCCCGCGCATGCTGTTCGCCTGGGGCATGGACCGCCTGGGCCCGCGCTGGTTCACCGACATCAGCCCGCGGTTCGCCGCCCCGGTCAAGACAGCGGCGCTCTGCTTCGTGCTGGGTGAGATCGCCATCGCCATCTTCGTGTTCTGGGCCGGCGAGAACATCCAGGGCCTCACAGTCACCGGCATGGAGATCGTCTCCGTGTGGCTGGTCACCGCCCTGTCGGCGCTGGTCTTCCCCTTCATCGGCCGCGCCCGCGGCATCTGGGAGACGTCGCCGTATCGCACCTGGAGGTTCCTCGGTCTGCCGGCGATCTGCTGGGGAGCGATCCTCATGCTGGTCTACTCCGGCATCTGCTTCTACTTCCTGATCCTGGCGCCGGAGATCCGCGACATCAACGGCTGGTCGCTGGTCCTCTACGCCGTCGTCTGGGGCGCCGGCATCGTCTGGTACTTCGTCTACAAGTACTGGAACCGCCGCGCCGGCATCGACGTCAATCTGGCCTACGGTCAGCTGCCGCCGGACTGAGCCGGCGACACGGAAGGAGCGTCCCTCCATGGGACGCGGCCACAGCGACAGAGAGGGCGGGGCCTCCAGGCCCCGCCCTCTCGCATGTCCGGAGCCGGACACCGCCGACCGCCCCCGGCCCCGGAGGGCGGCGTCGAACGCGACCGCCCACGGTAGCGCTTCGGCGACACGGGTTTCGGCGGCGCGGGGTCGCGACCGACCGGCCACCCGGCAGCGGTGGCGCCGGCGGCCGGCGATCAGCCGGGGAGCGCCCGGAACACCAGCACGCCGAGCCCGCCGCCGGCCAGCACGGCGGCGATGTTGAGCCCGAGATACGCGCGGCGATAGGCGGGAGACGGAGTGCCGTCGGGCGCGCCGCGCGAGACGCGGCTACGTTGCTCTCTGCGTAGCGCGAGCTGCGTCCGCACGCGTTCGACGACGGTCCACTGCACGCCGGACCAGAGCAGGACCGGCGCCAGCCCCAGGATGACGAAGGCGACGGCACACACGATCCATGCCCAGACCGGACCGCCGCCGCCCGCTGGGGCGGCGCCATACTCCGCGAAGTTCCAGCCCAGCGCCAGGAACAGCGCGCACCAGGCCGGCAGGGCCAGGGCGAAGCCGCCGGCCCTGTACGCCAGCTCGTACTCGGCGAAGCCGAGGATCATCCCCGCCACGACGGCGACCGGCAGCAGCCAGACGCTCTCTGGGGCCGGTCGGGCGACGACGTACGGCCCTCCGCGAGCGACGAAGCCGCCCAGCTCCATGATCTCGCGCATGGAGAGGAACACGAGCGACACGCAGAGGGCCATGCCGCAGGCTGTGAGGACCACGCCGACGAGCGGCCACCACGGCCACGACCACGGCCGCGGCGCGTCGTCCGGCACGCCGAGCCAGCTCATCGGACTCCTTTCGACCCTCTGCAAGCCGTCACGACCGTCGGCGCCTACTCGGTGGCATGCGTCGCTCCTCCATGACGGCGCCCCGACCCCGACCTCTGTGAACGGCCTCATCCTACGGCACCGACGACCGCGCTCCCACGGAGTCCGCCGATCCCGCGGTTGCCGCCGCATCGACTCGCGTGTCGATCGGCGTCCCTCCTGCCCGGCCCTCGAGAGGACTATCATGGGGGGTGGATCGATGTGAGGAGGAGATGGCCCTTCCCGAACACCCCATCGATTCCGACGCGCTGCGGGCGAACATCGCCAGCACGGCCCACGACGTGGTCATCCCGGACCGCTACCAGCCACTCGTCGATGCGGTGGACGGTTTCCACGGCGTCCGCGCCGTCCTCGTGCAGACCCTCGAGGAGTACTTCCACGCCTACCGCAGCGTCGACCACATCATCGACGGCTTCCAGACGATCCTCCTCCGCAACTGGACGTACTTCGAGCGCTCCGACGACCGGGCGCGACTCTTCGACCTCCTGGCGGAGCTCGTACTCCCCCTGCTGGACACGCCCCTCTCGTCGACCGCCTCGTCGGCCCTGCTGCGGCAGCTCGCGGGCTGGTGCTCGGCGGCGCTCAAGGGCGAGCGGGCCGACGAGTACGAGGACGGCCTGCGCCTGGTCGGCGAGACGCTGACCGCGCAGCTCCCGCGGCAGCCGATCCCGTTCCTCGAGCGCGACACCATGCTGAAGGGCCTCGTGGACCAGGCCGTCGAGCGGCCGGCGCTGGCGCCCACCTTCCTCGCCCTCTACCGGCCGCTGCTGCTGGCCGGCCTGCGCCGGCTGACCGAGCGGCTTGACGTCCCCGGGTGGGCGACCTCGGCCGGGTCGGGCCTCACCGACCCGTCGGCGGTCGCCGGGCACTTCGCGTTCCTGGCCGGCGAGCGGCTCGATGCGCTGACCGCGACCGTCGAGTCGGCGCCCGACGACGAGCTGCTCGCGCCCGAGCTGCCGCTGTTCTCCGAGCTCATCAGCGAGGCGATCGACGGCGTCTACAGGGTCGAGCGCCTCGAAGACCGCTTCGCCGTCTGCCTCTACCTGCTCAAGGACGACACGCTGGGCCACCGGCAGAGCGAGGTGATGGCCGACCTGCTCGGCGTGCTGAAGCAGCTCCTGCACCCCGAACGGCACATGGACGCCGAGCGCATCCTCAGCCGGCTGACCGCCTTCTTCCGCGACCGCGACAACGAGTTCATGCTGATGCGCTTCCGCTGCTACGAGGCGATCGGCGTGGCCATCGGCGAGGCCGGCAACGTCCACGCCGCCGACCACCTCATCGACGACATCCTCTACTGGCGCTTCCAGTACCCCGACATCCGCGGCGCCACCGACAAGTGGCAGACGGTCGTCAACCCCTTCCATCTGCCGAAGATCCGTTGCTGGATGCACATCATCGAGTCGAACCCGGCGCTGTATGAGCGTCTCGCGGCCGCCCTCAACGTCCAGCTGCGGCTGGGCGGCGTCTATATCGCCGACACCGACCTCTTCCAGCGCGACGTGAGCCGTTATCTCGCCGCCGACATCCGACCCATCTACTTCGTCGCCAAGCAGCTGCTGCGGACCCTCCCCGTCTACTTCAACGAGGTGGGCGCCGAGGGCGAACTGCGGGCCGTCTCCACCGAGATCGACGAGCTCTGCGGCCGGCACGACACCCTCATGCACTTCCTCCGCAAGCAGTCGCACACCGAGTCCTCGAACCGGCTGGTCACGTTCAGCCGCGAGGTGCTGAGGTACTGGGCGACGCTCGACCCGTCGGGCCTCCAGCCGTTCCTCTCCGACGCGACCCTGGCCGCCGTGCGGACGGAGGCCGAGTGGGCGCAGGGACCGCACGGCGTACTGGCGGCGCTGCGGGCCGAGTCGCGCGCCGAGGATGTGGACGGGTTCCTCGACGCCCTGCTCGCCTCGCCGTCGGCGCCCGGGACGACGGACGAGGAGGCCGAAGGCGCGGCGGCCGACGACGTCGACCGCCGCCGCGTCAGCCTCATGGTGCGCACCCACCAGCTGCTGGCCGCCAAGTACTCGCTCTCCGCCGCGGGCATCGCCGCCGCCGTCGACAGTCACCTCCAGCTCACCGCCGAGGTGCGCGACGACTTCGAGCGGGCGCTCGCCGAGTGGCGGGACGAGCCCCGGCCGACGACCCGCGACACGCTCATCGACGCGAGCCTGGCCGTCCTCGAGGAGCTCAAGGCGATCATCCTCGATCCCGCCCCCTCCACGCCGGTCGAGAACATCTACCACAAGCGCCACATCGCGGCCGGCATCCCCTCTGTCTACGGGACCTACCACGAGCCGCGCTTTGACGCCCTGGGGCTCTCGTTCCGCCTCGAGAAGCTGGTCGGCCGGCTGTTCGAAGAGGTCGTCGACGAGGGGATCGAGACGTACGTGACCCGCGACTGCCTGCGCCGCATGGCGCGCGCGCTGCACCGCTTCGAGCGCGCGCTCGCCGTGGACGGCGCCGGCTCGCGCGCCCTCGGCGCCAACCTCAGCCTGCTCGAGGCCAGCTTCAGCAGCCAGAACTTCACCTTCCACCAGTACCAGAACGTGTTCCAGTTCCTCGCCAGCAGCGTGACGGAGCTCTCCACGACCTCGATCCTCAGCCACGACCAGGTCCTCCGTACGGTGCTCGCCCGCGACCCGCGCCAGTGCGAGGCGCGCGGGATGCCGCTGGACGCGGTCGCCGAGATGCTGCTCCGCGAGGTGCTCGTCTCCGCCCTGGGCCTGCAGGAGCTCGACCGCTACGTCGCCGCCGCCCTGCGGCGCATCTCCACGCTGCACGGGCGGCTCAACAGCCACGCCCTCACCCGGATGATGAACTACGACCCCGAGCGTCTCATCTCGCCGATCCACACGCCCAAGCCAAGCACCGACGACCAGCTCACCCTGGGGTTCAAGGGGCTCGGCCTCAAGCAGATGGCCCTCTACGGACATCGCGTCCCCGAGGGCTTCATCCTCACCACGGAGCTCTACGACGCCCGGCCGGCCATGTCGTACGGCGCGCTCTACGACGACACGATCCAGCGCATCAGGGTCGGACTCGGGGAGCTGGAGCGACAGACGGGGAGGCGGCTGGGCGACCGGTCGGACATGCTGCTCCTCTCGGTCCGGTCCGGGGCCGCCATCTCCATGCCCGGCCTCATGACCACCTTCGTCAACGTGGGTCTCAACGAGGAGCTCGCCGAGGCCCTGTCCGCCCAGGAGGGCTACGAGTGGGCGGCCTGGGACGCCTACCGCCGGTTCCTGCAGTCGTGGGGCATGTCGGCCGGGATCGAGCGCGACTTCTTCGACGACATCATGATCGAGTTCAAGCGCTGCTACAGCGTCGACCGCAAGATCGACTTCAGCCCGGAGCTCATGCGGGAGATGGCGCTGACCTACCGGGAGCGCGCCCGCGACGAGGGCGTCGTGTTCGTCGACGATCCGTTCACGCAGGTGACCTCGTGCGTCCTCCAGATCCTCGAGTCCTGGGACTCCGCCCCCGCCCGGCTCTACCGGCAATACACCGGCGTCGCCGAGGAGTGGGGCACGGCGGTGGTGATCCAGCGCATGGTGTTCGGCAACCTGAGCCGCGCGTCGGGCTCGGGTGTCACGTTCACGCACAACCCGCTCGAACCGTACAGCCGCCAGGTGCGGCTCTTCGGCGACTTCACCGTCGGCAGCCAGGGAGAGGACCTGGTGGGCGGGCTGGTGTTCCCCCTGCCCATCTCCGAAGCCCAGCGCCGCGGGAGCGCCACCTACGAGGGGACGGAGCACTCGCTCGAACGCGACTACCCGGAGATCTACCGGGGCCTCCTCGCGGTCGCCGACGACCTCGTCGAGGAGCGCGAGTTCGACCCTCAGGAGCTCGAGTTCACGTTCGAGTCGCCGGCGGCGGAGGACCTGTACGTGCTGCAGAAGCGCGCCGTCCTGCAGGACCCGGCCCGCCACGCTCCCTACTTCGACACCTCGGCGCCCGGATACACCCCGCCGGTCGCCGTCGGCATGGGCGTCGCCGGCGGCGCCTTCTCCGGGCGGGTGGCCATCAACGCCAGGCAGATCGACGCGCTGCTGGCGGAGGAGCCGGACGAGCCGATCGTCGTCCTGCGCCCCGACACGGTCCCGGAGGACATCGACATCATCACGCGCGTGAGCGGCATCCTCACGGCACGCGGCGGCGCCACGTCGCACGCCGCCGTCACCGCCAAGCGGCTGGGCAAGACCGCGGTCGTCGACTGCCGCGATCTCGACGTCGTCGAGCACCGCGGCACGGCCCGCCTGGCCGGCACCGAGCTGCGGACCGGCGAGTGGATCTCGATCGACGGACGTACCGGGGCGATCCATCTCGGCCGCCTGCCGACCACGGCCCAACCGCCGGTCGTGAGGCGCCCGTGAGACGCGCTCAGCGCGCCCCGGCGGGCGGGGAAAGATAGTATGGGCGGGGAAGGAGCACGCCGCTGACGATGGACGGCAAACGAACACTCGGCATCAACGGCCTGGGCCGGATAGGCAAGCTCACCCTCTGGCATCACCTCGGGCGCGACGACTTCGACCGCTTCGTGGTGAACGTGGGCAGGCCGGTCGGCACCTCGCTCGACGCAGTCGTCCAGTACATCGTCAAGGACAGCACCTACGGTCCGCTGCACCGCTTCCTCTTCGGCCGCGCCGGCACGCGCGACATCTCGGTGCTGGATGAGCGCCGCGGCCTCATCGGCGCCTTCGGCAAGGAGATCGTGGTGCTGCGCGAGAAGCGGGACCCAAGGGCCATCCCCTGGCGGGCCAACGGCGTATCGGTCGTCGTCGAGTGCACCGGGGCCTTCCGCGACCCGTACGCCGACCCGGACGCCGGCCGCGGCTCCCTGCGCGGACATCTGGACGCGGGCGTGCGCGTGGTGGTGCTCAGCGCTCCCTTCAAGATGGGCGACGAGAAGACGACCCTGCCCGACGACGCCGCCATCATCATCAACGGCATCAACGAGTACACCTACGAGCCCGGCCGGCACCAGCTCATCTCCGGGGCCTCGTGCACGACGACCGCTCTGGCTCACATGATGCGGCCGCTGCTCGACCGCGACCTCACCCGGAACATGATCACCGCCGGCATGAGCACCGTACACGCGGCCACGCCGTCGCAGCCGCTGCTCGACACCGTCCCCAAGGCCGGCGCGACCGACCTCCGCAAGAGCCGCAGCGCCCTCGACAACGTGGTGATCACGTCGACCAACGCCGCCGCCGCCCTGGAGCAGGTGATGCCGGAGATCGCCGACATCGGCTTCATGGCCGACTCGGTCCGCATCCCCACCTCCAGCGTCAGTCTGATCATCCTGAATGTGACCTTCCAGAGTGAGACCCTGCCGGACGGCACCGTGTCGGTGAGCCGCGACACCATCAACGCCATCTACCGGGAGGCCTCCGAGGCGGAGTCACACGGCCTGCTGCGGTTCACCGATGAGCAGAACGTCTCGATGGACATGCTCGGAGAAGACGCGGCGGTCGTGATCGAGGGCGCCGAGACCCACACGCGCACCGGGTTCGTCGATCTCAGAGTGCCGGCCGCCGGAGACGAAGACGACGCGCCGACGGAGCGCCTGCGTGTCCCGCTCACGCACGTGAAGATCCTCGGCTGGTACGACAACGAGATGGGCAGCTACACCAACCGCCTCGCCGAGCTCACGACGCACGTGGCGGCCGAGGCCTGACGCCCCGGCGAAAGCACATCTCAGTCGGGTCGCGCGCCGCCGGCGCGACACTCAGCCCTCGTACGTCCGATCGCGGAAGCGGCGATACAGGAGTTCTCCGGCGAAGCTCGCGGTGACGAGACCGCCGAGCACGAGCAGCTTCAACGGTGAGCGACCCCCCATCTCGACGAGGATGGCGACCAGTGCGGCGGCGCAACCGACGAGCGCGACCATCGAGATCCAGCGCCGACTCCGTGTCTTGCGCGACAGACGGACGTTGGCCAGGTTCACGGCACCGAAGATGATCAGGAAACCGGCGCTGCCGGCCGTGGAGATGCTGGCCAGGTCGAGAAGGTTCGCCGCCACCAGGGTGAGTCCTGAGGTGATGAGCAGGCCCTCCAGCGGCCGGTCCCAGACCTTGCGCTCGAGCCCTTTCGGCAACTGCCCCTCGCGGGCGATCACATAGGAGAGACGGCCCGACCCGTAGAGCGTCGCGTTGATCGCCGAGGCGGTCGAGAGCAGCGCGGCCACGGTGATGAGTATGAAGCCTGCCTGCCCGAGGAACGGCCGGGCCGCCTCGGCGAGCGCGTAGTCTTTCGCGTCGGCCACCTGGCCGAGCGACAGATTCCCCACCGTCACCAGGCTGATGGCGACGTAGAGGACGAGGACGGAGGCGACCGAGATGTAGAAGGCCCGCGGCAGCGTCCGCTCCGGATCGCGAACATCAGCGGCGGTGTTGGCGATCAGCTCGAACCCCTCGTAGGCGACGAAGATGATCATGCCGCCGGAGATCAGCTGGATCGCCGGGCTCCAGGTGGACACGGCCAGCCGCTGCGCCTCGATGCCGGTGAGCCCCACTGCGACGAAGACGAGCAGGATCGTCAACTTCAGGGCGACGATCCAGTCCTCCGCCCTGCCGATCACCCCTGCGGCCATGAGGTTGAGGAGGGTGATCACGAGCACGCTGCCGGTGATGAGCACGTGCTTGACGAGGACCTGCGTCCCGCCGTCGAAGAACGACGATCCGTAGCTGCCGAAGGCGCTGGCGTAAAGGGAGAGCATCACGACGTAGCTGAGCCACAGCAGGATGTTCAGCCCACCTGAGAGCAGCCCCGGACCGAACGCCTTGACGAGGAAGTAGACCGTGCCCCCCTGGCTTGGGAACGTGGTCGACAGCCGCACGTAGGAGTACGAGGTGAGGAGAGCGACCACGCCGGCGAGGGCGAAGGCGAGCGGGGTGCCGCCTCCGGCCAGCTCGACGGCCAGCCCCAGGACGGCGAAGATGCCTCCGCCGACCATGCCGCCGATCCCGATGGCGACCGCTTCCCAAAGCCCGAGACTGCGCTGTCCGTCCATCGTCCACCCGTCTCAGTCGTGGCGGGGAAACACCATCCCGAACCCCGCCGTTGAGCATGGTGCCCGATGGGAGCCGGCGGCATGCCGGCGACGGGCGGCAGCCGCCGGCGAACTGCCACTCTCAGCGCTCGATCTTGACCGTCTGGAAGTCGAGCGTGGTCGTCCCGACGTGCTCGACCGTACTCGCCCCGACGACGTAGGCTGCCCCGCCGACCAGAGCCATGTCGTTGGCCCAGTCGTCGCCCCAGTTCGTCTCGCCGACATACGCCGGGTCCGGGTAGCGCGAGTACCACGTCACACTGCCGCCGGCCGCCGGATAGGAGAGGACGACCATGTCCGCATCACCACCCGCGTTCTCGATGCGACCACAGACGTAGGTGCGCCGCGAGGAATCGACCGCCAGCGCCGCGCCGGTGTCGACCCGGCTGCCGGCCGACGTGAAGAACGCATACCAGAGGCGCTTGCCGCCCGGAGAGTAGACGCGAGTCGAGATGTCGTCGGCGGTGGCCGCGTGGAAGAACGTCCCAACGACGTGGGCCCGCGCCTTGTTGTCGACGACGACGTCCGCCCAGGCATCGTCGCCGCCGGCGGTGCCGGCGAAGCGGACCCAGCGGCGCTTGCCGTACGAGTCGTACTTCAGCAGCATCGCCTGCCCCGGCTTGACGGACGTGAACTTGCCGGCGCCGCAGACGTAGACGGCGCTGCTGGTACAGGCGATACCGCTGACGCCTTCGGAGCGGTGCAGGGAGTCGTCGTAGTAGCGGACCCACTTCCGCGCCCCGCCGGTGCCGTACTTGATCAGCACCACATCGTCGGCGTGGCCCGTGCGACGGCTGATGCCGGCGACATAGACGTTGTTGCCGCGCACCGCGATGGCGAGACCGCGGTCGAAGCGTGTGCCGCCGTTGTTGTGACGCTTGACCCAGGCACGCGTGCCGTTGGGTCGGATCTTGATCGTGACCATGTCCCAGCTGCCATCGGCGCGCTGGCTGCCGCCGGTGACGTAGACGTTGCCGCCGGCGTCCCGAGCGATCGCCTCGGCTTCATCCAGCCGGTTGGCCTTGGCGTTGTACTGATATGGCCACAGCACGGTGCCGCCGAACAGGGCTCCGGTGTCGGCGCCCAGCACCTTGAGGACGACGATGTCGGAGCTGCCGCCGGCGGTCGCGGTCGTGCCGGCCACGTAGACATCCCCGTTCTTGTCGACGACCACCCCCGCCGCCGTGTCGTCGCCGCCGGCGCCGTCCCAGGGCACCGCCTGCCCCTTCCAGCGGTCGAAGCTGGTCCCCGCCTCGTAGCTGCGGAAGCGGATGTCGCGGTCGCCGCCGGCGGAGGTCACGGCGGTGCCGACGATAACCGGGTAGCCGCCGGGCGCGATGGTCACAGCGACCGCCTCCTCATCCTCGTAGACGCCGGACGTGTAGACCCAGTCGTGCCAGAGATGCTGGCCGGGAAACGCGTGTGCGACGGCCACGCACGACAGGGATGTGAGGGCGATCGTCAACGACACGATCGCCATGCGAACGAACGGTCTCATGGCGCCCTCCCGCGTCGGTACCGCCGCGACTGCATCGGCGACGGCCCACGTTCGATGGTAGTACTGTCCGGCGCCGAAGTGAACGTTTGGCGAGGCGCCAGACCACGCGGTCGGAGGAACGCGAAAGCGAGGAGGGCCGTGCGTCACACGAGGGCCCGCCGCGGCACTATCATAGGGAGTGGGCCGAGGAGACGGACGCCCGCTGACTCCTGAGCCGGGATGAGGTGACCGTGGAGAAGATCCGGGTGATGCTCGTCGACAGCCACGCGCTCGTGCGCGAGGGTACGCGGGTCTTCCTGGAGCGCGAATCTGACCTTGAGGTCGTCGCGGAGGCGGCCGACGGCCTCGAAGCGGTAGAGCTGGCCGAGAAGCACCGCCCGGACGTGATCATCATGGGCGTCGCCATGCCGAAGCTCAACGGCATCGAGGCGACGCGGCGCATCAAGGCCCAGCACCCCACCACCGCGGTCCTCATCCTGACCGCCTACGACATCGACCAGTACATCTTCGACCTCCTCGAGGCCGGCGCCGCCGGCTACCTCCTCAAGGACATCAGGATGCGCGACCTGGTGCAGGCCGTCCGCGCCGTGTACGCGGGCGAGTCGATCCTCCATCCGGCGGTGACGAAGAAGGTCATCGACCGCTTCGTGGGCAAGTCGGCGGCGGCAGAACCTCAGGAGACGTCGACGCCAGAGCACCTGACACGGCGAGAGACGGAGGTGCTGAAGCTGGCAGCTGAGGGGATGTCGAACCGGGAGATCGCCGACTCCCTCGTCATCAGCATCCGCACCGTGCAGGTGCACTTCAGCAACATCTTCGCGAAGCTGGGCGTAGGCTCACGGACGGAGGCCGTGGTCTACGCGCTGCGGAACGAGTGGTTCGACCTCGACGACCAGGCTCCATGATCGAGGACGGGAGGCCGGGACGTGGGTCTGCTTGACGGCAAGACGGCGCTGATCGTCGGCGTCGCCAACAGGGGCTCCATCGCCTGGGGCATCGCGCAGGCGTTCACGGCGGAGGGGGCCCGGCTCGGGCTCTCGTACGCCGGGCCCGCGGTCGAGGACCGGGTCCGGCCGCTGGCCGAACAGGCAGGCGCCGAGCTGCTCGAGGCGTGCGACGTCACCGACGACGCGGCCGTCGACCGGCTGTTCGAGCGCGTCGAGCGCGTCTTCGGTCGGCTCGACGTGCTCGTCCACTCGGTCGCCTACGCCGAGCGCGACGACCTCGCCGGACGGTTCGTCGACACCAGCCGTGAGGGCTTCCAGACGGCGCTCGACATCAGCGCCTACTCGCTCGTGGCCCTGGCGCGCCGCGCGGCGCCGCTCATGACCGACGGCGGCGCCATCCTCACCATGACCGCGCACGGCAGCGTCACCGTGCTGCCCAGATACAACGTGATGGGGGTCGCCAAGGCGGCGCTCGAGGCGTGCGTCCGCTACCTGGCCGACGACCTCGGCCCCGACGGCATCCGCGTGAACGCACTGTCGCCGGGGGCGATGAAGACCCTCGCCGCGGCGACCGTGCCCGGGTTCCGGGCCGCCTATCGTCACACGCGGCGCGTGAACCCCCTGCGGACGATGGCGACGCTGGAGGACGTCGGCCGCACCGCCGCCTGGCTCTGCTCCGACGGCGCCAGGGCGATCACCGGCGAGATCGTCTACGTCGACGCCGGCTACCACATCCTCGGGCTGACGATGCCGCCCGAAGACGACGCCGACTGAGCGTCGCCGGTCAGCCCTTCTGCGTCGACCCGCTCCCGAGCTGCTCTCTGATCTCGCGCTTGAGCACCTTGCCGACGGCGTTGCGGGGCAGGCCCTCGAACACCTCGAGCCGCTTCGGCAGCTTGTAGGCGGCGATGTCTTTCTCCTTCAGGAAGGCGGTCAGCTCCTTCAGCGTGACCTCTTCACCCTCCTTCGGCACCACCACTGCCGTGACGACCTCTTCGTGGAGCTTGCCGCCGTCGGTCACCCCGACCACAGCGACATCCTGGATCTTCGGGTGTTCGGCCAGAAGGTACTCGATCTCCTCAGGGGCGATGTTCATCCCGCCGCGGATGATCAGGTCCTTGAGGCGGCCGACGAAGCGGTAGCGGCTGCCGCCCTCGCCGGCGATGGAGAACAGGTCACCGGTGAGGAAGTAGCCCTCGTCGTCGAAGGAGACCTCGTCGAGGTCGGGGCGCTTCCAGTACCCGGAGAAGACCGTGGCGCCGCGGATGGCCAGCTCTCCCGGCACGTCCGGCTCGGTGACGACCTCCCGCGTGGTCGGTTCAAGCAGCTTCGTCTCGATCATGTCGGCGACGCGGTGCGACCACTCGTGCCCCGGAACCCCGAACCGCGGGAAGTAGCGAGCCCGCTCGGCCGGATCGGGGATGTCCTCGGCATCGCTGATCAGGGCCGTCCCCTCGTTCGACCCGAAGACGTTGAGGATCGGGATGCCGTGCTCCTTCTGCCACGTCGTGACCATCCACTCGGAGAGCGGCGCGGAGCCCGAGCCGATGTTCCGGATGTGGCTCAGGTCGGCCTTCTCCAGCAGGCCCGGCCGCAGCAGGAGGAGGTTCAGCAGGACGGGAGGCGCGACCGTGTAGGCGATCTCCTCCATGCCGATCTGGGCGAGGAAGACGGGGAGGTCGAGCGGGTGGTGCATCACCAGCCTGGCGCGCGTGAGCAGCCAGGGGACGAGCATGCCGCCGATGCCCGACATGTTGACCAGCGGGAACGGATTGAGGATGGCGTCTCCGTCCTGCAGGCCGGGCCCGTCGACACTTGGGTATGCGATGGCGATCCACTGATTGTGGCTGCGCGGCACGCCCTTGGGCTCCGCGACCGTCCCGGAGGTCCAGCAGATCGTCACGATGTCGTTGGCCGACGAGGGATGCGCGGCGACGTAGGCGCCGACCGCGCTCGTATCGGTGTCGGTGTCGAGGATCTCCGACAGCGACATGACGCCGTCGGGGAGATCGTCGCCCAGCGCGATGAGGTGCTCGACGCTCGAGTATTCAGGCCGCAGCCCCTCGATCATCTGCACGTAGTCGTGGTCGCCGAACTCCTTCGTGGTGATGAACACCCTGGGCTCGGTGAGGCCGAGGACGTGGCGCAGCTCGTGGGTGCGGAACTGGACCGGCAGCGGGCTGAGCACCGCGCCGATACGGGCGCAGGCGAGATACGTGATCGGCAGCTCCACGACGTTGGGCAGCTGGACCATGACGACGTCGTCCTTGCCGACGCCCGCCGCCAGGAGCGCGTTCGCCAGGCGCTCGGTCGCGGCCTTCACCTCGGCCCAGGTGAGACGCTGCGGCTCGCCGGGAGCCAGCTGGGCGCGATTCGGCGCGTCGACGAGCGCGACCTCGTCCGGCGTGCGTTCGACATCGTCGAGGAGGAGGTCGATGAGGGTCGTCTCCCCCCACCAGCCGCGATCGGTGTACTCCCTGATCTGCTCTTCGGGGCTCAGGATCATCGTTCGGCTCCCAGTCTCCGGTCCGGCGCGGGCCACACGGTCGATACGAGGTCCACCAGGTCACGACTCGCAGCGTTGCGACATTGCGAGGCATGGACACTATCCAGCGCGCGGCAAGCAGGCAAGAATTTCCGTTGGGGCCGGCGCGGCGAGCGGCCGCGCGCGGCGCTGGGCGCCGCTCGGGTGGCGGACTCGTCGGCAGCGGCACCGCCGACCGCGCAGCAGCGCGCGCAGCCGCGCCGTGCACCAGCGCCCCGCAGCAGGGTCGCGCAGCAGGGTCGCGCAGGGACCTGTATCATGCTCTGTCGCGTGCCCCCATCGTCTAGCGGCCTAGGACGCCGGCCTTTCAAGCCGGTAGCACGGATTCGAATTCCGTTGGGGGCACCACCTTCTGACCCCTCAGAAAGCGTCAATTTGCAGGCGCTTTCTTCTCTCCCCGCTCCGTCGCTGTCGCCTCGATAGACGAAATGGTGCTCGGATGGTGCTCGCTTCCCTCCGAAGGGGCGCCAAACGCCTCGTCGAGACGGGCCGCAGCTCGCTCCTGGAGCGCGGCGGAGACGTGCGCGTAGATGCCCAGGGTCACGCTGATGTGAGAGTGGCCGAGACGCTCGGAGACCACCTTGGCGTTCTCGCTCTCGAGCAGCGCCGTAGCGTGCGAGTGGCGCAGGTCATGGAAGCGGATCCCGGGCAGCCCCCTCCGCTTGACGAGGGCCGCGAACTCATGGCTGAAGGTGTCCGGCCTGATCGCGCTGCCGTCGCCCCGTGTGCAGACGAGACCGTGATCCTGCCAGTCGGCGCCCATGAACAGCCGGCGCTCGTTCTGCAGCTTGCGGTACCGGCGCAGCTCCTCGACCGCGAACGCGGGCAAGGTGACGATGCGGCGACCCGCTTTCGACTTCGGCTCCTTGAGCATGACCTCGCCGGCCACCTGGCTGAGGGAGAACTTCACGACGACGCGGGCCGTCGCCAGGTCGACCTCCTTCCAGTGCAGCCCGAGGATCTCGCCGCGGCGCATCCCGGTCGCGATCGCCAGCATGACGGGGACGAAGAGCTGGGTGCCCCTCGCAGACTCCATGACGGCTCTCATCTCGGCGACGGTCGCGACCTTCATCTCGCGGTGCGTCGGACGAGGCGCCTCGACGCTCGCCGCCGGATTCTGGGAGAGAAGCCCCATGCGGACCGCCCAGGAAAGAGCCTTGTGGAGCACGGCGTGGTGCTGGCGCACTGTGGCCGGCGCCAGGCCGGACCGGCCGTCGGCGCGCCCCGTCCTGAGCTCCTTGCCGTAGTAGCGCTGGATGGCCGCCGAGGTGAGCGAGCGCAGCGGGATGCGACCGAGGTCCGGGGTGATGTAGTTGCGGACGATGTCCTGGTAGCGGTGGAGCGTCTTCGGCGAGACTCGCGTGGCGGCCGAGTCGGCAAGCCAGCGCTCGAGCAGACCGCCTGTGGTCATCTTGCCCGGATCGGCGTAGCTGCCGGACTCGACCTCCCGGATGATCCGCCGGCACTCCGACTCGGCCTCGCCCTTCGTCCTGCGAGTCAGGGTGACGCGCTCCTGGCGACCATCCTTGTCACGACCGAGGTAGACGACTCCGCGCCAGCTCGGTCCGCGGCGACGCACGTGGTAGTTCATGCCTCCCCCTTCCGACGTCCCACGAGGCAGAGTAGGCCCCGGTCGGGTCGGACTCGCCTTGGCACCGCCGTCCGAACGCCCCTACGCTGGGCAGCGATGAACCGAACCCCGGAAAGATGCGTTCCGGCCATCAGCTACGCTGCCGGCATGGACGAGGACTACCGCGCCGGGAAGCCGGGCGAGATCACCATCCGGATCGTCTTCGCAGACCCGTGCGTGCTGCCCTGGCATGCGCTCGTCGGGGCGCTCAAGGAGGTCCAGGCCGGGACGCCGATCAAGGAGGTCCTCGACCGGATCGTGGCCGACCACGCCGTCAGGATCGAGGACCTGGAGGCCGAGCTGGCCGAGTGGGGGCTCGTCGACCAGCCGGAGGACGAGGATCCGTGATACGCCATGCCCCGTGGAGTCAGGCTCTCGGACGCCGAGCGCCAGAAGATCATCGACCTGCTACCCAGCGGCAAGAGCTGCCGGACGATCGCCAAGCAGACCGGCTGCAGCCGCAACACCGTCTCCCGGATCGCCCAGTCGGTGGGTCACGAGTGGGGACGTCACAATCTTGCACGTGCACAGGAGGCGCAGAAGGCCTACGGCGCGGAGTGGCGGGCTGAGTTCGCCAAGCGCCTGGCCGAGAGGTGCGAAGCGCTCCTGGCGGACTTCGACGGCGAGTACCTCGTCTACAACTTCGGCGGCCGCGAGAACACCTACTCGGAGCACCTCCTCGAGGCGCCCCCCACCGAGGTCAAGGAGCGCACCATGAAGGCGATCCGGCTCGGCCTGCAGACCGTCCTCGACATCGACCGGCACGACCGTCCCGACGACTCCATGGCGGTGGTCGACGAGTGGCTGGCGGCGCTCAAGGGGGAGCGGGGATAGGAGACCACGCCGCGGTCGATAGGCACGCCGTGTCCAAGCTCAAGAGCCTCACCAACGCTACGTGATGAGCGAGAAGACCGGGACCGCCGTGCGCCGCTGCCGGCGACGCAACATGGAGATCGCGACCTCACCGGGGCAGACGGGGCACGCGCTGGTGGGGTGGTGTGCAGGGGTGGTGGATGGTGCGCAGGAGGCGGAGGGGTAGGTTCGGGTGGTTCAGTGATGGTTCAGGAACGTGAGCGCACCGTCGAGTCGCTCAGTCGCGGATTCGGCAGTCTCCTACCACCAGTCGACATGCTCGTACCATCGGTACAGGTACCACTCTCCGTCAATGTGCCGGTAGGCGGACCTGTTGAGTGCGGCTTCGTCGTCAAGGGAGTCATACCGGCGCACTGGTGGTCTCTCCGAGAACGCATAGCCTCGCTCGTTGTCGCTGCGAGAGGGGTCCAAGTCGGTGACGAACAGGAGCCTCTCGCTAGAGTCCGGGAGCTCCTCGCGCACGATGTAGCCCCAGTTCTCATGAAAGCCGGCCTTGCGCATCAGGCTCCGATATCGAGCGAGTCTTCCCTTGTCGAGACCAGCAGCATGCCAGCTGGGATTGGTGTCCCAGAAGCCGATGTAGTCGATTTGCCCATCCTCCTCGAGCATGCGCACCAGCTCGTCGAACTCCTGCCGATGCTCCTTGAAGTTCTGCATCATCTCGGCGTCGTCGGGAAGGGAGGAGCTCGGAAGCGGGAAGCCGAAGTAGACCATCGCGCAGCCGGCGAAGCCGCTGAGGAGTACTACCGTCAGGACCGTGTAGAGGATGATGCGGAAGCGCCGTGAGGGGCGGGGCTGGGGGGCGTTGCCCGGGGTCATGCGCTACTAGCTCCGCCCATCATTTCGTATCGGAAGAGCACCACGGCGCCTCTCAGGAGCCTCGCCGCCGGAACGTCCAGGCCAGAACCACGGCCGTCACCGCAAGTGCGAGGCAAACGATGGGTGCGACCAGCAGTGCGCCCCCGAATCCCGACAGGAACGGAAGCATAGCCAAGGCAGCCACAAGAACTGGCGCGGCACCTATGCCTCGGCTTGGCCACACGCCGAGCATCACTGCGCCACAGAGCATCAGCACCGGCGACACCAGCCACACAAGGACGAACATCAGCCACTCCCCCGGACTCCACCTGTCGAGACTTGCCGAGTCCAAGTCGAGCACCACGCCGAAGAGGCCGGTCAGTGCCCAGGTGATCGCGGACGTGCCCGCCAGAAGGGCGGGCAGCAACCGTGCACGTCGCCCGACACGGCCTTCTGGCGCTGCCGCGCGTGCAGCTCCGACCGGTCGCCCATAACCGCACTCCTCGTCCTCGTGGTCTGCGCCCTGCCTCCTTCTCTGCACGAGGGCGAGCAGGACCCCGACCAACACCAGAGCAAGGCAGACCGACCACCACACCAGCGCCTCGACCCGCAGCGGGTCCGGGTAGCGGCCGATGCGCGCCAGCATGACCACGACGGCCGCGAAGGCGACCACGCCCCCGACGATCCGCCAGTCGATGCTGGCCAGGGCGCCGGTCATCGTCACGACCACGACCAGCGGCACCAGCCAGGCCAGTTCCGGTGGTCCTGCGTAAGGGTCGGGGATCTCGTAGACGCGAGTGTAGGTGATGATGCCGGCCGGGAAGCTGAGCACGCCGCCGCTCAGCACCCAGGGCCACGGTCGTAGCCAGAACGGGGGGCGCCGGGAGGGCTTCGTGGGAGCCAGCGAGGAAGAGGCGATGAAGCCCGAGATCGCCGTGGCAGAGAGTGGGGCCAGCGCGAGGCCCCAGATGGTCAGCATCCCGGAGAGGCGCCCTCCGATCAGAAGCCAGAGGACGAAGCCGTCGACGGCGACCAGGGTCGCCGCGACCGCCGCCCAGCGCGGCCATCGCCAGACAAGCCCCGCGCCGGCCAAGGCCATCAGGACCGCCAATGCGCTGACCCAGAGGATCGCCTGTTCGCGGGTCGAGTAGGCGTAGTCGGGGAAGTGGGTCCCTTCCACGTAGGTCGTCGCGAAGGCGATCAGCCAGCAGACGGGCATGACCACGACCACCGAGAACAGCGCCAAGGCCCGTGTCGAGGCCATCCCCACGACGGGTCGCACGACCTGGCGGTCGTCCAGGGGCTGCTCCTGGACGTCTGCACCCGACACAGCGGCCCTCCCTCCCGTCATGCGGACCCACCGCGGCCGATCCCGAGAAGGCTCGCGGTGCGCACCCCGGTCACAAGCGGCCAGAGAGCGGCTCTGGCTCTCATGGGACTGTCATCGCCGGCCACGTTGGACGCGTGTCCCATCCGACGTCGGGGGGCATCAGCGGCAACGCTCTGCGTTGACCGGCTGCATGCCCTTGTTGGGCCGCAACGAGACTCACCACAGACGTACCACATACGGATGCTTGCCGCCCTCGATCTCGGAGAGTGCATCGGGGAATGCGTAGATGGAGTTGCAGATGGAGTATGGATTCGGCAGCGCGGGGTTCATGTTCTCAGGTCCGTGGACCCGCGTGGAATGGCGCCGGATCCAGGAGAAGCATCTGTTCATCCACTTGGCGAACTCGTGGGAGACCCGCTCGGCGTTGGCGGCGCCGGAGAGGAGCAGGCACGGGCCGACCTGTCCGCCTCGAACGAGCGAGCGCCGGTAGTACAGCACCGGCGAGAGGTCGAAGTCGAGGAGAGCTTCATCGGGTCCTGGCGCCAGTTCGTCCCACTCCTCACGGGCGAAGAGACGATGGACGAACTCCTCGTGCGTGACGCCTTCGACAACCGGTGCCTCGCCGTACCACCGGAGCTGGCCGAGAGAACGCTTCCAGAGAAGCACGTCGCAAGGGGCCGGCCAGCCCGGACGCTCGTTCAGGTCGAGGTAGCGAAGATCCGACGGGTCGTGGAGGGTCGGAGGGATCCCGACAAGGTCGCCAGTCGCCTGCAGGTAGGTGAAGAGCTGCTCCTCTTCGCGGGCAGAACAGTAGAACTCGAGCTGCGCTGTCATCTACGGCTCCCGCCTTGTCGGCCCAACAAGGATCGTGCGGACTGCGTGGGCCCATATGCAGCCACCGATGCTGCGGTCAGCTTAGTACAAGCTGGTGACGAGCGGTAGGCAACACCTCGGTGGTATCGTGAGAATCTGGCTCTTGGTGTCCAAGGACGTGCAGATGCGACTCGGCCCTCCTGTCTGCTTCTTGTGTCTCGCCGTGACGCTCATGTTCGGCGCCTGCGGAACCCCGGTGCCCAGAGAGCCGTCTCCCGCTCGCTCGGTCGAGTGAATCGACCCGCAACCTGGATCGAGCGAGAGCAGGCGAATGATCGAGATTCTGATTCGGCCGGACGTGTCAGCGAAAGACGTCGCCGCGATGGGCAGGCGGATCGCGGAGATGTCGGAGGTCGGCAGGTATACGTACATCAGCCAGGAGAAGGCACTCGAGATGCTCCCCCCGCTTGGGGAGAATGCGGACGAACTTCTGGGGTACATCGGGCCTTGTCCCTCGGGGGTGACCTCCTTTCGGATCATGGTGCACGGTGAGGACCAGGTCGAGGTGGTCACGCACCGTTTGGTCGACGACCCGATTGTGTATCGGATCGGACCGGGCGCAGAGGCCGGCCTCACGTATCTGGGACAGTGACATGGTTGCCGCCATTGTTGCCGCAGCCGTTGCCATCAGATGAACGATTGGCGCCCAGAAGCCCGGATTCCGCCCCAGACGCCGCGACTGGCCGCTCCCAACTGAAGCCGCTGACACCCATTGGAGCCGCATCGTCGCTCTGACAAGGACGAGGCCACGGTCGCACCGGTGTAGACGTCCTACTGCGAGCATCAGCCTTCGGCAATCGGGCTCTGACGCCACCCCTGGCCCGAAACCCCCGCCCCACGCTGAGGCCACGCCGCTCGCCCCCCGCGGGGGGGGCCGGCAGCGCTGAGAGGAGAGCGGAAGCCGAGGGCATGGACAGATTCGCCGAGGGCGACTACCATCTACGCATCAGCGACGAGGTCCGTTGCCTCGCTCCTGCGGTGTCGCCGACGGCACGAAGCCCGCGAGATGCATACGCAGACTGCGTATCGTGCGGCAGCTCTCGCCGACGCGAACTCACGGAGTGGTCCGGGTGCAGGAAGAGTCCCTGACAGCGATGGATCGAGACTCGAGCCGTACGCGGCGGCAGGAGGTCCGTGCTATGGCCATACCGAGACCGCACAATCCTTGTTAGGCCGTCCGGCGAGGTCGACGAATCGGAGTCGGGGTGACGTGAAACCTCTCACCCAGCACAGCAGGCGGGTCCTACCAGTCCTGGTGGCCCTCGTCCTCATCGTGGCTGTGACCGCGATCGCAGCGTGTGGCTCGGGCCTCGCCGGGACCTACGTTCGCGTCGAAGATCCCGAACAGAAGGTCGTCATCGACTCCGACGGAACGTACACGGTCGTGTGGCCCAGCGTGCTCGGCGAACAGAGGCTGCACGGAACATACGAGGTCGACGGCAACTCGATTGCCTTCACGCTAGATGGTGAGGGCGAGGGACGCATGGCCACCACTCTCGGTAGGCTGGAGGAGGACAGGCTCGTCGTTGACGGTGTCGAGTGGCACGGGGAAGAACTCCCCGATGCTCAAGAGGCCGTGTATGTCAGGGAATGAGGGACGGAGTCGTGAGCATCCAGGTCCCAGGTACCACGCGACAGGGGCGGCCTAACAAGGGCATGCAGTCGGTCAACGCGCTGCGTTGCCGCTGATGCCCCCGACGTTAGAGGGAGGGTCACGATGTCGGGGATAGTCGAAGCGCTGACCACCATGCCGGAGACGCGCATCTTCGAGGTCAGCGACGACTCCGATGATCCCCTCGAGTGGCAGCTCGACCCGGTGCCCGGCGACTACCTGCCTGAGCTTGAGGAGGGCTTCTTCCTGCTGC